>JACLAC010008070.1_pt1 | contig 13161 bp, 10 predicted proteins | sample 8027881 | NCBI WGS metagenome assembly JACLAC01 (sample SAMN15725517, study PRJNA655200) | protist metagenome | isolation source: fluorescence activated cell sorting (FACS) single amplified genomes of... | place: Spain: Blaines Bay Microbial Observatory, Mediterranean Sea | collected 2016-01-19 | reverse complement strand
GGTATTGCTGGTGTCAAAGTAAATGGTAAATGGGGATATATAGATAGAACAGGTAAATATATCATCGCCCCTCGGTTTGACGATGTATTTTTGTTTAACGAAAAAATTGTTAGCGTTAAAGTAGACGGTAAGTGGGGATGTATTAATAAGAAGGGTAAATATATTATCGACTCTCAGTTTGATGAATTTTTTTTGTTTATTGAAGGTATTGCTGGTGTCAAAGTAGATGGTAAATGGGGGTATATAGATAGAACGGGTAAGTATATTACTCATCCTAAGTTTGATAAAGTAAATTCGTTTAAAGAAGGACGTGCCAATGTCAAAGTAGATGGTAAATGGGGGTACATTTATAAAAATGGAAAATATATCATTAGGCCCCAGTTTGATGAGGCTGGTCATTTTTCAGAAGGTGTTGCAAATTTCAAAGTAGATGGTAAATGGGGATATATTTATAAAAATGGAAAATATATCATTAGGCCCCAGTTTGATGAGGCTGGTCATTTTTCAGAAGGGGTTGCTGGTATTAAAGTAGATGGTAAATGGAGATACATTTATAAAAATGGGAATTTTTTAGTGAGAAGATAACTATTTCGTTAATTCCACTCTGGCGAGAAAATGTATCCAATTCAAACCCAAAAGTTTCAACTATCTTTTGTTCCAGCTAGACAATATCCATCTTATCTTATAATTTCATCATTCATTCAAAAATCTTCTCCAAGTGGCATAAAAAAAGCGTAATCTACCAATTATGAATAAGGATTTTCCGTTTTTTATAAACTTTTTATTCGATCCAGTATGATAACGAAAACAGTTAACATGGCTACAAAAGAAAAACAAAAAACCATTAAAGAAAAGAGAAAAATGGCTAAAAGATTAGGGGTAGGATAGTTTTCTTTTATTATTTGGAAAACACTGAAAGTAAGCAGTCCGCTTGATATTAGCGCTAAAAGAGATGCCATTACTTTACCGATTAGTTCTCAGAAGCTATATTTTCTCTACTTTTATTACCACTCATATAGGTTCAATAAATCGTTTGTAAAATTAAGATTTCATCTGGTTGTATTAAGTAGTGCTAGTCTGAGTTATATAGTTGATAAAAATAGCAAAAAAGATTCGTAGGACGACCTATAATGAGCCTTATCAGCCGTTTTTAGCCCAGTCTACCTCAATATCACCATTCGTCTAGTGTGGTTCTCTGCACCCAGCTCCAGACTGTAGAAGTAGACTCCACACTTGAGACCGGCTCCCCATCTTGGCTCTTTCCATCCCAGTAAACGGCTTTCTCTCTACTACTATAAACGCCCGCTTCTCGAAATCCTACTTCCATCCATCTGACCAATTGTCCGCCCACATCATAAAAGGATGGAAAACGCAATTAAGCGAAAAAGACAAACAAATCGATGAGCTACTCAAGCAACAAGACCAATCCCAACAAATTATTGCTATGCAACAGAAGAACTTGGATCGCTTAACTGAGCAGAACCAATTACTACTAGAAGCCAGTCAGGAGAAAGAAGAAAAGAAAGTCGGCTTCTGGGGACGATTAATCGGTCAACGGGCCTAATCCGTTTCTATTTCCGGCTAATTCATCATCTTTGATGGTTTCCGTTTGGTTCTTGACTTAATCTTAATCCTATTTATCCTATTATTCAGCCAATATTCGCCTCTTATAATCTAAAATATTCTACCCGTAAAATTGGATCAAATCTCCATCTGCCATAAATATCTAGGCTGGATTAGACCCAAATACCGTCATTAATGCCTGATTGGTCGACTGTTGGAACAATCCCCCTTAATGACACCTAATTTCCTTGGATTCATCCCATTCGAGACTCAATAACCCTCTGGTGTTTTAGGCCGTCGATTTGGCTTCACAACACCTACATAACCTCCACATGGCTCGAGCTGTCATGCAGGATATGCATACATTTTCCAGACTCCGTTTAACCATCATGAGAAAAACTATTCCAATGTAGCTACCTTTTCCAAACCAGTCCAATAGGAATGTCTAGCCAGATGAACCGATTGACCATCCCTCAGTAGCTACAATGGAGTTGCAAATGATTTGAACTATGGAAATGTTAAGATATCTTGATTTACCTAGTTTTGATATTTGCCCAGACAGAGGCTAATTTTCCCTCAGACGAAATAGCCAGTGCTCCTTCCAATCCTTCGGTCATAATAGTGTTAATAGTTTTTTCATCAAAGGCAATATTAAACAAAGCTACTTCATCTATAATACCTTTTACAGAATATGGGAATCCTGGACAATCCCCAATATTTAACGATCCAGGACTGAAGTCTGGCTTACCCTCAAATAAAGCTTCTGCCTCGATTACTCCATCTACATATGATTTGACAGATTTCATATCATATGTTCCCGCTAGATGATGCCATTTCTCGTCAGTTAATATGGTAGTTCCAAATTTTTGAAACCCCCACTTAGTGGGCCCACCACTGGTAAACCGAGTCCAGAAGACTGTTTTACCACCGAAATCGCCACCTTTCATTATATACGCACTGTAATTTTCGAGCTGGCCATCAGCCGTCTTAATAAAGGGAGCTTGATAGTTTCCGGTATCTTCAATCTTCAGCCAGAGAGAAAAAGAGAAAGAAGTGAGATTCAAAGAATCGTCGTGTGGAACTTCGACAAAATTCTGATTGATACCAGGAAAAAGGAGAGCTTTACCGAATTTCCCATCAACCCATTTTATGTTTCCATTGATTTTACCGTTAATTCCATTATCGGAAGAATCTCGAGCCACTTTACCTTCGCCTTGATCAAATAGCCAGATACCAACGATATTTTTGGGCTCAATTTCAGCTCGAGTAAGAGGAGAAAGTACTAGAACAAAAATGATTAAATTCAGAAGCGTTATTAAGCGATTATTTAGAACCATAGATACCTTTTTTCTTGATTTTGGATGATGTGAAAATGAACGATCAAAAAAAGCAATCGTGATAATTAACCAACACCAATTGACTTTTAAACGTCGATCAAAAAGTTATTGTACAGATTGAACCTGTCTAGCACCAAAAGTTTATTTTATAAATATTTTTGTTTCAAAAAAGAAACATTGTTGGGTGGGTGGGTTATTCGATTTACAAGGATATAAAAGGTGAAGAAATTGGGTTTGGAAACTTTTTTCACGAGACATACTTTATGTGGTCATCCTTTTTGTTTCTTTACCTAACTTATTTGGCAGGGAAAAGACTTGAAATGGAAAAATCCATGTGAATCCACCCACAATCTGATTACCAGGCTAGGTGATACCAAAGGGTAATTGACTTAATTAAACCAATGTCGGATAATCTGAAAAGACTATATTTGACTAATGTAACCAAACCAAATAGGTAATTAATAATGAAAAAGATTAGTTATTGCTTTTTATTTATGTTGGTCTTTTCTGTTTATGCTGAAGATCAGGAAAATCCACCAGTTATTTTTAAGGCTGAAGAACTGAAAACTGTTAAAAGTAAACAGATCACTTGGCAAAAAGATAAATCCATCATGGTTGCGATCCCGTCTTCGGATACCATTAAACCTTTTTGGATGGATATTACAGAAGTTACAGTTGGTCAATTTAAAAAGTTCCTGAAGTCGTCGGGGTATAAACCTAGTCAAGCCATTAACTGGGATGACCTTTATGAACATTCACCTACTGATAAGCACCCAATGATCTATGTTTCTTGGCATGATGCGACGGCTTACTCTAAGTGGGCTGAGAAAAGATTGCCGACAGAGGATGAATGGGAATGGGCGGCTCGAGGAGGTTTGAAAAACAAGGAATACCCTTGGGGGCATGATGTAAGTTTGGCTCGTGATTATGCCAACTATTATGAGATAGGTGGCAAAGATAAGTGGGAATATTGTGCTCCAGTAGGAAGTTTTAAGCCAAATGGCTACGGCTTATTTGATATGGCCGGTAACGTCTACGAATGGTGTCAGGACTGGTATAGCAGTGACCGAGAAAGCCGGGTGTTGCGGGGTGGTGGTTGGGACGGCGATACTATCGGCCTGCGGGTGGCTGACCGATTCAACTACTAAGGCCTCCCGATTGTTAGGAGCAACGACAGTGGTTTTCGATGTGTGTCAGGATCGAATTAGTTACCCCTGAACCCCTCCACAGGAGCGTCCTTTACCTCCCCACCCACAATCTGATTATCGGTTAGGTGGTCCGTCATAGTATGTGGAATGAATTTGTCGAGAATTTCTTTAATTTACAATATCTCTATTTGGGGATTTGTACCGTAATATTGATTGTTGGGGCTTATTTTAATCGTATTGGTAGTGAGTTTGTTTTTAGTTTATTGGAAAAAAACAAAACCATTAAAGACTACTTGATAATCATTCTGGGCAATTGGGGTCAGTAGTAAACGTCTTTTTACTCCTCCAACAACTCAATGGGTCAAATCCTGTACAATAAACGAAGGACAAACAGATCGAAGAACTACTAAAACAACAAGACCAAGGGCAACAATTGGCAGGCATGCAACAAAAAGCTATTGATAAACTAACTGAACAGAACCAACTACTACTGAAATCCAGTCAAGAGAAAGAAGAAAAGAAAGTCGGCTTCTGGGGCCGCTTAATCTGATCAACCTCTCGGCTCCGAGCTTCTCATTTTTCAGGCTCCATTTGAGGCTTAATTGGCCACATCTTCTCCATTTCACTTTCTTTTCATCACTATGCGCCCATTATTTAGCTCATAAGTGCTACTTATAATCTAAAATATGTTGAGCTTCAAATCAGCTGAAACCAGCTCCAAATACCCCCAAATCCAACCCCGATTCAGTTCTGGAACTCCAACAGATGACCAAATCCAACGAAAATGTAAAAGTAACCCGACAGCTAGCTGATCAAGACCAACAACAAAAACTACAACACCAACACGGTATTGATCAAGTAATTGTCAAACCGATGCCTGATGACCTACAAAAAAGAATTAATCTTTTAGGTAATCGAAAATAATTACCAGAGATTATCAGTTGGATTTTTTAGAAATCCCAATTGGGGTAATATGCTCTTGTCGCTTATTACTTTAGATAAATCTATTCCTAACGGTGCAAAAGTTCAATAATTGATTAATTTATATCATTTTCTGAACAGGTGCCCCAAAATCGGAAACTTTCATAATACCCATCGTATCGTCGACATACTCAGGACGCCGCATCCCATTTAATACGACCGAAACACTCGGCGATGAAGAGACAAAGTTCAGTGCTTTTTGTGACATTGTCAGTTTTTTTTCATGTTCTGACAAGTGTAGATCCAGACGATCTTCAATGGGCTGAGTTTGCTGGAAATCGGCTTGGTTGAATTTCATCGTGATATTGAACAGAATCTTTTCAATATCCCTAGCATATTGGTCGACCTGATCGATCAGTTTTTTCTGTTGTGCATCGGATAACTTCTGTGTAGTGTTCTCAATCCAGTGATTAACCCGAGGAATCAAGTAACGTTGCGCTACTTGCAACCAATGGTCCCTACCTTCTATTTGGTCGATAATATTGTCCAAAATAGCACCCATACCAAAAAATGGATCCTGATCTCTCTCATCAAGATCATCCAGGTTCTCCGTGGATCTAAGCTGAGTTCGAAAGGTTTTTTCCTGCTCACTAAGTATCTCAATACTAGCCCTAACTTGAGCTGTATAATCGAATTGTGGTTCGTACGGGTATTTAGCTAGGCGATATAGTCGATCTTCAGTAATAGCGTTTAATGGTCTATTGACCAGAACACCGACGTTTATAGCTGCTGCCATTTCAAGAACGGTTAACATATCGTCTTCAAATTGATTGTTTTTTTCCAGAAGAGCCCCAGTTTCCAGAAAGTTATAGGGGAGTTGGACCACTTTGAAATGGCTAATGTGTGGATCGCCATGAACGGTTTCAGCAGCTTTCAAAGCTTCTGTGTGAACACGACTCAAGGAAACATGTTCGAAATCGTGTTTTGGAGCAACAAATGTGTTAGCAGAAACTCCAAAGAATAGGATCTTTTTTTCTTGAACAAAACGTTCCATTTGTACAAAAGCCTGAAAGATTCGTTGATAGAACTCATCTCGTAACTGTGGTAAGGATTCTGGGGCTCCCGATTTTTTCGCCTCGGAAAAAAAGTACTCCGGATTATGCAAAAGGTAAACATCTATGGTCTCGACTTGTAATCGATTCACACTTCTGTCCCATTGATCAATCAGGAAGTCGGGATGGATACAATGCCAACAACCATCGGTATACTTGACAATTTCAGGCCAAGGCTGATCTGTTTTCTCGCGTTTTATAGCTTGACTAAGATTATCTTCTTGAATGTAACCAGTTTTCGAAACCAGAATGATCTCATCACGCTCAATTTTTCCTTGGTTCATCATTTTGGTCAACACGTTTCCAATCAAGATCTCACTCGCACCATTTGTATAATTGCTGGAAGTATCTATAATATTACAGCCAGAACTTATAGAATCCTCTAGCGACTCGATATGCTCATCCACCTGTTGATCAACACGGTATGACCCATATCCAACTTTCGAAACCATTAAGTCTGTACCATTGAGATAGCGATAAGAAGTTTGATTGTAGGTAGAAAACTCTTGCCTCATGCGGCTAACAAAACGTTGTGTTCCTTCTGCGGAGGCATTCCTTTTTTCAACATGGTCTTCTCTCATTTCATCAACTTTCCTTTTGGATTCTAACAAAAAATAGCACACCATTTACTGATGTGCTATTTGAACTAAAATTTTATAATAGCGTCCGACAAGGCTCATTATCAGACATTATTCACCCCTCTTCTTTCTTCTCTTTACAACTAAAACGGCTAACATCGGCACATCGTCAGAGGGTAGCCCCTCAGCCATTGTTCAATTTACTCCTGCCCTCAATCCATGACCCAGTGTTGATAAAGCGGCTTGACGTTACTCGGCAGTGTGTCAAACACATTCTGACGCACTGGGATAGCATCGTAGTTTTTGCCGCCTGTCTCCAGCACCATCCGTCTATTCCTCCCGCCGCTGGATTGTTTGCAAAGCGGTGACTGGATGGCAATACGAGCGTTCCTCCATTATCTTCCCCAAAGTACGTCAACATCCAAATTGACGAGAGATGGCTCATCACATCGGGATAAGGAGCCTTGATATAAGTTGAATTCGTTGCGTTATACGGCCAATCCGCATGCCAATAACCACGCTTGTTACCAGGGTGGTTAATCACGCAGTCAGTACAGGAAATCCGCACAAATTGACCGAAAAATGATTCCGCTACACCGAGGATCCGATCGTCGGCTAGGTATGTGGCAAAGCACTGCGGTTACATTGATGACTTGCTTGAGCACACCAACGCCACGCACACCGACTTGATGTCCTCGAGCACGTGTTTTAGCTAATTCAGTTTCTGCTTGTTGATGATAAGCTTGTTGGACCGTAATAATTTTCTTACAAATGGCATCAACTTCATTGACTGGAATTACATTTTCAACAACGCAATAACCAGTTTTCTCTATATGGGAAACAATTTCGAAGATATCCATGCTCTATATCCATTAATGAAACCTTAAATTCTGTCACTTTCCAGTTGAATAGTTCAACATTATACCATCCCCATCATCACATCAACTCAACAGTGCTTATCTAAGAAAGGCAACCAAACAGCAGTTGAGATTGGACACTCAGAAGTGCAAGCTAAAACCAAGCGACCATTACGAGATGTAGCAGCGGTTAATACGACGACTATAATGATCCTCGCTTAATTAAGCGACTAGATGGATTGCAAACGGGGGACATGGTCAGAGCTTCAGTTACTGATAGCCAATTGACAGGGAATTAGAAATAAATGACAGGCTAAACGACAGAGACACCAGAGTAAAAACCAGAAAACCGTAGCTATTAAATTGTGATTTAAATTAAGTCTAATTTAAAAACGGTAGTAATTGAAAATAATTGAGGGGCTCAATTATTTTCAATTATCCCTCAAATTAGGTTCTGGCATATAACAACCTACTTCTTCTTGAAAATCAACATAGCAGTCGATGCTACATCATTTGAAGTCCAACTAGTAACAACCATTTGATGGAAAACATATTCTGTATCTTTTCCACCCTCACACCCCTCATTTATTGACTTTTGAACTCGCATGTTCAGATTAGGAAATTCTTCTTTAACAACTTTATACTCAGGATTTGGTTCAGTTTGAGCATTAGCATCATTCTCAATCAACCAATTATCCCTACAAATACTAAAGCCACACCACAAATCATATAAAACACTTTTTCAATGTTCATCTCAAAAACGGTAGTGTCATCCAAGGAACGGTTACTGTAATTAATGAAAGTATAAAGATTGAAACTGATGATGGAAGTACTTTTATCGTTGAAATGTCCGAAGTCGATAAGATCAAAAAAGTAGAGTTTATCAAACCGAATTATCCAAGATAGAAGGACGAGGTTTTCTTCAACAGCTGAGATCTGTTTTTACTGGCTAAAATCCTCACTGTCATTCTCTGCTTAAACTGGAGAATCGAGTTAGTCACCCGGGGTGCCCCCCAGCCTGACACTCGGTTTCCAGTCGCTTGGAACACTGACACTGGATAAAAGGTTTATGAGTTCTAGCGAACTGCCACTGCCGTCAGCTTGGCTTGTCCAATCGCCTTTATCATCATACTCAAGTGAGATAAGTATTTTTCTGTTGCCATCTTCGAGATTTAATTTTTCGCCACCATTGGCCAAGCGGCCGCTGAACCAGCCATTTACCTTCACTCTTGGATAACGCCTAGCGAAGGCTTCCGGTTCTTGATCGGAAGCCAATACCATCCGTTTTCCAGGACCGATCTTAGCCTGTAAGCCAAACGTAAATTCGATACCATTGAGTCGGCATCGACCGAGATCAACCTCAATATCGCTGAAGTTGTACAGCTCAACGAATTCGTACTTACTGCCACCCAGCGGATTATACATAATCTCCGTGATGCGAACAGGAAAACCCAGCGGCTCCGGCCAAAAGGTTGCCTCGGTCATGGCACTCCATTTTCCATTGACCCAGGTGCGAGCCTTGACGATGACATGTCGGCTGATGGTAATCGGCGACTGGTAAATAACCGCGCTTGAACTACGAGGATCGGTATCGTCTGTGGTGAAATAAATTTTGCCTTGAGGCGCGCTGAGGCTTAGGTGGAAGCCGATCGGTACTTCGCCGCCGTGCCGACTTAAAAGCGGAGCATTTTCAGACAACTGGATACCAATACTGGACATTTGTTGCATTACGATCGCCCGCCGATTTGGAATCCAATGCTGTCTGATGTAGGGGCTCATGTCCGGTAGAACGTGCTTCATTTGTTCGGTGAGTTCGCGGTGTCGTAACGCAATATGTTCGTCGGTCAACACACCGCCATTGAAGTAATGTTTATGCACACGGTCAGCAAATCGCAGCCGAAATTCAGGATTTGCCATTAATGAGCGAAAGAGCCGAGCAATATCCGCATCACTAGTCAAGGCACCTTGCGTAAGGTTATTTGAGGTTATCCCACGTCTCTCACGCCCCACCATTTGTTTGCCATCTGTACCAAACGACCGCTCGGCATCCCAAACATAAAACCGCCACTTAGCGCGAGCTGTACGCTCACGGCCAGCTCGCCAGTTGTTATGCGGCCAGTCGGTCATATCGACGTAGACATATAACATGATGTAATCGATGAAATTGTCAATATCGAGTATTTCGACCGTTTTACGGTAGTTGGCCGGCTTGGAGAGATCAACACCTATTGCAATTCGCTTGAAACGATTCCATGCAACATCATCGCCCTCTCGGACTTCACCGAACTGTGCAATAAGATCCCACTCCTTTCCACCACCGTGTCGAGAACGGAGAAAATTGATATCCACTCGCTCAACCGGGTTATAGTAGGACTGACTTCTTCCATTCAGAAAAAGATTCACCAGAATACCTCGACTGGAAGCATGGCCAAGATCGCTATAGAGGCGGCGACATAACTCATCGCAAATAAAAGGGTTGATCGAGTCGTTCATACCCGCACGCAAGACAATATGTTCGAATTCGATTAATGGAAGGTTTGGGAAAAGTTGATATGCCAACCGACTTTCACCATAACGGCCGCGAAAATAAAGTCGGAATGAATATTTGCTCCAAGGGACTGGCCGATTTGGGGTATGTTTACCGCGGATAAAATCTCCACCTTGAATACGTAACCCGCTGTCGATTTGAAATCCGCCTTCTTTATCAGGATAGAAAAGTTCGGACGAAGTAGCACGTTCCCACTCAATCCCACGCTTGGTGGTATTGCGAGGATTGACCTCCATGATACCGGTATCCCCCCAGATGTTTTTTTCTTCTGTTACTAGGGATAATATAGGCAACGAAGTAATCTTTTTTGAATTGCCGAGCACGTAAGTATGAGTTACCACCTTCGAAGGCAGTGCTCCATCCTTAAACACAGCTGCCCGGACTATCATCGTATCCGAAATTGCGATCGGCTCCCGATACACTTGGCCGTTGGTCACCGTTGGATCCGAGAAATCAATCGTGTAACGGATCACCGCATTCGGTTCCTGTGAAGCAATCTCCAAGTGGAATGGCTCATAAAAGAAGCCGCGATTTCTACTAAACTTTGGCTTGGCTAAGATATCTTTGAAACTACCGACTCCATTCTGAGCTCCAGGTGTTGGCTTGGTAAAATACGCGTATTCATCATAATTAGCCAAGCCAAATGAAATATTGTTTCGCTGCTCCGGATACTTCGGCGATATCTTATCGACTGTCTGCCGAGGTAGTTCCGGAGTAAACAGGCCAAGATAGCTTCCTTTGGAACTAAGTTTGAAATTCGTATGCAGTTCATTGGTTGAATTACGACGGTTTTTCCCCGAGGCAAATACAATTAAATAATCGCCCGCACCGATGTTTACTGCCGGAAACACCCATTTGCCCGGATTTCCCTTTTCATCGGTCAACGACCATCCAGCAAGGTTAACGCTAGAGCGACCGATGTTCTGCAACTCAATCCAATCAGTCGCCTGGCCATCCTCATCGTTAAGTCCAGAGTAGTTAGACGCGAGAAATTCGCTGATCACAATATTGCTAGGTGAGTAATCGGTATCAACCAAATAGGACCAGGTGTTGGCTTGGAAGACGTTAGGCTTCGACGCATTATCGGTGATACCATGATGATCTACCCAAGTGACGTTGACTTGGCCGCTTTTGATTTCATTGAACTCCACCTCCCAGGGGCCATCAGCAAAACCGGTCACCGTTTTAGGGGGATGGCCATTTATTCTAATGTCCCTAATGTCAAAGCCGACAATTGGTTCGCTAAAAAAAAAACTTAAACGACTCAATTCACGGACTATCCCGTCTGGTGGAGGTATAACCTCAACTAACTCTGGTGCAATGTTATCGATAACTTGATATGGCCCCAATCCGTCAGCGGATACCGCATCAAACTTATTTTCGGGACGGGCAAAGTCCCCGATTTCGTGGCCGTCGGCCCAAGTCAGTTCTACATCTCCATAGCCAGCATCAAGAAACGTGAATATCCAAGTGTCATCATTTTCTTGTACATTGTCGGCGGAACGTCCGTTGAGCAGAAGGTCATCAGCGTCCACTCCCCGGACAGGTTCACTAAAACGAACCGTTACGGTTTTCAAGGCCAATACAGTTCCCGGTTTTGGCGAAATTGATATCAACTTTGGTTTTTCAAAGTCTTTAGGTATTCCAATTAACTCGGCATCAACCAAAAAATCGCTGCTTGTCAGACTCACGTTGAAAGCCTGAATTGCAATTGTATTGGTTCCATTCTTTAAAAATGAATTGATGTCGGAAATCTCGAAAGATTCGAATTGACCTGATTCATGAGTCTGGGTAGCAAGACTAGAATAAATCGGATTATCAGGCGCATTCACTGACAAAACTAGTTTAGCATTGATCCAAACCTGAAATCCGTCATCAAAATTGATGTTCAAATCGAGAACCGAAAAAGCAGTAAAATCCTTGGTCTCAAATGTTCGTCTAAGAAAGAGCGATGAATACTGCCGTTGCATGTTGCGAAGCAACGTCCCGCCTTGACCATCTCCATAACGAAAAGGGGCTGTGCTGTTCGCCCAAGTGCTGTCGGTAAATCTAATGTCCCACCACGAATATTTCGCACGGACTGGTTGCTCTGTTCCTCTGAAATACTTCCACTCTGACCCACGCTTAATAAGTATTTCGGCTTGGGTAAGTGAAATAACAAACAAGACAGTCAAAAATGCCAATCCCAATATTATTAACTGTTTTTTCAAAATTCTGTTCCCTGATACTGATAATTTAAGCAGTCCATAAAGAAGCCTTAAACGTAATGGTAGAAAGAATTACGGCTTATCGAAATCGGGAAATGGAAGTGAAGTTTAGAGAAACATCCATTATAATTTAGGCCCGTCAACCCCCTTAGGTTTTTGCACAATTGGAGGTTAACGGAATATAGCAAGAATTTGAGCGCTTGTAAACCATCAGTTCCTCCTTAGCGACCGCCCTGCAAATCCACCATTAGCTGCAACATACCAGCCTCCCGTTCAAAGTAGAACGATGATCCTGAGAGGCCGTCCAAGCAGCTAAGCCCGGGCCAATTAAGGACGTCGACATGAGCCTGGAGTTCAGTATTGAGTTCTTGATTCAGTTTATCCAGTAACTGGTTGACTATCGAAAGATATTGATCTAGCCAAGGGTAAGGACAAGGTTGATCAATAGGATTGGGCAACAAAGGTGCCATTTTTTTCTGGTAAAAGGGGTAACTCGATCAGGTTGATAGTGCTTCATTGGAAATTCCGCCTCCAATTTAGTTAATAACCTCTACTATAGTATCTCGGAAAAAAATCGAAAACGAAATCGAAAGGCCAAAAAGTGTTTTTTTTCACACCTGAGGCTGGAATCAGTGCCGGTAAGCGCCTAAAAGTGAGAAGAACGAGGTTTACCCGAGCGATTACGGGGTCGAGTAATGGGTTGGAGCGAACGAGGATGAGGAGCGGTATTTTGATGTTGTTGCCAATAGAGTGGCAGAAAGTCGAAGGTATTGGCCCAGGCCCGCTTGAAGAAGGAATCGGAGATAGAGAGTAGGAACCAACCGGGCGACCATTACCACCAGTTTTAGGCATGATCTTAATGCACTCTTGAAGGAGCTGAAGGGCTTGAA
>JACLAC010002747.1_pt1 | contig 13162 bp, 3 predicted proteins | sample 8027881 | NCBI WGS metagenome assembly JACLAC01 (sample SAMN15725517, study PRJNA655200) | protist metagenome | isolation source: fluorescence activated cell sorting (FACS) single amplified genomes of... | place: Spain: Blaines Bay Microbial Observatory, Mediterranean Sea | collected 2016-01-19 | reverse complement strand
AGTGGTTTGATTGTGGTCTCCTAAGGATTTCCCAACTAAACTTATTCTACCTAAGACTGCAATATATTTAGTCTCGAGTCCATACCCATATCTTGGATTGCTGTAACGATTACCATTCAATTCAAGTCGGACATTTCCATTTGATATTGGTAAAGTAGTAGTACCAGCTTCCAGGTAACCCTTTCCAGCTGCCACATGGATCGTTTGTGCTCTCAATTTTACAGTTTTTCCAGCACCAGGATCACGAAGCAATAAACTGCCATAAACGTCTAAATGCCTTACAATCTCCGTTTCTAAACATGTCTCATCCAAAATGACCGTCCACCCTACTTTTATTAGAACATCATCTCCAAATTTTGGAGGAGACCATTCACCAGGTATTGTATCGCACCATTTAAACGTCCGTTTCACTTTCGCACCCTCAGGAAATGGCGCATCTGAAAAGCAATTAGCAGGCTTACCCATTGGTAAACATCGCACGGAATCTCCTGGAGCACAATTTGTTCGCTTCATACCGAAACCCAATTGAGTTACTCCGGAACAACCACCACCAGTATTGCAAATTGGGTAGGCATTGTATTTTCCATCATACACTGTTAGCCATTCCTGTGGCGCCCAACCCCTAAACCATGGTACCCAGGTAAAACTAGCTCTATTCGCGTTACTATCTAAAAGCGATTTTCCAGATATTAAAACATCTAATATTCCCGGATCTGGTATTACATTAAAATCTTTTACATCTTTGACAGGGATATAGCTGTATTGGCCGTGTACAAATCCTGTGTAGGTAAGTGGTGCTGCAGTTTTATTATACGTATACGTGGATTGTTTGTAATCATTTGTAGAGAGATCACTTGCATGTTTACCAAATTTCCATTTCCAAGGATTTCGAAGAGTAGGAATACGTAGAATAGTCCATTCATTGGGTCGCATCTCACGAACTTCACCTAACCAAGAGTCGGGGTCATCTACTTCCCATGGTTGCATTAAAAATGTCATGTTGTGAACGATTGGAACTGCGTCTGCAGTTTTTACCACAACTACTGTCATATGCCAATTGTATCTCCGCCCCTGCGAATCGTAGTTATAGTACGGTACAGGTAAAGACACTTGTTTGGGCCCCGTTTGGAGTCTTATTGGTATCCAAGCCATTGGAAGAATCATCCTAAATTGTACTTCTCGCATGGACACCCGATCATCGCATATTACACCATCAACCATTTTACTAAACTGGCAATATTCTGGTGGAAAATGCCCCAGTGGTGAATTACCATCGAATAATGTTGCTGCCCCACTTACCGAATGTGCCCAAGTTGGTTTTGATGTATTTGTTAATTTTCCATCCATATCATATATAATATTGCTTCCCCAATAACCATCGAATTGTAATCGTGGCAGCTTTGGCGATTCGACGAATCTTGTCCCTAAAAATCTAATTTCCATGCCACCCTTACCCCCTCCACAAATCAAACAGTGATGGATAGGAAGATCCTTAATATATCTGCTAAATAATGTATCTTTGACAGTGAGCCAAGCACCATGCGGTAATCCTATTCCCATCGTTCTCCTCCCCGGGTCTCCGCGTATTAAAGCCCGCTCAATTAAATGACCTTGCCAATTATTTTCTGCTGTTGCCCATCCACTCGCACTCATTTTCATGTAGCCAATATTTACACCATTGCCCATGCATATTGCATCGAGAATTTGTAAGTGTCCAACGCCCATCACAACGCCGATTCCTTCCTTTCTGTTATTGAAAGCCAAAACATTGTTCATGTACATATTTCTCCGCATATATGTTTCCTTATATTGTGGATTCGGCTTTTTAAATATCTTATAATCAATCTTGTCTATCCATACCCCATGCTCTCCATTTGAGCTAGCAGTATTATTATCAAATTGGAGAAGTGGAGCTGATCTTGTTTTGACAACTTCCTCTAGATTAATGCAATATGTTTTATTGACGCAGTATTTAGTTGTTGTTTGACCTGGAAAACTCCATGGATTACCAGGACTATGTTCGCCATAATAGAATATTTCTTTGTCGAATTCAGTGATAACGATCTTTCTTCCTGATGATGGTCCGGTCGGGCCGCCTGGTGGATCAAACCAATATCCATGATGAGTTGAACCTATTGCACGATTACGTATAAATCTATTATTAGAATTTGAAATCCAAAAACAAGCCGGCGTTGTGTCTGTATTTAACAATGACCATGCTTGGTGCACCATCATTACAACATTTTCTTTCAAAATATTATGTTGCTCAATACCATCTTCAATAAACATCGCATGGCCCATTATATTATACGCAATATTTCGTTCGACTGGTAAAAAGTGACATCCATGAACCGCTATAGCGCGATTGTTACTTCCATGAATAGCACAGCCCCTTACGCGACTTAATGCTTGATGGGAACCTTGCATTTTCGGATCATTACTGGTTTGTAAACCATTTTTAAATAGTGGTTCGTTCGGAGTGTGAAAATGCACTGCGTATCTTCCTAATTGAAATGCTTGCCCAACGAATGGTCCAAATTCAACGTAATCTAAGACCATTTGGCCACTTAACATCATTGTTTGGGCACCAAATCCTTCTACATCTGTTCCCTTAACATTTATATTTCTATCAAGCAAAGCTACTGTTGCCCTTCGCTCCACAGTCTCTCCGTTTTCCGCTCCTGGTATTGCTATTGATTCGCCTAAATGTGTGTACGATAAAGGATTTTTCAGTGTTACCTTCATTACATTCCCAGGCGATACAATGGTTATAGATTGTACTTGAACTTCTTCAGTTTGGCATTTATCTTTTCTATCTATACGGCAATTTCTTTCAGTTCCATATCCAGTCGATGAAACGAGAAGTCTTGCATTGGGAACCCAGCCTTTCGTTCTCAAATCACCTTGTACGTATATAATATTTTCCTCTGCATTCACGGTCGCATGCAAAAGTGACCATGGCTCCACTTCTTTCCCATAAAACGTCATTCTGCCACTTGTCATCGCTATAACTTTCACTCCAAATTTTGGTAAACCTAATGAACGCCAATGCCCATGCATTGTTATAGTTGCCTGTTTTGGATATGGATCATTTGGCTCTCCAATTGTAAAATGCGCATCGTTTCCATTGACAACAATAAATTCACCCTCCATGTGTATGTCTTTATTTGTGGCAAAATCAAGCCGCCCTTCAATGATCCATACACGAATATATGCATCTGTGTCTAGTGTTAAATTAAAACCTGCTGGAACATACACAATATCGTGTGTATCTTTAGTTGGTACAGGGTTTCCTCCCCATGTTGAAGGGTCATTGAAATTACCTTTTCCTGGTGGCAGCTCGTATACACTATCGGTAGATGGTTTATTAGTATTTACTTCTTCTTCATCTCCTGATAATGCTCGTCGTCGTAACATTTCTTGTTTTAAATGCTTTTCAACAACTCCAGTCACCACTTCTCCATATTTGTACTTTCGCTGTAACAATGGTACTGCAACATTTAAATTGTGTAATTGGTCTTTTGGAATTAATAAGGGATGCTCTCCTGTAATTGTAGGGCGCGCTGCCCATGTATCTTCACCTGGGAAATGTAAAGTATTTGAAGTTATTTTAACATCATCATCATCATCATCATAATGATCATTTATGTCTTTAGTATCCAAACCTTGATGTCGTAGACGACGTCGAGTTTGGCCATTCTTGCCAAAATTTGCATCGTTGTTTTCTTCTTCTTCAATGCCTAATGCACACTGAACATCACCACTAAAGGCACCTTCAACAAAATTTTCAGTCTCATCGTAATCTTCTTCTGCATTTGAAGTACATGGGATAGGAAAGCCTGCTTCATCCTCCACTACCGCTGTTTGCATTTCACCCCGTTCATGCTGCACGCGAACATTTATTGCTTGGGCACTACCGCCAAGACGTACATAACCTGCATTAGCGGATACTTCATCCTTTGCAACTAATTCTGCTACTCCCCCAACATCGTTACCAATAACAGTACCACCATTTCCATCAACTTGAACAGATAAAGACATACCAACGGCTGTCTGAGGAGAAGCCAAGTTGATCTTGTCGTTTCTTGAAGACCATGACATGGCATGCGCAGTAACGCCACCTTTAGTTCCAAATAGTGAAATTTGTGGATTCTCGATATTAGAAGCATGGCTCATTTGTACTGTATGTGCTATGGTACCACACATATCAAATAAATCAAATGTTTTTTTCACAACAATACTTTTGCTGGAAACTTTTCCCAACACGGTACCTAAAGCAGTTGATACTTCATTGGCAATATTATTGCCATTACTAATTGATTGAGTGATTCCACCATATATAAAATTGATCGTGCCACCACTACCACGACTGCTGCTCGTATCACGAGGTACAAATGACATGGAAGGTTTCGGCAACATCCTGTTCTTCCTGTATGGCACTGTTAGTACAGGATTGAACGCATTTAATGATGGAGCACTGCTTGCAGAAGTTACACATTGATCAGTGCGATACAATTTAATGGTCACTTTGTCTTCCGTTTTGTCTGCATTTGTTTGCGTATCCACGTCAATATGTGTAACTGCTGATTTTCCCTCTACCATTCCCGCCATTTGAGTTTCCGTGCGTTTTTGTCGATTAAATGAATATGAAGATTTTGTCACTGAAACGGCATCAATCCACATTTCACCTGATAACGAACCGCTGCCTTCATTATGTGTATCTGCATTATCTTGTTTTGATGGGCACGAACTTAGATGAACTTGAGCTCCAATCGCGATCGACATTAATTGCACGCCCGTATTAATCGATGGGAACAGTGCATTGAAAGCATTACTCTCGCTTGTCAACAAGCTTCTCCAGTTGAACGACAATTCATGCCATGCACCATCAGCAACAATTTGATTTTGCAGATTTATGCAAGTTGGATGAGCAGTCACACCATTAGCTGGCTCAGGATGGGTCAACAACACTGCACATGTGAAAAATCTTTTTCTCATGTATAACCGGAGCAACATTGTTACTCGAGCATTTGGCGTTAACTTGTATGCAAAATTCAAGTAAGGGTAATCTTTTCCGTGCGCGGAAATAGACAACGGTGGGACAATAACCCGGCCATCTGGAATAGCATTTAAGTTAATATGTTGACTCAGTGATCCGCAGTAAGACGTGGAATAATCGATCGATGCCCCTGATATACCACCAACTTTCGTACTTTTAGGAAGCGAATTGGTGATAAATGCATTTGTATCTTTTGCCATTATCCACCGACCTTCAACGTCAAATGGGTGTATTTGGTGATACCTGAAGACTTCCATTTTCTTTGATCTTGCAGGCAGTTCATCGCATGTTGCCCATTTCAAACTGTCACGTATAATATTTCTAAAATAACGTGGTGGAAAACGCACACCACGTACCGGAATAGGGACCGTGCCGTTGGCTAAGCTTAAATCAAATATGTTCGATTCCCCTTTACGAACTACTATGGTAATTGTATCTGCAGCGATACCAGATGTTCTTAACACGTACTGTGCATTTCTAGCTCGCCTTGGTGTATATGGGCCAGTGTAACCTACATTGCTTTGTGCTGTTTCTCCATCGTTATCATTACCTTTATATGAAAAATCAAAATCAACATTAAAACCACCCCATTTTCTGTTGTGCTGGGGATTATATTTAACTAAAAGTTCAATTAAGTATGAATTATCTTTTACAACTTGAAACCACGGAGTTCTGACAGATATATCATTAAAATGTAATGTTTCCGATATTATTATTTTATCTGAATTTTCATAGCATAAATCAGGATTCACCGTATTACATACCCTTACCGTCATTAAATTACCAGCCGTATGTCTTGATACCATGCGAAGATAACCGTTGTGAGTAGCCTTGTAAATACCACTTACACGTTGAAAAATTGCACCGCGTCTTCCATATGTTTGTTTCAAATCGATACTTGGATTTTCGCTTTGGTACTCCCACGGTGTTCCAGCGTGGCTTCCAGGCAATAAACTAGAAATGCGAATTTTAGCATATCCAGTTTTTAATGTTCCTGTCCTTAATTTATCCATTATTTCACCAGGGGATGGCCTTGAATTCATTTTAAAGCCTTCAATTGCAGTTGACCAAGCCTCTCCAGCCAAAGCGTATGCCATATCGCTCTCTTTGAAAAATACATATTTTTCCCTCAACCATGCAATAGGCCCTAAATAATATTTATTTCCCGTTGATGCTGTATTTGTACTTTTTGTACATAAAATTTCATTATATTTAATTGAATTTTTAGTACAACTTTGACCACCCCATTTAATTTGCACATTTGATTCATTTAAATGCTTTCCATGTACTCGTAATACATTTGTATTTGCTACACTTGTAATATTTAAAATGGATATTTTTTTCGTTGATTTTGGCAATACCTGTACCGAAAATGCTTCGCTAGCATTATTAATGTTGAAACCATATCCACTTATACTTGTAATGGAATGCCCATTATTAACAGTTTCAAATTGTATTGGGTATTTACCAGGTTCAATTCCTTCAGGTAATCGGCATTGAAACCAACTTGAAAAAGAAGAACATCGTCCTTTTACATGTCCTTTGTTCGATCGATAATATCGACCAGCACTATTTTTAGTTTCACATATATATTTTCCAACTCGTATTCGTATAATATCCGATTTTAAACCAAAATGATCTCTGGTTTCTTCCCCACTCATTGAGAAATCACTTTTTAATGATATTTTTTCATCTTTAATATATTGAAAATCATCGCCAAAACATGTTTGGCCATATACTGTTATTAAATCCCCAGCATGAACGGCACGAGGTACAACAGATGCAAGTATTGGTGTCGATCCGATCATTATCTCACGACTACATTGCCATATCCGATTTTTTTTTCCACCACCACCACCACATTTACCAAGTAACGACGTAGATGCTGTAGGATAATTAGGGTGGCGTAAAGGGCCGCCAACATTATCAACCCATAATGTCATGGGTGGTGGTGCATTAAGATACAATTGGCGTCCATCGCAATTTGATAACGTAGAAATTTCTCTTCCATTCAATTTATTATCAAGTGCATTTGGAACGCATACAATTTTACCATCGTTTGATAGGTAATTGATAGGGTCACAGGAAATGGAAGAATTTGGGCCAACACCCCATTTTGCTTTTATTCCTGCATCAAATAATGCTCCACCTTTTTTATCCTTTGACGGCAATAGATCCTTTCCGTAGATATTTATATAACCTCCACCCGTAATAGAACCACGATTTGGCAAAACGAAATTAGCTGTTGGATTTGCAGCAGCAACCATAAGAATACTGTTGGTAATAATCAAGGTAAAATAAAACATCATTACAGATATTATTATCATTGACGTTGGCATACCATTATTGAAGTAATTTTTCATTTTTGTTTTTTTTTAATTAATTTCTAAAAATTAAAAGTTTTTTTTTTTCTCGTGATGACAAAAAATACTTGTATGATGTTTGGTCCGAATTTTAAATCTACAATAACCGATAATAATGATATTACAGAATTAAAAGAATTAGTTCACACACAAAATTTCAAAAATGGACGACCGAACGACTAGAGCGCCTCGAAGCAAACAAACAATATCTTTCACTTTTACTTGTGTGTGTCGATTGTTAGAGAAAAAAAAACTGGAGATAATTAAAACCTTAAATTATAGCAGGTGAATAGCATTATGCCCGGAGAATTTATTTTCGCTTACCTATTTTTCCAAATTATAAATATTTAAAAATTAAAATTTTGTAAATTGTTATATTATGTACTGGTCAACAAACTATAGCTGCTGAATATGATGGAGTCACATTTTATAATTTAATATTTCCGCTTAGTAACATTTTATACTTAGTCACATTTTATAATTTAATATTTCCGCTTTTTATGTATCTACATCTCGGAACTAAGAAGATTTTTCCCGGAACTATAAGATTCTGTTGTTGAATTGTGTTGCATTTATTATTAATTCGAAATTAAGGAAAATAATATATTTTAAATGAAGATCTATAATCTATAATGCGTAATAGGTATATCAATCGATCAATCGAAAAAGGAAATTGTCCGTATAAGCCTTAACAATAAGACGGATGAAAAAATCCACGAGTATGTATACATTGAATAGAAAAGGTGTATATACAAATGATGAACAACAGAGAGGTACTTTTTTGAAAATACAATAAGAGTGATCAAAACTGTGTTTATCGATATATATATATATTACATTACTCATTATTTAAACGACTATACTACCGTGAAAAAAATAAAATTTAAAGAAGATTTGGTGAAAAAAAAAAATGAGTGATGTAGATGAAAATTTTAATTATGCTAGTGGTGGAAATGATGATGAACAGTTTATACAAAATGAAAAATTAAAAGAAGAGTTACGAAAAAGTTTATTAGTAGAAGTTGGTAAAATAGTGGAACATGAAAAAAATAGTGAACAAGGCGCATTTGAAACGTTGGATGATGAAAAATTACAAATTGATAAATCAGTCGTACATGCATTAACAGAATGTTTATTTCAACATGCTGGAACAATGACAAAAGACATGTTTGCATTTGCAAAACATGCAAAACGAGTCAATATTAACCAAGATGATGTAAAATTATTATTTCGAAGAAGAGAAGATTTATTACGTCAAATTGAAAAAGTAGAAATTGTAAAGAAACGAAAATCAAAAAGTAATAATAATACAACAACAACAACAACAACAACAACAAAGAAAAGCAATAATAAAAATAATAACAACAACAATAATTATGGTGGAAACAGTAGTCGTCTACGTTTAAATAAGAATATGACGAATACTAAGAATACGAATAATGGAGGTGATGGTGGTGGTTTTATCGATGAAGAAGAAGAAGATGAGTTATTTTACTAAAACAATATGACTAGATTTTATCTGCTGCAGTGAGAGAATAAAAAATATATTATTACATCAACAAATTCAAAATACGGAAACGCTTGAGATATGTTATAAATATATCTGCTCTTGTAAAATTTACAACAAACACTTCTTCCTTGCCTCTCCCTCTTCTAACCTCTAATCAATATTATCTAAATATTGATAATTTTCATTTTCAATATCTAAATATTCATAATCGGTTTTTCTTCTTACACTAATATCTGGATCTCTCGTTGCTAATACTTTATCTGCACAAATACCATGCAAGGCAGCATCTTTATCGCATTCATATACATGACGCCTTGTTGTATCTAATATCAACGTCTCGTCGCTTTGGACACTAATAGGCGCACCACTACCAATGGGGCAAATAAAATCTGCACCAGGGCAATCTAATTCTTGTGCACTAATAGATGCAAGTGGACAATAAAAATTTTCATCACATGGTCCACTACAATACGGTGTACGTAAACCACGTTCCCCACCATATTTACCAGCTGGACATTTCACTTCCTCGCCACTGGTTGAATTTGTTGGACAATAATGTCCAATGAAACAATCGCCACTACAATCGTTTGTTGATAAACCATATGTGGATCCAAATTTACCCGCAGGGCACATACGTTTAATACCATTTACACAATATCGTCCAGGTTCACATATAGATTGATTTGAACGAGTACGTGGTTCACCATTTGTTGTATAATATCCTACACTAACTTTAGTTGGTGTAAACGAACCTTTTGGGCAATAGACAGATGGATGATCGCATTCATGTTGTCGTTGAGATGGCGATGCTGGATCGCAATAATATCCTGGATCACAATCACCATCACATTCACTTGTGGATAATCCAGTCGTTGTGCCATATTTACCTTTTGGACATTCGATTCGAATACCATTGATACAATAATGCCCTTGTGGACATTCTTTTTGACTATGTCTCGTTTCCTCACTACCACTTTCATCATTTACACCAGGGCCACCACCAACGGTATAATACCCTTCACTAACAAATGTAGGAGCAAATGATCCAGATGGGCAAAATTTATTCGACCCGCCACATTTATATTGCCTAGACGATGGTGAATTCAATTCACAATAATACCCAGCATCACACATAGTTGCTTTTGTATTTGAATCATATAAATCATCGGGTATACCGACAAAATCAGGATGGCCAATTGGTAATAAATAATTACCATCCGTCGCATAAATTTCTGTTTGTCCTAAACAATATTTACCTTCATGGCAATCTGGATTACATGCTTTTGTTTGTAAACCTGTTACGTTTCCATATCTACCTTTCGGGCATGCTGTTTGATTGACATAAATACTAGACGATGGGCAATAAAAACCTTTTGCACATGGACCAGAACATGTTGCATCTTTTAATTCCGTTGTTCCACCATATCTACCAGCTGGACATGCGGTTGGTATTGTTGATGCAATTGGACAATATTTACCAATTGGACAAGTACCATTGACCCAATGTCGAATATTATGAACGGAATCAACCCACCAACCACCACAATCACTAGTATGCAAACCAGTACTATTTCCATATTTACCAGCAGCACATTGATATTTCAAACCTTTGATGCAATAATATCCTGTTTCACATTCTATTTGTCCTATTCGTGTATATTCATCGTTACCTATTGTATAACTACCTATTGAAACATCACGTCTTTCCCCACTACCTTGTGGGCAATAATGATATACTTCTCCACATGGTTGTTCACGACTTGTAGTGGAACGTGGTCTACATGTATACCCAGCTTCGCATGGCCCGGAACATTGTGCATTTGTTAAACCACGTGCATTTCCATATCGTCCAGATGGACATGGTTGTTCTTTTTTACTAGTACTACCTGGTGGACAAAAATGACCTACGTCACATAAACCATCACAATTTGGACTTGTTAATCCATAGGATCTACCATATCTACCAGCAGGGCATGCAATACATTTTTTTAAATCCCGATCCATATATTGACCACGTATACATTTAATTTCATTTGTATTATTCGCATTGGTGGGTGTTATGATTATATTTAATATTAGTAATAATAATAATAATAATATGTGTTTCATTTTTTTATATAAATAATCTATTTTTTTTTTTGGGGGTGGGTCTAATTTATTGATAAAATGATGATGATGATGATGATGATTTAACAAAAAAAAAAAAGAAAAATGATAAAATGAAACAGCAACGAGATATAAATTATATACCAATATAATGCAATAAAGAATTCGTGTGTACAATCGATCGATCGAAATGAATGTAACACAAAAGTGAATCTGTCTATTTTGTTTTTGCATGCATCACTTGTATCACTTGTATCACCGTTATAGTTATTTATTTCTGTGTTTTGATTGGTTTATTTTTAGTACCGGGTAGTCTACTGTTTTATGATAGGATAGGTCAAATTAAAACTATACACTATGGGGAAAATAATAGTTTTGACTGGTTTATTTGTAGTACCAGGTAGTATACTGTTATATGATAGGATAACAAATTAAAACTATACACTATGGGACTATGGGGAAAATAATTCTAAATTGCTATATTTTATTATTATTTTTAAGTAAAACTATTCACTATGGGGAAAATAATATAACGTTTTTTTTTTCTAAAATTGCTATTTTATTATTTTTTAGAAATTGATTATTTGTAAATATCCGAACAAGTAGAAAAAAATGATGAATATTTTCCCCATAGTGAATAGTGTTATAAGTGCACCAGTTTTGACACAAGTGTACATTTTACATTAACATTGGATAATTGGATATTTGATATTTATATTGTGTAATTGTATTTATTTGATAGATATAATATAATATTTAGTATATAATAAGTACGAATGCACGAACGGCTGGATAAGAATATAATAATATAATTAATATACAATGGTATGTAGTGTATATATAATATTTGATAGATATAATATAATATTTAGTATACAATAAGTACGAACAGCTAGATATAATATAAGAATATCATTATACAATGCTATGTACTTGTATTTATGGTGAGGACCTTTGAACCAACAACCAACAACCAACACAAAAGGAGGCTGATAAATATCCATTTTAAGGATGTTTCCTCACAAAATCCCAATGATATTCCCATACTAAAATGCGGACACGTGGACTTAACGATCTTGCCAGTGATTAGAATAGCAGGTAAATACCACCGCAACTAATATATGACATGCAAACATATATACATAAACAAATACATGTGCAGACGAGATAAAAGAAGAGTGTACAGATAATAAATACTTTCTAGATTTACGATCTCAACTAAATTTACTGTTATAATAGTCGTCTCTAGTTATTATTTAATATTTGTGAAAGTTTATAAATAATATAGATATATAATTGATTCATTCACTTTTCGCATATTTGTATCAATAAAGAAATTATAACCTTGAATACGTATATATTGCTTTTTAGTCTATAACAATATATTACAAGAATGGCATCGTTAACAACAGATACTACATATTTAAATGAACCTGGGACATGGAATTATTTCATATCGCACGTTCAAGCAGATTCGAAAGATATTGCACTTGAATTCTTTATGTCTATGAAATATGAAAATAATAAAACATGTTGGTTAGATGTAAAGATGGCAGAACAAGATGAAGATGCGATGAAAGAAGGTGTTATAAATTCTGATATTGTACTTGTGATAATGTCACCAACTTATTTCACCCGACCATTTTGCGTGCAAGAATTAGAATGGGCAGTCGAAAATGGAAAACCATTAGTAATAGTACATGATATGAAACACAAAGAGAAAATAGGTGAAATGCTTAATAAGTGTCCGGCGAACAAATCATATTTAAAAGGTATTGGAAAAATTAATATGATGCCAGTGTTTAGGGGGACCAAAGATTTTTGGGCAACTAGCGTTCAAACCATATTAAAAGCAAGACCAAAGATATTAATGAAAGATGGTAATGTTGGGGCAGTAAATGAGCAAAATAATATTGAAGAAATGGAACGTTTGCGTAAAGAGCTGGAAATGGAAAAGGCTCTTCTTGAAGCTAAACAAAAACTGAAAGAACAGGAGATGGCGAAGAAATTGAAGGAAATGGAGTTAAAATTGGAAGAGCAGTGTTTTAAGATGAAAGCGATGCAACAAGATGACGTCGTGAATAATAATAATAATAATAACAAAAAAAAAAGTGCTGCATATAT
>JACLAC010019429.1_pt1 | contig 13163 bp, 17 predicted proteins | sample 8027881 | NCBI WGS metagenome assembly JACLAC01 (sample SAMN15725517, study PRJNA655200) | protist metagenome | isolation source: fluorescence activated cell sorting (FACS) single amplified genomes of... | place: Spain: Blaines Bay Microbial Observatory, Mediterranean Sea | collected 2016-01-19 | reverse complement strand
TATTCTTCACCAGGGTTGCTGCAGAGCCAATTGTGGATCATTGATCCGATTGATGGAACTGTCAACTACGCCCGTAATCATCAGATGTGCGCGGTCTCCATCGCTTATGCAGAAGCAGGCCAGGTGAGAGTTGGGGCCGTCTACTGTCCCTTCCTCGGAGAACTCTTTCACGTTATTCAGGGAGAAGGTTCCTATCTCAACACAAAACGACTGCAAATCACTATGCAGACAGAGTTGCGTAGCGCCTTGATCGGTACCGGTTTTCCCTACAATAGAGAGGAGCGACCCAAGCTGATTCCAAAGTTTCAGAAGATGCTGGAGAGTTGTGGTGACATCCGCCGTATCGGAGCGGCCTCTCTGGATATCTGTTGGATTGCGGCGGGACGGATGGATGGTTTTTTTGAGACGCTCAGTCCCTGGGATTTTGCAGCAGCTCAGCTGGTTGTTCAGGAAGCCGGCGGAAAGATTGGCCATATCGGCGAGGTGCCCCCCAACGTTCCACCAGAACTCTATGGTCTGGATCTTATCGTTGGAGCACCTGCGATCTTTGACGAGATGCAGCAGTTGTTGCGCTCTGCCTGATCAGGCAAAGCAGCTGTACATCTTCTGAACCAGCGCCTGATTGTAACCATGGGAGGTCATGTTGGCCACTACCCGACCGCGCAGTGGATAGCCCAGCAGGAACAGGTCACCAATTAAATCAAGGATCTTGTGGCGGACAAACTCGTCCGCAAAGCGCAATTCGGTGTTGATCACCTTGCCGTCATAAATGATGATATGCGAGTTCAGATAGCCACTGCCAACCTTGCCCATCTTCTGGGCCATGTCGATATTCTGGAAGGTGTTGAAGGAGCGGGCTGGCGCAATTTCATTCAGGAAGGAATTCTGCTCTGCGTTGAAGGTCATTTGCTGCTCTAGAATCGGTGGTGGGTAGTTGACCCGCATTGTTACTTCGAAACCATTATAGGGCTCCACGTAGAGGTACTTCTGTTCAGGGTCTTCTTCACCAATGCTGAGTTTTTCGCAAATCACCGCTTCTGTCACCTTGGCATCCTGATCCACGGTTCCTGCTTCGTCAAGCAATTGGGCAAAATCGAGAGCCGAGCCGTCCACATTTGGGATCTCCTCGTCGGCCTTGATTAGCACATTGTCCAGCCCAGCCATCGACAAAGCTGCCATCAGGTGCTCCACCGTGCGGACACGTCGATTCTCCCGAGCCAGCACCGTAGAGTTAGCGGTAAAGCTCTGCTGGCTCTGTGCATGCTGGTAATCTTCTAGGCTGGTAATTCTGCCAGGAATCGCAATACCATCAAGGGTTTGAAACTGAATTCCACTGTTTGGAGTTGCTGGACTGAGGATGATACCTGTGTTGCGACCACTGAGCAGGCCAGTACCGTTGAGGACTACATTGTCGCCAAGAGTGCGCTGGGGACGTCCGGATTTGCGTAGCTCCACGGACTGAAGATTGGTTGCTGGCTGGTAGGGGGCTGTCTCGATCCGGATGTCGGAAGGTAGAATCGCTTCTTGGTCCGGTTGAGCGGCTTGTAAGGCACCCGTGATCTTATCTAACAACACATCTAGGTGCAGTGGCTTTTCCAGAAAATCTCGGGCTCCCAGCTTGATTGCGCTGACGGCAGCTTCAATCCCAGCGTGTCCGCTCATCATGATCACAGGCAGCTCAGGCTGTTCGTTTCGTAGGTTCTTGAGGATCGCCATCCCATCTTCTCCGGGAAGCCAGATGTCCAATAGCACCAGGGACATCGGCTGCTCTTTCAGAACGTCGTAGAGTTCCCGCGCATGTGCGCAGCAGCGTACGGGGTAGCCTTCATCTTCGAGTACGGCGGCCAGACTACTACGGATAGCCGGTTCATCATCAACAACCACGATTGGATTCATGCGACTCCTGCAAGAAAAGATAACAAGGCGGATGGAATTGTCGGCTAGTGTGCACTCATCATACCGGGCTTTGGCAGAAATAGGGCAAGAAAATCTGCAAATTTTGATCATTTGCTGGAATTACCACACATGAGTGAGCATCACCCTTCACAAGATTCTACCGTACTCCAAGTGGATCAACTGACGCTTGAATTTGGTGGATTGCGTGCTTTGGAGCACCTGAGCTTTCAAGTCCAGTCCCAAGAAATTCTCGCGCTGATTGGTCCCAACGGCGCCGGCAAGACAACCTGCTTTCAGTGTATAACGGGCTTTCTACCTTCAAATCTTGGTGAAATTCACCTGTATCCTCCCAATCATCAAACACAACGACTGAACGGCCTCAAGCCCTACCAGATCGCCCAGCTGGGGGTGGCTCGCACCTTTCAGAGCATCCGACTGTACGAAAAACAGAGTGTGCTGGAGAACGTAATGATGGGACGTCAAATCCGCACCAAGGCTAGTATGTTGGGTGTGCTCCTGCGAGATCGACGTACCAGAGCAGAAGAACAGCATATTCGTGAAGATTCCTTCCAACTACTGCAGCGTCTGGAGCTGGAACAGTATGCTCAGGTAACTGCGGATAGTTTACCCTATGCAGCCCAACGGCGTTTAGAGATTGCTCGGGCGCTGGCTACCGATCCCTTTCTATTGTTGCTTGATGAACCTGCAGCTGGCATGAATCGGCAGGAGACAGAAGAACTGAACGAGCTGCTGGTAGAGCTTCGGAAAGAATTTCAGCTGACTCTCCTGCTGATTGAGCATGACATGCAGCTGGTAATGAAGCTCTCAGACCGAATCATCGTGCTGGATCATGGACGCAAGATCGCAGAAGGCTCACCGCAGGCGATTCGCCAGCATCCTGATGTGATCCGAGCTTATCTTGGGGAACAGGCCACTTCATGATGCTGGATCTGCGCAACTTGGTAAGTGCTTACGGTAACATCCTCGCTCTCCAGGACATCTCTCTTTATGTGAAACAGAGTGAGATCGTGACCATTCTGGGTAGCAATGGCGCTGGCAAGACTACCTTGTTGATGGCCATCGCTGGACTGGTGCCGCCCCGCCAAGGAGAGATTCTGTGGAAAGGAAGATCGATTCAGCAACTGACTCCGGATCAGATCAAAGCACTGGGTATCGGTCTAGTCCCCGAAGGTCGACGCATCTTCCCAGAATTCACCGTGCTAGAAAATCTGAGAATAGGAGCTTATCTGCGCCAGGATCAGGAACATGTCCGAGAGGATTTGGAGCGAATGATGGAACTCTTTCCGATCCTGCACCAACGACAGTCACAGTTCGGAGGCACCCTCAGCGGTGGTGAGCAACAAATGCTGGCTATCGCTCGAGCCCTGATGGGACGCCCCCAACTGCTATTGCTCGATGAACCATCTCTCGGACTGGCTCCCATGATCGTGCAGCAAATTTTCGAGATCCTGTGCCAAATTCATCAGCAGCAACAAATGACGATCCTGCTAGTCGAGCAGAACGCCCACCTAGCTCTCCAACTCGCAGACCGAGGCTATCTACTCAAAAATGGAAAAATTCAAGTGACCGACACATCTGCAAACTTATTGGACAATGAGGCTGTTCAGCGAGTCTATCTTGGTAGGCGAAGATGACAGCAAAACATTAAATGAATTGCTCACTGTTTCAATGAAGACTTCCCAAAAATCTCCTGAAAAAACTCCGATTCCTACACAAATCTAGGGGTCCAGATAAGCCCTCGTCCATTGACAACGCTAGCATACAAAGGATTGACAACTCCTGAAAAATCTTCGCCCAGCGGGAGAGGAGGGATCATCATAGACAGTGGAGTGAGGGCATAAAATAAACACTGTGTGATGCCAATCATCTATCCTGATGGGTACCTTCTCCTCCAAGGAGAGGGAAGAAAGATTCGCTCAGAAACCAGCTCCCAAGAGACCCAACGTGAGTACCTTCCATTTTGACAGAGGACTTGAGCACTTCTCAGAGTAAGGTCTGGTTCTGCGAGTAGTGATCCAGCACCTGCAACGACAACTCTTAGAACCACGAGAAGCCAACTTTGAGTTATTGATCCGCATCATCACTGGACAACAACTCTCCAGCGCTGCAGCCTACACCATCTATCGCAGGTTAAAGCAAAATTTTGAGGATTCCGTCATCGCACCTACCATAATTCTCTGTTCTTTCAGGGAGCAACTACTGGCCTGTGGACTCTCTAAACGCCAAGCCGCAGTACATTACGCTGATCGCCAAGCATTTGATGAACATCCCAACCTGATTGATGAACTGAGAGAAATGTCTTCCAAAGACGTACTGGAGACACTACAAAGATTTAACGGAATTGGTATCTGGAGCGCCAGTATCTTTGCGCTGTTTTAACTCCACCATCCAGATGTCTTTTTCTGAGGAGATATCAGTCTGAAAAAAGCAATCCGACTGCTGTACAAGAAAGAAGATATGAGTGCATTGCAAATGGAGACCATCACCTAACCGTGGCGACCCTATCGCAGTACAGCCTGCCTAGTTCTGTGGAAATGGATTGATGGAGAATCGATTAGGGCTTTCGTAGCAACCAAACTGCTGTTGCAGACAACTGAATTCTATCCGATTTATGAAAGGTCCATCACAGGGCGAATAGAACTTTACGGAAGTTGTACCACGCAGATGATGGTCAGGGGTCGGGGAAAGAAAAGTTGAGATGGATTGAAGAAAGGTTGTGTTGTTAGATTGTTTAGAGTAAAGAAAATGTTTTCTGTAATTTAGAAAATATAACCAACATTTAAAAATATTACATATTTTGGGGAATACTTATTTACATCGCTCTCAAAATCCGCCTGACAAGCGCTGTTACATTCCCAATTATTTCCAATTTCATAGTTTATCGATGGCTCACTAGTTATTAATCTTACAAGATTTATTGATGTAGTAAGACCACTATTGAAAATCCAGTTTTTACCAATTCCGAGATTATATCCATCTTCTGGATAATCTACCCTGTAAACGGCCTCTCTTTCACCGCTTCCACTGCTGTCAATCTCCTTCTTCGCTTCCCAATCCCGATTAACCAATCCAGTTTGAAAAAACACACTATCAGCAAGAGCTGCAAGGTAATATCTGATATTCAGATATTAGGTTTGACTGTCAAACCCAGATTTTTCAGTAGTCGAACCGTCACTTGAATCTTCAGACATATTTCTAGATAGAGATTGTCCTTCAAAATTAAGCCATAAGTTTTCACTGAATCTATAACTAAAACTAAGCCCAGGGCCTAGATTTGAAAGTACAATCACTTGGATTTGAGCATTCTTGTCGTTTAATGAGGAAGCATTTGAATTTGATGGAATGGTCGTGGAGAAAAATAAAACTCCAATGCTGACACTAAGTGCTCTTATTAACATTCGACTATTCATTTCTCTTATTCTAATTGTTTCCACAACATTAGTATGGTCATTCATACAGCACAGAATTTTATGCTGAATAAATCGCAGAGTCTACAATTTATCAAATTACAGGATCTGTTCTATTGATATCAACAGTTGAATTTCCCTTTGCCCTACAACTTTAGTAATAGGTAAAAATAATCCCAGATATTGCTGACAAGGGAGAATGAGCTAAACTGATTTAAAATCCTGCCAGGGCTTAGTCTTTGGAGGAGAACTGGTGAAAAGGAGGAATTTACGAAGGATTGGGTGTTGGAACTGTAGTTGATGTGACCAGAGCGCAGGCCCAGACAAATTACGAGCTTGACCATACTTGTGATCGCCCAAGAGAGGGTGTCCACAATGCACCAGTTGCACCCGAATCTGGTGAGAGCGTCCGGTTTCCAATTGGATACGTAGCAGACTCTTATTTGCATGAACAGCAATCCGCTCATAGTGGAGAATCGCTTGCTTGGCTTGAGAAACCCCGGATTCAACGACCCGAACTGTGTTGCTGTGACGATCCTTCTGAAGCCAGTCGGTAAGAGTCCACTCAGGTGGATCGACCACGCCAGCCACTACAGCCAGGTAGGTTTTCTGTAAAGTCCGTTGGCGAACCTGATCTGCCAATCGTGATGCTGCCTTGGAGGTCTTGGCAAAGACCATTACTCCGCCCACAGGGCGATCCAAGCGCTGCACCAGTCCCAAAAATACCTGACCAGGTTTCTGGTCACGTTGCTTGATCCAGTCCTTGAGCAGACTCAGCAGGTCTGGGCTACCGCTGTGATCCGCCTGAGAGAGTAGATTTACCGGTTTTTCAATGACCAGCAGATGGTTGTCTTCAAACAACAGTTGAGGTGTAAAGCTCAAGGAGACCTGCACTTTTTAACAAGAGCGTGAGATATGGAACTGCACACTGATTTTTCACAGCGAGTGATTTTGCATACTGAAAAAATGCCCTGGTCGCCTTCACCAGCTGCTGGAGTGGAGCGACGCCAACTGGACCGCCAAGGAAAGGAAGTTGCCAGAGCAACGAGCATTGTGCGTTATGCTTCTGGTAGCTACTTTGCTGTCCACACGCACGGAGGTGGTGAAGAGATTTTTGTGCTGGAGGGCGTCTTCTCCGATGAGCATGGGCACTACCCATCCGGAAGCTACCCGCGCAATCCTCCCGGAACTACTCACACTCCTTTTTCCGAACCAGGCTGCGTTATCTTCGTCAAGCTCTGGCAGTTCAATCCCGGTGACGCACAAACCGTCTGTCAACAAACTGAACAGGGTAGCTGGGAACTCGGACGTCAGGAAGGCATCCAAGTTCAGCTCCTTCATGAATTTCACGGTGTCCGAACCGTGTTGATGCGTCTGGAGCCTGACCTACAAGCGCAGTTTCACTTTCATGCGGGCGGAGAAGAAATTCTTGTGCTGGAAGGCGACTTTGCCGATGAGCACGGCGAATACTCCAAGGGGAGCTGGCTACGCAGCCCTCCCGGATCCAGCCACTCTCCAAAGATTAGTCCAAACGGAGCCCTGCTCTATCTGAAGTCTGGACAATTGGTGGCTCCAGCGCTGCCGTTGCCAAACTGATTAGCATCGTCTTCTCAGAACAAGCTCAGTTGCTCACCAGGTTGAGGAACTTCCCCAGCGAAATCGTGTAGAGGTGGTAACTCTGGAAGCTGTTCTTGCAGAAAGCCATGAAAATCTCGCGCGAGTTGAGGAGCTAGTACATCGTCTGGGGTGTGCAGAAAAATAAAGGGAGTGAAACCCTGGCGTATCCAATTGGCTACTCGCTGGGCCCAATCTCGTAAAACTGGGTAATTAACCTCATTTCGGGGATCCCCAACAAAGCGTAGCAGCGGCAGTTCATTCGTTGCTGTGAAACGCACAGGCAACCTGGGCTTGCGGCGCTTTGCCTCGATGGTGGTGGAGTCGTTATTCTGAGAAGTCATCAGCTTGTGGGTATCGAAAAGTACCCGAGTCATCTGGCGTTGACGCAAAAACGTATCCAACTCCATCTCCATTTCCTGCTCATCGAAGTAAGCTAGGTTGCGTACCTCAACGGCATAACGAAAGTCTGAAGGCAATTGGAGCAGGAATTGTTGAAGCTGTGGCCAACGGTTGCGACCAAAGTCTGCAGAGAGTTGTAGTTGAATCGGGCCAATCCGTTCCTCCAGGGGAGCAATCCGCTGGAGGAATTCTCTAGTCAACTCTGTTGTATTTTCCAGTTTTCGGTCATGACTGATGCTGCGGGGAAACTTGAAACAGAAGCGGAAGCTGGGCGGAGTTGATTCTTTCCAACGCTCAACGACATCTGGGCGGGGCAGAGCGTAGAAGGTAGTGTTTCCCTCCACCGTGTTAAAGACTCGAGCGTAGCCCGCTAGAAAATCTTTAGATCGGGTTCGTGCTGGCAGTAGGCCGCCCTTCCATTCAGGACGTGACCACTCAGGACATCCGAGGAAATAGTGCATCCAGTGGCTTTTCCAAGAGAAATGCTAGATTTGAAACTTTACACCAGGATGAATGGCAGAGCGATTGCGTGTCTTTGCGGCATCTTAGACGGTGGCATATCAGGGATCAAGCAGTAAGTCGAACAAATTCAAAGCCACTGTATACAGCCGCTTGCTCCCGATTATTTCCTTCGTTAAACTTATGATCTTGAACCGCTACTTGACATGCGGTAAAATACTAATGTTTTCAGGAGATCCAGAATGGCAGATACATTGACACCAGAAATGCGTGAGGGCTTGCCAGAACCGGAAGGATATCGTGTCAACAGCCTACCTGATGAGAACGATATCGTCTTTGGTAAGGGTCCGATCACCGAAGAGACCTCTCGCAATATGATTCTTGATTACCCCGATAGTGTTCTCAAGTTTCTACAGGGGAAAGACTTGGACGAACGACCTCTCTCCCCAGATGTCAGTGGCATTCATGCAATCTGGCGAGAACGTGGTCTGCGGAAGGATATTTTGCAAAAATACTTTTTGCATTTTATGGATTGGCCTGATGGGATTCCTTCGGCAACGATGCTAGACTTGCTGAGTGACGTACGAGATAAGATTCGCGACCTTGGTAAGGTAAAAAAATAAGTTGCGAGAGAGGGGGCCAGTCCTACGCTGACCCCCGAATGGCGGGCTGATACTTATTTACCAGCCCGCCTTGGCACCGACTCAGTTGATCGGGATTTGGCGCATCTCAGCCTGCTGTTGCTTGGGTAGACGCAGTTGCAGCACCCCATCCTTCATCTCGGCATGACTACCTTCCATGGCCACTGCCTGTGGCAACTGGATCCGGCGCTGAAAATTGCCGTAATTGCGCTCCACACGCAATACACCTTCTCTATTCTCTTCATGAGAACTCTTTTTTTCTCCCTGAATCGTAAGCACTCGCCCATTTAAGGAAATTTTTACGTCTTCCTTGTTCAACCCGGGCAGTTCTACTTGAAGTTGGTAGGTGGTCTCATCTTCCTGCAAATCTAGCGCAGGTGAGAAACGTCGTGTGCCTTTTTCTCCAAAAGTCTCTGGCCAGGCGGACTCACCAAAGAATTCTTCCATGAGGTTGCGTAACGGAATAGTGCTATTGCGAACGGTGATGGGATACATGATTCTCTCCTAAAAAGAGGAAGTATTGTGAGGAGCACTCAAATTATTTTGATGCCCTCAACTATTTGTTAGCACTCAATCTATTTGAGTGCTAACAGTCTGTCAAGAGAAAATTTTTACTGGGCGAGCAAACCACTTAATGACTGGTCAATCAACAAGGCGATTGGGATCTTCTTTGGGTCGATTGGGATTGTCTCGGAAGAGCTGACGACGTGTGGTTGGGTTGAGGAAATCTTCCTCGCGCAGGCCTTGCTGGAAGCTGATCTGGGAGACAATTGCCTTGACGAAGGCACGTTGTTCCAACCGCTCTTCCATCTGCCGACGCAGCTTGAGGATATCTCGAACGCTGTATTGACGGTCAGGAATTTCTTCTTCCTCATCGGCAATCGACTGCGTATCTCCCTGCAGTACAAGATGATGATAGCTCTCAAGGAAAATCAGAAAATCACTGAGTAGCGGAGCCGGACGACCCTGGCTACTTTGGATCAGGCTACGGCGCAGCGTCTGTGGTTGAGGAGCATTCTGATTCAGCTGCTGAAAAATGCGACGAATCTTGCGCAACAGTTGTTGTTGGGCCATCTGCACATCCCATTGGGAACGAGTAGCAAAATCAAGAAACTGCTGAAGTCGCGGTCGTGGCGCCAGCTGTGGCCACCAGGAAAGATTTAGACCAAAAAAGCGCTGCAGGACTTGTTCACAGCGTTCCAACTCTGTGAGTTGGCAGTCTTCGAAGAAAAAACCATGCTGATAGAGCAATTGGCAGAGCTGGAGCAGTTGAGAGGTTGCTGCAGGTAGCTGGCGATCCTGCTGATGTTGAAAAATGACACCTGGTTGGGCTGGTCGACGCAGCATCAGTGATTCCGGAAGGAACGCAGACTTTCAGGTCTGGGATAGATGAATAGTAGGAATGTAGCAGTGCCCTGATACCATCATTCAATCCCAACCTGGTATGGAGGTCTTGGCTGGGCTACTCGGTACCGGACGTCGAATCGAAGTATTCATTTGTGTGGCTGGCTGTCTAGTCTGTGCTCCTGGATTAGCGTTAATTTTTTGCTGGAGTTGCTGTTTGACTTGCTGAATCATTTCAGGTGGAGGAGTTGACCCAGCCGCAGAGACCAGCCGTTGAGGTACGGATGGAGTTGGCACATCTGTCTCAGCAACCGACTTTGGATCTTCAGGAGACTGCTGCTCGATCAGGATCTGGTAGCGGTTGTAGTGACGGTTGGCTTTGTCACTGTTGCGCATTCGGTAATAGACCAGTGCTGCATTATAATGGGCGTCTGCTTGATCAGGTTTCATCTCCAGTACATTCTCAAAAGAACCCAGGGCTTGTTCGTAATCTCCTGATTGGAAATAGGCCAATCCTAAATTGTAATAGAAGCTTGGTGTTTCATCATCCAGCACGATGGCCTGGCGATAGTTCCAGATGGCTGTTGGATAGTCCCGCTTCTGATAAGCAGTATTGCCATCACGGAAATAATTCAAAGCCGAGCGAGGGGTCGGAGTTTCGAGAGAACTGCAGCCACTGAACAGCATCATCGAGAAGATGGTCCAGCGGAACAAAAGAAGCGGGAATGAGTTTGAGGGCATGACTTGCGTATCCCTTGCATGGTCCGGGAAATTCACTGGCATTTTCGCCGACAGTTTCATTACGATAGGTTCACTCGCTAATGCACAATCCATACTCGAAGGAGGCACGATGAAGTGTGGAAACTGGTTTGTTGCCGCATTATTACTGCTGAGTTGCTTCGTTGCTCTTCCCTCCCCACAGGCCCAAAACATGACAGAGGAAGAGGCTGAAGCAGCCCGCGTTGAACAACGCTTCCTCAACGAGTTGCAGGTCTTGCTAAAGGCTGCGCGCGATGCACAGTTCCCCGAAGAGGAAGTGCGCTCAATTATAGTACAGCGTGAAGGGAAGACGATCAACGCTTTTGAATATCTGGAACAAGCGAAACGTCAACAAGCTCGCAAGGAAAGTCGACGTGTGGTGCTGCGGGATCGCTATCTGACAGTTCAGGATGTTATGGGTGAACTGAAATCACAGGAGTCCGGCAAGTTGGACTCGCTGCGGGAAGAACTGGTCTTTATTGGCGCCGAAGAGAAGTGACCCCACTGCTCTGCATAGCTGGCGCCAGAGGAGTGGGCAAGACCTCTGTAGCCGTGGCCCTGGTCTCCCTACTGCAGCAACATCTTGGAAAAGTGATCGCTTGGAAACCACTGGATGTCAATGGTATCGGGTATCAGATTCAGGACAGGGACAGCGATGGGGAACGCCTGCACCAAGCTACTAACATGTCGGAGCATATTAACCTGCTGAATCCCTACCTGTTCAATGAAGACTTGCCCCCACTATTGGCAGCACAACGGGACGGTGTAAAAGTCGATGAGAAAGTACTGAGTCAGCGTTTGGAGTTATTGCGAAGACGCTCTGATGTAGTGTTGATGGAGAGCCTTGCTGAGTTGTTGTGCCTATGGACCGCTAAGCATAGTGGACTAGAGTTGCTGCAACAATGGCAGGCAAGAATCCTCTGGGTTAGTGGAATCGGGCGTGAGAGTCTGGAGCAAACGCTACAAGCAGTAGCCCTACTTCAGCAGGCTGGGATCTCCTGCCAATTGCTTCTCAACAACACAACCAACGAATTAAACACTGATCTACTACAGCATCAATGGATGATGCTTGAAGAACGACTTGACCTGCGCGTACTGGGCCTGCTTCCCTATAAGATCGATGAAAATCGTCGTAATGCAACGTGGTTGTCTGATAACCTAGAAACGGCATTTCTCGATCAGTTGCTGCCTCCACAAGTCAGCCCTACTGTCTGAAAACCTCACTTCAGATTCTCTGAAATTTCCCGGCCAGATACAGCCGGCTTGCTCTCAGCAGGACCCTAATGGACGTATTCAAGCGCTATCTGATCATTTTTGTCACCACCAGCACCTTCCTCTACTTCTTTGTCATCTGGTATGAGAGCCAGAATCCAGGAGTAGCGGTTCCCCATAATTTAAGTGAGACTGGGGAAGAATCGATTGCGATCAACCTACAGCCCAACAATGCCTATGAAAAATGTGTACAATTGCAGGCTCGTCAATCTCTGGACTATACTTTCGAAGCTTCAGAGCCACTGGTTTTCAATCTGCACTACCACGTTGGCAAAGAAGACTTCTACCCTGAACAGCAAACCATTGCTACATTGAAAGGCTCGTTTGAAGCCAAGGAGTCCCGAATCTACTGCCTGATGTGGGGTAACTCCAATGACCAGCAGGTTCGCCTACGCTATGAATTTCGTGCCCGGCCGCTAAAGGCCTCCAACTGAGTGTTGCATGTCCGCAATAACCTTTTTCGCAGGAGTCCTCGCTGGGGCTCTGACCTGGAATTTCACAGCCCCACTGCTTGAAAAGAAAGCCTGTTTCAACCCCAATCCAAATCAGGATGGACGCTGGGACGTACAGCCTGAGGCAGAGGAAATTCGCATCCTGCTGCTCGGAGATACTGGCTCCGGTGATAAGCATCAGCAAGATGTGGCCACTGCCAGTGCTCGCACTTGTGACGAGTTGGGCTGTGATTTGGTACTGATGCTGGGAGATAACTTCGTTCAGCATGGTGTCTCCAGTGTTGATGATCCGCAGTGGATCAACAAATTTGAGGAGATGTATACCCAGCAGGTACCTTTCTATCCGATCCTTGGCAACCATGACCTGCAGGGTAAGTGGCGACCTCAGGTAGCCTATACTGAGCGCAGCGAACGCTGGCGCATGCCGAATGTCAATTATTCACTGGTGGCCGGTCCCACTCATATTCAATGCATTAACACCTCCTGCACGCTTTGTGCGCTCTGGACACTATTCAAACACAAAGAACGACCCTGGCGTCTGGTTTGTGGGCATCGTCCGTTAGCCACGGGTGGACGACATCGAGGAGTGACCTGGCTTGAGCGCTTATTGATTAAGCGTTCTGGGCCTCAGTTCTTTCTATCTGGGCACAACCATATGCTGGAACACCTCAAGATCGGTGAGATTGACCAGGTAGTTGCTGGTGGTGGTGGAAGCCCGCTTAATCACACTGCCAAGAAGCCCAACCCCCACCAGATATTCCTGCATCTCAGTCATGGCTATGCCTGGATGCATCTGACATCGACCCAAGCCACGGTACACTACTTCGACGATCAGGGTCAGGAAGTCTACCAATTTACGCGAAGCGCCTGAAGCCACCTCTCACTATCTGTCTTGT
>JACLAC010026347.1_pt1 | contig 13165 bp, 7 predicted proteins | sample 8027881 | NCBI WGS metagenome assembly JACLAC01 (sample SAMN15725517, study PRJNA655200) | protist metagenome | isolation source: fluorescence activated cell sorting (FACS) single amplified genomes of... | place: Spain: Blaines Bay Microbial Observatory, Mediterranean Sea | collected 2016-01-19 | reverse complement strand
CAGGCTTCCTCCGGGCTCTCCGGCAGCACGGCCGACTTCCTGAAGATCCTCTCAGAGCGGGACGCGCGTGTGCGCGCCCGCGCCGAGGGCTCCGATCTTCTCGCACTGAGCCTCGCGGACGTCGCAGACCGGCTCTTCGAGCTCCAGAGCACGCGAGTACGCCTGTACAAGGCGTGGGACGTCGCGCTGACACGCGCGGTCCGTGCAAAGGCCGAGGCGGCCCGATTCATCCCGACTCTATCGTCGGCCGCTTCTTCATCTTCTTCTTCTACCGATTCTAATCACGCGGATGCGCCCGCGCGTGCGAGTGCTGAAGCTCGGGCAGCAGTTTGCATGATGGAGTATCAAGAGATAGCACGAGATTTAACGGGTGCCTTCAACGCCGTCTCCCAGGATGTGATTCGTGTGCGTCGCGAGTTGGCACGGCGGGCATCAGAAGAGCAGGAGGCGGGGGCTGCTGCGACGGATGAAGGCCAGTACGCGGTGCTCGCTGCGGCCGTGACCGATCTGCAGAAGAAGGAGGCTGAAAAGTTGGCTCTGACAGTGCGATTGCACCAGCTCCGGTGGAATCTGGATGCTGGTCAACCGGCAGAAATGGAGGCCGCCCAGGAAGATCTGGGCGGGGTGATAGATGCGATTAATGAGCTTTTGCGCGAAACAAAGATCTTGGTGCTGAATGATGGAACGAATGACAATGAAATCCCGAGGCCTTGAGACGCCGTGAGAGGGGAGAGTCTAGAGAGGGAAGCCCGTAATTTGATTTCGAAAGAAAATATTTAAAAAAAAAAAGATGAAAGGTGTGTGGCAAAGCGCGCTTTCTTTACGCTGTGTGTCTCGACAGTTCTCACTGATACTGCCTCTGTTGGTGTGCCTGCTGTAATCCTTGCCTGAGCTGCACAATTACAGAAGGAGGCGCTGGAGGAGGGTAGCCTTGAGCCGGCGGCGCTGAAGGCATCACCTGTGGTGGTTGTTGTTGCTGCCACTGCTGCTGCTGCTGTTGTTGCTGCCATTGCTGCTGCTGCCATTGCTGCTGCTGCTGCCACTGCTGCTGCTGCCACTGCTGCTGCTGCTGCGGCGGCGGCGGCCACTGCTGTTGCTGTTGGCGCTGCTGCTGACGCTGGTACTGCAGTTCTTGCTCTTGCCATTGCGGTCGCTGATGCGGCATGGTTTGCCGCTGGATGTGTTGCGGGGGGTACTGATTTTGTGATGGCGGTTGTTGCGGTGGCTGCTGCCGCTGCGACTGCTGTTGAGGTAGTCTCGGAGAACGTTGTTGCTGTCTCTGCCTACTCCCCTGGTTGTTCCCTCTGGGCGCGGCCCGCTTCCTGCTCTTTGAACGAGAACCACCGTTGCTACTACTACTATCACCGCCACTTGCCGCAGCCAACTCCATCGGCCCGCTCCGACCGACTGCATCCGCCCCAAGAAGCTTCCGCACGACTCTGACGGGAGGCTCAAACTCAGGGTGTGCTCCCCTCAAATGCACAATATACTCGTGGTCAAACGCTATGCGCTCGCTCCGAATCGCGTCCTTCCGTCTCTTTTCCTCAGCCTTGTCGTCGAATTTCATGGCCGCCACCTCGTTCTGGCGCAGTTGAATCTCCCTTCTGCGCTCACGGAAATCATCGCAGATGCTGCACGCTGGCGGAAACCAGTGTACTAGCTCTGGGTGGTCCATGAGCGGCAGCAAATGAGACGGTAACACCTCGGCCGCGCCCCACCTCGGAATCAGCAGCAGCAGCGCGGCGTTACAGCTCAGCGGCCGCGCGCTCGGGTCGCTTGCTGGAGCGATGATGCCGTCCTTTCCCAGCGAGGCGAGGAAGTGGCGGCAGTGTTTGATGCAAGGCCCACTTCGAGGGGTGTAAATGTAGTCAAAATCGGGGCAAATGCCTGACGAATACATCGATAGGCACCAAGCGAGGCCCTTAAAATAGTGTTCCGGGGAGCATCGAAGCGCATTGTCGTCAGCCGTTGCCGGGTCTCTGCTACTGCCCGCGCAGCACGAGCACGTCTCGTTGGCACCAGCAGGATTGCCACCACATCCTTTGCCCAAAGTCCCAGCTCCCCCAGCCCTGGTACCACCGTCCGAGGACCGGTCTTGGAGCCCGGACATTAGCTGGAGCAGTCCGGCAGCCCTGAGGCAAGAACCTTGCGCCACGATGCCGCCGCATTTCTTCACTGCACGGGCTTGTTTCAGAAGCAGTTGCATGGAGGCGCCCGCCAACCGTGGCAAGTAATCGTTTCCAGTGAGAATCGCAGCGACGCAAACGTCTTCCCGCGTGAATGGCGAAGCAATTTTCCAAACGTCTTGAATCGCTACTGACGTGTACCGCGACTGACGACCGCCGCCCCTCTTGTTCCCACCACGCCTGTTGCTGCCCCTTCCGCCGCCCCCTCCACCTGACCCTCCATTCGAATGCACGCAAAACACATTGGTCAGAGGCCGAGCGGCGCTGCCTATCAAGACCAGGTCTGCATCTCCCCCAAGAAGCACGACGCGACGGCCTTGGAACAGGTGCTGGTGGTGCAATAAAAAATGCACGGCTTTGATTTCTCCCTCCCCGGCCTCGGCGCAGCCCGAAACATAAGCCCACGGAAAAGCCGCACGAACGCCGCGCTCGAGTTCGTCCATCAGTACCGTCCCCGGTGAAAGAAGCAATTTGTTCAGCTTCTTGCCTCCACCTCTTCCCGCACGCTTGCCTTTCTTCTTCTTTTCCCCTTTAGAGGAGGATGCCGCGTCCTTGTTATTTGCGGCCTGTGTTTTACCACGTGCTGCCTGAGTGCGCCGTCGTCGCACCTGAACCTGCAGCTTGGCGAGCGGAGCGGGTCCGTCGAAGAATATACAGAAGTGTCCGCGATTGCCGTCGCCTAGGGTGGGAGGTTGGTAATAGATCGAGATGGAGAGAAAGAGAATCAGATATATACACATCGTGTGTGTGGGAGCGAGATGGATCCTCAAGAGGTCTGCAGAGAAGCAAACGCACCTCTTCTGAGCCGAACGACTTTCAGGAACTCATTGAGCTGAGACACAACCTGCTTGACGAGCTGGCGCGCCGTGCTTGCACGGCGCGCGCACGTGTGCAGAATATCGGCCAGGTCAACGCAGACGCACGCGACCTCGAGGTTGTACGGCACGGGCCGCGTCAGCCGTCGCTCTTGGAGCCATTTGTGGAATCCCTCCACGCCCATATCCTTTTGAAAATTTCTCGGGCTTTTTCGATTTCTCGATTTCAGTAATGTTAAGTACAGTAAAGTACTGAATGTTTCTGAAAATTTCATTAAACAATTGAATTGTGAGTTACCAAAAGTTACCATAAGTTATAGACTCGATAAAAATAGGATATTTACGAATGGTTTCGAGACTCTTAAACATCCTATTTTCATCAAGTCTATAACTCATGTTTCGTAACTTTTGGTAACTTTTGGGTAACTCAAATCTTTCAATTGGTATGAAATTTGTAGTAATTCCCGAAAAAGGCCTACAATAAGCCGTCCCGGCACACTCATCTTCCCCTTTTCTTCATATGGAGACGAGCCCTTCGTCGGGCCAGTCGTCGAGCCACCCCTTCATCACAGCATCGGCGAACTTCTCGCAGAGCTTGGTTGGGTAGGCCGCGGAATCAAAACTCGTCAACCCGCCGCCCAATCCATTAATTTGGACATGCCCGTCCGGTCTACTCCCCTCCCATTCTTGTCCCGATCTACACTCACAATTCCACTTTCCAGTTGAAAAGGCCTCCCGCAGCCCAGGGCAGTTCGAAGCAAAACGGGTCGTCTTCTTCCACACCGCATCGAAGCGGCAGGCGTCCACCGTCAGCGCGGGCTCGAACTCCACGTTGAGCGGGGCGGTGGTGATCTGCCTCCATTTCTTCATATCCGCGAGGGCATCCCACAGGTAAGTGCTCGCCCCATGCTCAAAGCAGTACCGAATCCCTGGAAACATTTCGCAGGCTTCATCTATGAGTTCGACCATAGCGATCAACTGCCAGTTAGCTTCTTCTTCTTGCGCCCTCGTGATGCCGCCTCCATCGCGCCTCTCTTCTCTTTCAGGGACACCCCATGGACCCCCCAGCCCTATGCCTGTCGAGGGTTTGTAATGCTTCTCATTGATACGGGTCCGGGACATGTTGTTTCTCTTCTGTAGAGTGTTCCAAAATTTGCAGGGGATCCCGAAAAAGATCATAATGTGTTCATTTCGAATGCCGCCCTGGATGGTCTGCCGCACACGTTGGAAAAATTCGCGCTTGAGCGCTGCAAATGAAGGCGCACCGCACTTCTGATCTCGGTCATACTCCCAGACATCACTGTTTCTCAGCTGCATATCCATGGGATACGTTTTCACCCGACGCTTGGCGAATTCTGCGGACAAACCGCAGGTGCCAGCAAAAAACTCGAAAAAGGCAGCACGGAATTTCTTAGGAACCGGAAGCGTCGGATGTGGTCGCTTGGTCACCTTGTGATCGAGAACCAGGTTGTCCAGAACCTCATCGAACGAGCACAGCATGAATTTTTTCGAAGACGTTTCTTCGTCCGGCACGACAATCTCATACACGATCTCAAATAGAGCTGTTGTGAGCAGCCAATCCTCCAACCGAGATACTCCCCCCGCAGAGGTAATTTTTTCGTTCTTCGCACAAGGTAATTCAAGTGGCATGCCCGCTGGTCTTTGTTTGGCGTGGAAGATCTCGCCGACGCGGTCGAACAGGTTGTGGCTTGGATTTAGCTTTCCAAGCGACGTGTTGACCTCATAAAAACCAATGATAGTTCCATCAATTCTTTGAGCAGGCGTGCCAAACCGAACTTCGACGAAACCTTTGTACACTAATACGTCGTCAGCATCCACATAGTCCATGTAACAGTTGACCGGTTGCTTGTGTGGATTGAAGTGCAAGCATAGTTCCATCAAATTTTCGGGAAAGTAGTAAGGTTTGCGAAGACTGTCCACGGACAACCAGATGGACCACTCCAGCAGTTTCGTGTTCGTTGTCATGTCTTTGGCTTCGGGCACCAGGAGCCTGAACACGACGCGAACCTCGGGCACCTTGTCTAAATCATTTGTGCGCTCTACAACCTGCCCAGTTACTCGAAATCCGTTCAACTTGAACCAGAATTGAGAGTCGAGATGAAGGAGGTGGATGTCTTCCCCGTAAGCGTCCTTCTGAAATGGAATGATATCGTTATAGTTGTGATCTTCCACTTGGTTTGGGTCCAGTTGAAGAGCTTTAAACTGGCCGCGGTCAAACTCAAACGATCTCGATTGAAGGCTGGCACCGTGCTTTTCAAGGCGTTTTTGCATAAGCCGCTTGCTTTTTAACCTCTTTCCGTTCAAGACATCGGCCCTTATTTCCTCGGAAAAGTCCGTCATTCGTTGCACGATTTGAATGTTGACGTTTTCTTTTGTAGGATCGTCCGTTACCTCAACAATGTACTTGAACATTATTTCCTCTTGCCCGTCCAGCTGCAGTTGATTGCGGCACATTTGAAATAGATATGAATCGTACGGCTTCACGGCCTTGAAGGAACGTTCAATTCGGGTCACGGGTAGAGGTTTGCGACGTTTTGATTGTGCAGAGGACGAAGAAGAGGAGAGCGCCCGCTTTTTGTCCGAATGTATCCCACGGACGCACACCAATGGCAGCGACGCGTCTGCAGAAGTAGATCTCTCCTCGACGCCCATGTTTGTACGAGATGATGCGTTCTCCGCGCGCAAAGACGATGATGAAGATGCCGGAAAGGAGGAGGAGGAGGAGGAGGACGACGACGAATTCCCCGGAGCGTCCTTCGGTTGATAGCACTGCTCACAGCGAATGCCAAAATGGCGGTGCCGTACGTAGCGACCTGCAAAACATTTGGAACAGATTTCACCATGAAACTTCACGTAACCAGGGATATGCTCGTAGCCAGGCATACCCCATTTCACTTTCGCCGCCTGGAAGATCCCACCGGTTCCAACAACGGGCTCTTCGTCGAGCCATTCTATAAACTCGCCACTGTCTTGAACACGTTCGAACGCTTTGTTATACCAAACCCAACTTTGTCCCTTCTCTATTTTCGGCCTCGAAACCATCGTCCCGTCGCCTCGCAGAGGCCCGGCGGGGACCGGCCCGGCGGGGACCGGCGCGGCGCCCGCGGCGTTTCCTTTCACCGCGCCGCAGATACACTGTAAATGCTCCGACGGGTTTAGGAAGGTGCACTGCCGGCATTCCCACTTTGCCGGACCCTCCCGCGCACTCTCCCGAGCTAGAGCAGACATTTTCCTCACACAGTGTTTTATAATATAAATACTTTCGATTTTGGAACCGTCATTTCACTGCAGTACATAACAGTACCATACGAAAGAATTTCGAACTTCGTTAAGGAATGCACCGGTACAGTACTGTACTGGAATTGGTGTAAATTGAGCGTTTTCTTCAGTACAGTACAGTACTAAATTCAAGGTCGTTCTAAAAACTCGTCCGGGCCAAATCTGAGTTGTTTTTCATGTTTATAATACGGATATAAAATCATATGTTTAAACTCACTGAAAACACAAAAAGTTAAACCAATGATTTTATATCTATTTCATGTTTATAAATACGGATATAAAATCATATGTTTAAACTCACTGAAAACACAAAAAGTTAAACCAATGATTTTATATCCATATTTATAAACTTGAAAAAAAACCATGTCCCCTGACAACCGGCGAAGGGTTTTTGTGGGCCACACGAGAGAGCATCATGCTCTCGCAATTTTTCAAATCCGGGGGGCTCCGCCTCTGCCGACGCTCCTCCTCCTCGCCGCTCCCGCGCGCTTCGTTCGACCCGCGCGCGTGTGAGTCGGGCCGGTACGAAAAGTGGGCGGCGGCAGGCGCGTTCCGACCACGAGAGGCGGACGGGCGCGCCGGGCATGGCGACTCGGACGCGACCTTTTCGATGCTGCTGCCGCCGCCGAACGTTACCGGTGTTCTGCACGTCGGCCACGCGCTGACGGTGTCGCTGCAGGACGCGCTGGCTCGGTGGCGGCGCGCGAGGGGGCAGCGTGTGCTCTGGTTGCCGGGGCTCGACCATGCGGGCATCGCCACGCAGTCCGTCGTGGAGCGGTGGCTGATGCAGCAAGAGGGGCAGACCCGGCACGATTTGGGGCGAGAGAGGTTTGTGGAGGCAGTCTGGGACTGGCGCGACAGCCAGGGGGACCGCATCGTGTCCCAGCTCAAGGGCATGGGCGCAGGGCTCGACTGGGACTCGGAGTATTTTACCCTGGACAAACCGCGCTCTAGCGCCGTCGTGGAAGCGTTCGTGAGGCTCCACGAGGCCGGGCTGATCTACCGGAGGAGACGGCACGTGAACTGGTGCTGCGCGCTGCGCACGGCCATCTCGGACATCGAGGTGGACCACGTGCCACTGACCCCCGGGAAGCATGCGACAAAGGGGAAACGGAGAAAGAAGAAGAAGCAGACGGCCGCGGACAAGTACACGCTGCTCGGGCCTATTCCGGGCCATGATCCGAGCAAAAAGTACAAGTTTGGTGCCATGGTGCGGTTTGCGTACGCCGTCGACAAGGACGATGACGATGACGCTGACGAGGAGCTGGTCGTCGCGACGACGCGGCTCGAGACGATGATGGGCGACGTGGCCGTGGCCGTGCACCCGGACGACGCGAGGTACACGCACCTGCACGGGCGCTACCTGCTGCACCCGTTCCGCGCAGAGGAAGACCCGCTGCGGCGGATCCCCGTCGTCACGGATGCCGAGCTCGTCGACATGTCGACGGGCACCGGCGCGGTCAAGATCACCCCGGCGCACGACCCGGCAGACTTTGCGTGCGCGCAGCGCGTCATGGCAAGGGCCAAGGCAGAATCCCCAGAGGGCGTCGGCCGACTACTCGTGTTCCCTCTCAACCTGCGTGTGTTTGACGAGGATGGCAGGGTCACGGGCGTGTGCGAAGGGGCCGTGCCCCGGGGAACGCCCCGATACGACGCGCGCGAGATGCTGGAGGAGCTGTTGAGCGAGTCGGGTTTGCTGCGAGAGGAGGAAGAAGGGGACGAGGGAGAGGAGGTAGGACAAGAAGCGGACGACTCAGATGTCGTCGTGCTCCCGACATGCAGCCGCAGCGGCGACGTCGTCGAGCCTCTCCTCCTTCCGCAGTGGTACGTGGACACGAGCGTGCTTTCCAAGGACGCGGCCCGGATGGGCGATCGCATCATTCGCGGCGATCGTCACGCTCGCGAGTGGCAGCGCTGGTTGGGTCAGGATCAGAGCCAAGACTGGTGCGTATCGCGCCAGCTTTGGTGGGGACATCGCATTCCGGCGTGGCGCATCACGGGGCTCGTGGTGCGGGGCGAGGAGGCCAACGATCTTTTGGAGCGCTACAACGTGCACGGAACAGAGGGCCGGGCGCCCAGCGCGGAGACGATACAGGACAACGTAGATGAGGACGACGCGCAGTGGATCGTCGCTCGCAACGAGGCGGAGGCTGCGGTAGAGGCGAGGCGACGTGTGTTAGCGTGCGTTCCCGAGCGCTACGCGCTGGGCGGTGTCGACGGAGATTTTGAGGTCGCCCTCGAGCAGGACGAGGACGTGCTCGACACGTGGTTTTCCTCGGGCATCCTCCCGTTGTCGGCGCTTGGCTGGCCTGCCGCCCCTGAAGACGGCGGCGACGACGACGACGACGACGACGGCGACGAGGGCACCGCCCGCAGCGATCGCCTGAACGATTTCTATCCGCTGTCCGTGATGGAAACGGGGTCGGACATTCTTTTCTTCTGGGTTGCTCGCATGGCCATGCTTTGCTCGTTTTTGGAGGGCACCTCTGGACCTCTGGGGCGTGCCTCCACCACCCTTTCCGCTTCGCATCCCAACGAAAGCGCAGTCTCGTCCGCGCGCCCGCCCTTTGAGCAGGTCCTGTTGCACCCGATGGTGCGCGACAAGCGCGGACGGAAAATGAGCAAGTCACTGGGCAATGTCATCGACCCCCTTGACGTGGTTCGCGGCGTTGGTCTCGAGACCATGCTGGAAAAGCTGCAGGACAATGCCAACATGGGGGACGCCGAGAAGAAGCGCAGTGCAAAAGATCTTCGCAAGGAGTATCCCGAGGGTATCCCCGAGTGCGGGGTCGACGGGCTTCGCTTTGCGCTCTGCTCCTACCTCGAGGGCCCAAACATGCCCGGCACCATCAATATGGACATTCAGCGCGCCGTGTCGGCCCGGCACATGTGCAACAAACTGTGGAACGCGTCACGCTTCGTGCTGTCGCACGTGCAGGAGTCGGCGCAACGCGACGTGGGGCGTGCGGCGGCGGCGGCGGCGGCGGCGGCGGCGGCGGAAGAGGACATGACAGTAAACCCTGACGAGGTGAAGCTACGCGAGCAGGAGGGAAGTCTGGCCAGCGCGTGGATTTTGTCGAGGCTTGACCAGACGGTGCGCGAGGTCGACAGGAGCATGGAGGCGTTCGAACTGGCGTCCACGACGACGGCTTTGCGAAAATTTCTCGTCAACGACTTTTGCGACGTGTACCTGGAGGTCGTCAAGGCCCCTTTGATGGGAGCAGAGGTGGAGTCGAATGAGTGCGGTGGCGAGGTAGGCCGGGCAGAAAACCGGGCGTTCCTGTGCAAGGTGCTGTGGACTTGCCTAAGCGCCTATCTAAAGCTGCTGCACCCGATCATGCCGTTTGTCACCGAGGAGATTCATGAATCGGCGACAAAGGCGTTGTTTCGAGCGCCTTCTAGGCAGAGCCCAGGTGAAGATCTGGACGATAATGAGAACGACCACCCTCTCGTACACCAAGGCTTTCCCGAACACGGGCGGTACGTTTGCGAGAACGCCGAAGCGGACTTTGAGTGCGGCGTGCTGCAACCTGCGCGTGCGGTGCGCTCGCTGCGTAAACTGGCCGCCGACACGTTTGGAAAGGAGGCCATGGAAGGGTCCCGCGTGGAGATCCTGGCACACGAGGATGATGGCGCCGGTGCGCTCGTGTCCGAGCATCTGAGCAGTGTGCAGCAGCTATCTCGCTGCCGCGATGTGAGCGTGCTGTCAGGGCTGGTCGATAGTGACGGGGTCGGGAACGGGAGGGAGGCTGATTTCGGGTCGCAGACATGCTTGTCCCGACAACTCTTGTTCCCTCGGGGTCGGGGTGGGCTGACGATTCGGGTCGTGCTTCCTCCGACCGTGCTGGTCGCGTCGGCCGCCGAGAATGCCCGCAGCGAGATACGGCGCCTGAAAACTCGGCTGGGTAAGTCTTCAGCCCAGCTCGAAAAGCTGGAGGCGCTGACGTCGAGGCCGACTTACTTGGAGATGTCCCCGCCGGATGTGCAGGCGAAGCACGTACAGAAAATCGGCGAGCTCGGCGCGGACATTGAGGATATGCGGACTACCGTGGAGATTTTGGAGAGAGTCGCATCGGGGCAGCAGCCGCAACGCCGGTGAGGGGCGGAGAAGGGATTCGAACCGGGCTCTTTCCGAGTCTTGGAATTTCAGGCACTGCGCACCGCGCATGCAGACTTTGGTACGGGCGAAGACGGGAAGGTCGTGCAGGCTTGCTGGCTTTTTGTTGTGTTCCGAACAATTGAGAACCAGAGAATCACTTTTTGAGAATAGACAGGTGGAATCGAAATGGAATCAATTTTATATTTATATACTGAGTATCAATGTATGGGGAAATTACATATAACGTTAGTAAGTCTATAAATATGGAATGGATTCCATATTTCGATTCCATTGTCCGATTCTCAAAAAGTGATTCTCTGGTTCAATAAGTTCGGTAATTTTTGCACAATCTCTCTCGGCCTTCTCATGACTCCTCTACGAGCGTGCGTCCTCCTTGTCTACCTGCCCACGGCCGCCGCCGCCGGCCTCTCCCTCGGCGACATCGACACGCTCGACTACCTCGTGCAGGACGTGTGCGCGTCCGCCTCCCCTTCTGCGCCGTTTGCCGACCCGGGTGTCGGCTGCCCGGCGGGCAGCACGCGCAGGGACCTTCGGGTGGGCGAAAGCCTGCCATACCACAAGCACGATCGCGAACACAGCACCGGGATGATCTACCAGCTCAGCGACGCGTTCCCGAGAGCGCACTTTAGCGAGGCGGAAGGGAGCGACGGAGAGCCGGAGATCCGGGTAGTGCACTCTCTTGACTTTGCGGACCACGGTAACGGTGTGCGGAATCTCACGTACGTCCAATTCGACTACAACGTCGACGGGTTCAACATCAACCAATTTAGCACGCACTTTGCTTCCATCGTTGGCACCGCAGACCCATCCGGCGGCGTTCAATACTTTATTGCGAACGCTTCGTCAGCACGCTCGTCGTCATGCATGACCCTAGACGCATGGGGCCTGTGGGACAAACGTATTTTCCGTAACAACAGCGTTCATAGCCATGTTTTCCATCTCAATATTGTGCGAGATGCTGCGCCGGGCTCGGCGAACTTCACCTGCCCGAGATTTTATAATGATGCTTATACGACGTTCCGAATCGAGCCCACGATGACATTTGCTTCTGGAAAAACGCTTGCCGACGTTCTCGTGCAGCAACACTGGGCGGGCACCGATGCTGCATCTGCCGAGTCTGCGGAGAAGGAGTTTTTCTCCCGCGAGTACGGTTTGACTCGATGGGAGGCGTGGGAGCGAAACACGAAACGACCACCGAGCGTGTTTTGCGACGGGACAGGAAAGACGGCTCCCGGAAATTGGTCCATGGTAGATTGTCGCGATTGGAGCTACACGTCGCCGGATCCGGATGGCGGTTATGTGTCCAACCGGTTCCCGACTCCATCTTTCCTGATTTCTGGCGGGAACTGGCTGGACACAGGCGACTTTGGTCGTGGTTCTGAGAACGTGGGTGCGTGGAAACGAGACAAGACAGGCGCCAACGCGACGGCCTGGAGCATCGAGGCCGGTGCGAGCTCGCCGAGAAATTTATTCTTGGTCACGCGGTCGGCCAAGGGGTCGGGCGGGGCGGCGAGGGTTTACCAAGACATAGATATTCGGCGTGGGTTTACGACGGTCGGATTTGGGGCGACCGTATGGTTGTCGTCGAGCTACAGAGATGATGAGATTATGACGGTAGCACTTTCGATGGCGCTGCAACAGATCGATCAAAGCGGCAAAGTCCTGCGCACGCACACCGTGCGCCTGGTGCCCTCTTTTGAGAAAAGGCAATTCAGCACGACGGCACCGATCACTCTGGCTGGAGACACGGCAACATTGCGTTTTCTTTTTTTTCACAGGGGCGCCGGCGAGGTCGCCCTGGACAATTGTTGGGTGGGACCTTCACGGTAGGAACAAGTGGTGGCGCGCGTGTGTGAGCGCATGCTCTCGAATAAGCCATGTAGTGAGAAACAATGTTTCTTCCTATATCTTTTTCTTTTCTTCTTTTTTTTTAGTCTCTGGGGTGGCTGGTGGGGTGGGTGGGTTTTTTTTTTAATAGTGGTTCGCTACGCGGCCGTCACTCAGAGGCTTTGAGACTATTCTTCATCCTAATTTCAGCGCGCGTCATTTATAGGCGCGATGAAATTCTAATTGTGTGTCTTTGTGCGTGTTAAAGTTTGCGTGTGTGCGATCTTCTTCGCCATGGTGCCCAAACCTCCACTCTAAAGCTATAAGGGTACACTGCACCCCTTGTCTTTTAGCGTCGCCCGCCTCCCAAGATCTGGAGCAGGTACAAGAACAGGTTGATAATGTCGAGGTATAGGTTGAGCGCAGCAAAGACATACTCGTCGAGCCCAATGGCCAGTTTGTGCTTCCCGCCCAGCATGAGCTGCGTGTCATAGACAATGAAGAAGCACATGAGCAATGCGCCGAGGCCAGAGTATACGAGGTTGACAGTTTGCGACATGGGGAACCACCAGAAAACCATAAGCGACATGATGAATACGAAGCAAATGGAGCAGAGTATACCACCAAACATAGTGAAGTCGTACTTTGTTTGGCATGCGAAGAGTGTCAAGCCGAACACACAGCCACAGGTCATGAGAGCGGCCCAGAGCACAGTCTGTGTGTTGTACTGCGCCGATATTGCCCCGACCATTACGGACATGGCGATCGTCAGTACCGATAGGCAGATGATCCCGTGCGGGTGTTTGCGACGCATGTCGCCGCAGCATATGATTGCAAAGGCGGTGAAGAGGTAGAGCCCAAAGCAGGTGTACATGACCCAGTTGTTTTCCTGAACGTAGTCGACAACGTCGGGACTC
>JACLAC010003841.1_pt1 | contig 13165 bp, 6 predicted proteins | sample 8027881 | NCBI WGS metagenome assembly JACLAC01 (sample SAMN15725517, study PRJNA655200) | protist metagenome | isolation source: fluorescence activated cell sorting (FACS) single amplified genomes of... | place: Spain: Blaines Bay Microbial Observatory, Mediterranean Sea | collected 2016-01-19 | reverse complement strand
GACGAGCGTGCCCAGAGCTGTTCTGAAGTATACTGTTTCTCAATGCTTTCAACTTGAGTAAATCAAGAGTTGATAGACTGTCAATTACATTTTTAAGTCTCAATAGGGAAAACACCACATTGTCATTTCCCTGGTATTGATATTGTACAATATTGTTGAGAGCTTCCAGGATGAGCACAACAAAGTGATAGTTGTTCTCTCCGCCTAACATGAACCGATTTGATGCAAAAAGCGACAGAAGGTTGCACAGTTTTGCACTGGAGGAGCTATTTAAGGTTTTGCAGTATGGAGAAACGTTGCAAATGATGGTCAGGAAACAATTATACAGAGAAGCGAGCTTTTCGTGACCTTCGAAAATCAGCTTGTAGATGACTGCGATGAGCAAGTCCGCATGAGAACCAGTAAATAAGGGGATATCTACGGGGAGCTCTAGGGTATACGCTTTATTCAGTGCCACCCCAAAGCTACGTTCTCCCGAAAGCTTCAATATTGTGAAGGTACACAAATACACCAAACCTGCGCGACCTGAGTCACGGCGACCTTCCAGCATGAAATAGCAAATCGGAACAAGAAGCTCTGTGACATCACAGTTCTTGATAACATAGGGTAAAAACCTTGGTATTTCTTCTATGCATTTCCAGAGGAGTACCAAGAGTTCTTGTTCAGCACTTACCCGGGTGTGACTGAATGGTAAGTAAGACCGATCAGATTGAGGTATATTATTCAGCAATCGGACAAATCCACGAAAAATGAAGTGTAATTCATCTTTGCTTTGAATATTCCCCAATTCGCGTCTAAATACGTTAAACCCTGGGCTATCTGTGTCGGTTGCCTTCACACTGGGCAGTCTATTGGAATCCTGGTTACCATTGCTAGGTCCCTCAACACGAATAGAATGACCAAAATCAAGAAGAATCAACAATACATGCAACGAGCATTCCATGAGCGGGAGAGCAGTGTCGGAGACTACCAGATTGCCGTAAGGTAACCCCCATCCCACAGGATCATAACCCAGAACGGTATTGAGTAAACTATGCAGTATTATATCCGCATATGGAGCTTCATTGGAAGTTGCTACCTCGAGCCACAAGCTGCTGCAGGGATCAAATGAAGATGGTGCTGTGTATAGTGGATCACAGAAAGCACCAAGCATGACACGCAATACTTCTATACGGTTTCTATCAAATTGACTGCTGCACGTCACACTTTTTTGAGGTGAGCCAACTCCAGGTGCCCAAAGTAGAGCAGCCTTGAATTCTTTGGAGTTTAGATCTTCCTCGGCGAAAGAGAGGTTTGGGTCCTCTATTGTAAAGTCGGGTAGGAAAAGCATGTGGAAAAGTGAGTTAACGAGGACGACGGCAAGCGGCTCCTGGGGGTTTGTGATTACAGGTGCGCGGCTATTTCACGCATTTGTCGCTGCATTTCTCTTGGCCACAATATACGGGTCGAGTAAATTGCAGAAACGGACAGGATTAGTGAGCTTGCTTGACCGTAAGCATATGGGACTCCACTCGAAGATGTACGCTCTGGCCTCTTGTTGCTGCATCTTTGATATACAGACGTTTCTGCTTCTGCCTTGGAAGGAGTCGGAGTTCACGAGGCAATGTGTCGGTACAGCGCCAAATATGCTGGTGTTTCGTTCGGTTCAAGTGACCACCATCCTCACTAGTTTGGTCAATATTGGTTCACAGATCCCTTACATATCGACGACACCATTCAATGTATACACTTCGTTTTTCTACGCCAATATTGCGCTTGCATCATTCAGAGCACTGATATCTATGCTGGCCTACTGTGTGCTAGTTGGAGTGCTGAAAGAATGCAAAGTAGCAAAAGCTGACGATTCCGATGGGTCAGTTAGCTCAGGCACAGCTGATATCGAAATGTCTGAATTTACATCAAATGTTCTTCACAATGAGGTTGATGGCAGCAACCAGCAAAGCAACCAACAAGTGGTGCTTGGAGATGTACAAGGGATGATTAAGCAATTGCAGCAGCGAGTTCAGTCGCAAGAAGAAGAAGCAAATAATCAGAAAATGCAGATGCAACAACGAGAACAGCAACAAGAACAACAGCTGCAGCAACTGCAACAGCAACTGCGACAGCAGCATCAACAGGAACAGGAACAGCAACAGCAGCATCAACAGCAGCTCGAATTGATGATGCAGAAAATCGAAGAGTTGCAGAGACAAGTAACGTACCATCCCGATGACACCCCTACGGCCGTGGAACCAGATGCAAGTCAAGTCAAAAAAGGGAAAGGGGCAATCCACAAAATTCGCAAAACTTTTGGAATGGAAAGTCTTGGTTCAGCTGCATTCTCATCTAGCACTAAAAGTAGGAATGATGAATTTGATTTGTAAGCGATTTGTAATAATTGAAATTCAACGAATTTCTTCTCAGACGTCTCGAATCAAGTAAGTGGGGTTATTTGCAGGAGAAGGAGAAGAGAACAGCACGAAAAGAGTAGACACTTCACAATTACAATATATGAAACTACTTAATTTTCAGCAACCCAAAACTAATACTTTGATGCTTGATACTTCTAGGTACTAGCACTGGGTACTCAGTGCTTGGTACTTGGATGAGCAGTCACCCAGAGAAGAATACTCATCAATATCGTCTATGATGACATTTTCGGTGGGGAGTTTTTGTCGCATGTAGATTTGACCCCAAGTATCCTTAATCCTTAGCTGCCTGTTTTTCTCACTCATCTGCTTCTTCTATCTGGAGGGCCGGTCCAAGGTCCAAGGGGCTGGTGCTGGTGCCACCCTGACCGTGAGTGGCTACCCTAAAAACAAAAGCCCCAGAGGGAGAAGAGATCCGGCGACCCGGCACCCAGCCTATAATGTGGGGTCGTTGATTCGCTGCACGCTGGCACACTAGGATGCTCAGTGCCGATGACGCCTCTTTACCCCTCCCAGAGTTCAGCTCCATAGCTCGCGTGAGTTCGGCTCGATGTCTTGCTTTCCTTGAAAGTTAAGGGTTTGGTTTTAGCACTAGGTAAATTATGTAATTTAAGTATAATCACTCCTGCCCCCTGCCCCATCGCGTGAGTCAACCCTGTGGTAAAAATCAGCGCGAGTCTTCTTGCTGCCTTTCTCTCTTGCTTCTCAGATTGAGTTTTTTTTACTCTTTTATTGATGAATGAAATCTCGCAATCCTGTAGAAAGGTCACCCCCGTGCCTTCTGAGCCACTTCTCGGCTTGATCCTTTGCCATGTCACATTCATCCATGATGCATTGTATCGAAGCTTCAGGGATATCACCTTCATAAAGCTGTTCCACTTGCTGTATATTTGCCGTAGATAAAGATGCCACTGCAGCTGCAGCCTTGCGCGTATCCGCCTCGTTTTCATGATAAAAGTCAGTGATGCGCGAAGCAGCAGCGGCTGCTTTGGCGGCTTCCTTACTCTTAGGTGCGTCCTTAGGCTTCTCTTCTACGTCATCTTTCGCGCTTTCACTGGACATATTATCCTAATTGTGTTCCCAATTGCCTTCTCGTGAAGACTCCAAATAGCTGTTTCCAGTGAGATTTCTAGGATTCCTCAACAACAACGTCAGGATCTCTTGCTGAACGGTCGGAAATCCTCCTGGAAATCGGGAATCAAAAGAGAAAGAAAGGCGCCAAAAGAAAGCAACCGCAAATCCAAGCCGGAAAGGTTCATAGAGAGTTAGAGAGTGAGACAAGGGAAGAGGGCGATTTTGCGTTCCATCATGCTGATACCCATAGATAATAAGGTTTTTTGTCAGGAAGCTCAAGATGGCTTTGATGAGTTGCGTAGTGATATTCTCTCTTCTATTCGAATGGATAAAAGTGGAATGATTTTGGAAGATATTCGCTCTTTTCGTGAAGATGAGTACCTGAACTTCTTCTTGTGGATTGATGTATTCAATGAATTGGATTCATGTATGTTTAAAATTATTATGCGTCATCGAGATGTTCTGTTTTTGCCCTTCAATGAATCTGTGGTCTACAACACCGTACCGGAATCTGCCTGTATCGCCGCCAGAAATGATTGTCCCTATGTGAAGTCTACCGATGCTAGAAAATCATTGGTCAGACTGCTGCACTGGACACGCGGATTTGTAAAACAGAGCTATCATAGAGACTTCTACTACAGTCTAGATCACTTACTGGTGTGCCTTCATGCTTTCGATGACGAACTCGCCTTGGTTGCTCTCGAAGTACTCACAGAGCTAACCATGATACCATACAATCATCGGAAGCTCCAACTGTACGACTTTGAGGACTTGTTCGTCAAACCACCATTTTGTAAAGAAGAGTTCTATGATTGCTTTCATGATGTCGTCCGTGCGGTGTCGTCGAATTTGCTAACTTCTGATGAAATAGCGTCTCATCAGAAAGGGGAATTTTGTGGGGAGATTCGCAGTGTTTCTGAGTACGATTTAGAAGTCACGCATCGTCCTGAACGCAGTCGAATGATTTCATCAAAAGCAGGAGGTATAGGGAAGTTGGGTAACTTCATCGGGTCACCGTCTGAACCGCAGAAAGTCCAGGCACTTGAAGCTTTCCTACGAAATGAGGAGTCAATTGCTAGTAGAAATGAGGATCATAGGGAGCAGCTCAGAAGAATAGACGGGCTCTTCAGAAATCACTGCACAAATGAAGATTCATTGTGGTTACTATGGTCCTTAAGGATGCAGCGTTTACAACATTCTGCTTTGAAAAACCTTCATTTTGACCAACTTTGGCGAGTTCGAACTGCTGTGTACCAAGCTCATCACTTGCTGTTGTCTGGTCATGATGATAAAGACGAGGTTGCGTCGTATTACAAAGGGAAGACCGATGTTTTCATTGAAGCGTGCTCAATGATTAAATTATCCGATGATTATTTCGAAAATCCTGAAAATGCTGACATGCTTCAACCTGCTTTTTTGAAGTGCCTGCGATGGGCAATGGTTCTTTTGGGTCAGGTTACCAAAATGAGGTTCAATGAAAATGAAGATAGCGATGATGATGAGGGCAGTGCATCAGAGAAACAGCCATCCATGAGGCTTCTGGCCCCCTTCGACTCCGTCTTGATTCCTCTAGGTGTGGGTACTAGACAGATGATGGGATTGATACCCAGTGTGCTTCGTCATAGTATTACCTATCTGCTATCAATGCCGCTGAATGAATCATGTTTACCAGAAGGTGTTGATGCGAGAACGGCTGAAGAGCGTTTATTACATATCGAACAGCTCCTCCTTATCACGCTTCATCTTGGTGAACTCAGGACTGCCATTCCTACTCTGGTAGAAAATGGTGTGATTCACATGCTGTTAGATGCAGTGAAACCTCCTATGCTTGAAGATGTTCCTACGTGGCAGGAGTTGAGTGAACCCAACAATTTATTTGCCTTCAGTGATGCTGACACTCGGAGTGCAAATCCAACCGTCTATGAATTCATGAGAAACATTGTAGATTCCTTTGCTTCTGATTTCCTAGATTTAGTCTTGTTCAAGAAGTTTGCGCGCGATACGTACAATGCACTCCATGGAACGGAAATTTATGTCCGCCGATTGCTTTACGAAATGAAAGTGATGCCACATAGTAAACCCAAAAAATGTCAGATGCCATTAATTCTGTCGGTGTTGACTATGATATCTCATGGAATCTATAATGATGGATGCACAGATGCAGGGGATTGGATTCGAAGCTCTGCATTCTCAGAACTAGTTGCTACCCTTGCAAAGAACATAGCTATATATTCTGTGGAGATTCTTTCTTCCTTGATTACTCTCATCGACTGTGCTTTAGAAGAAGATCCAGATGCTGGAGGTGTAGTAAAACACATGCATAAATCAGGGATCATCGATTCATTGCTATTTGGAGTGAAATCCTTGGAAGACGATTTATCGATGGAGTTGCTAGACACCCTCTTACCATTTTTGACCCATCTGAGCCATTTGTCTAATGATTCCATCATCGAGTCTATTGTAAAGAAAGGGCCTTTGGCAGGTTTCTTTCGGTTATTCAGACAACCAAGAGCACTTCTGACTGAATCTGGATTGTTCATCAATTCAGGACTCGTTGGTATAGGAGAGATGTTGCATGAATGGTCAGAGGCAAATCCACGAGTGCGTAAGTATCTTGTGGAATGTCTCGCCGATGCCTACCAATTTTTCCAACCTACCTCTCAGGAGGGATCGAAAATGTTTCTAAACATTGATGCGGAGAATGATTCAGATGTTGAGAAGTGGGAGGATGCGTCTTATATGAAGCTGTTCGACTCACTTCTGGTACTTACGGAGGGGCTCATAGATGCAGATATACGGGATGTTGGTACGGGTGGTTTTGCTGAATATTTCACCGCACCTAAACCTCAGGGTTTACCTTCTAATCTCGACAAAATAAAGGTAGGCTCCATGGTTGCTCATTCTTCGCCTCGATTCTTTTTGTCGTGTTTAGCTAGGTGGGACACTCTATTCGTGGAGAATCGACAGTGCGAAGTAGAGTCCCTATCTGGCCAAGTGATCCAGGTCATGGATTTGCTTTACGCGAGTGCTCCGTCTCGAGTGCTGGACCAGGTTCAACAGTGGCTAGTATCAACGATGGCTAATTTGTCAAGAAATGTCAAGAATTTTAATAGCTATTTCGAGAGGGGTGATGAGCTATATATATGTGACGCTATATCTGACTCTTGTGCAAGTGTGGCTAATTGCTATGAGAAGAGGGGAAACGTGACACTTCTCCATTTGCTATCAGACAAAGGGAAACGATTGCTCAAGACGAAGCGTCCATCTGCTAAACTCATTGATTCTGTCAGCAGAGAGTATGTTAGTATATTGCGAGAAATTACACAGTTTTGGTGCTGGTTGTCTTGTTTGAACACTTTTCTTGGTAGTGAAGTCCATAAAAATTACGATGATGAGTCTGAGCATTTGACTCAAATTACTACAAAGATAGTGAGGTTACTCTGTGAAAATGATATTTTAGGGAAATTAAGTGGAATAAACTTGGCAAGTATGAAATCTAGAATCAAGAGTCAGCAAAATCATTTAAATTCCGAAAAGGGCAGCATTCGGTATAAACTCTTTGTGCATAGTCACATCAAGGTGAAAGAGCAACCTCATACCAAATCTAGAACAAAGTATGCTATCAACACCTGCTGTGTTCTTTATGCATCCAGAGCTATTGAAGTGGCTGGTGATAGCACAGACATGAGAATTTTGTGGTATGAACTCATCAGTGGGGGCTGGATAAGCCAGATCAAGGTTTACAGATCTTCCTCCGACTTCTTAGCCAGAGATGCAGAAGGTGATAAAAGTGCCGTGCAGGTAGCATTAATTTCCGTGGAATGGGATGCAAATGCTATTGCAAATCCAGAAAGGCCTTATAGTGATCTAGAATGCCTGGCAAACGTGCCTTCTGCTCTGCAAGCCGGGGTGTACGCGGTAAATTCCTTGAGCACTCAAGTAGAGATGTTTCTGACTGAAAATACTGCATATATCCACGCCAACTTGAGGAAGATTCAAAATCCAGAGCATGTAAGCTCTGTATCTACTGTCTTAAAGATTGTAAAAGAAACGTGTGTCAATATGAAAACGTCGCATATGTACAACGCTGCGATGTTAGGGCACTCCAAGAAACCTGAGGTTTCTATTAGTGCTCCTTCGACGAAGAAATCTGACGGTCTTGGAATCGATGCTGCAGATATTAGTCGGTTGTTGCAAGCGTGCTGTATAGCCAGTGGAGTACTTTTCGGCAAGCAGTTAGAGAATGATATGAACGCCAACGTTAGTGATATCAATCTTCTCAGTTTACTAACAGCTTTGTATGATAGATTCAATGCTAATGCAAGAAGAAAAGGTGGTTTCGAAGGCAATACACTTCATCACATACTTTCAAGTACAGCGCTCATATTCCAGTGCTGTTTTCCTTGTCCTGAGTATATCACTGACAGCGCTGGAATCAAAGCATGGGAATATCGCCGTTCTGCTGCTCTTGGTGCTGTCGACGAAGTACTGCATTTCTGGTACCTTCTGCTGTCCTGTTCTACTCCATTCGTGCAGCACTGGAAGTCCCCTGATTCCCACCCAGGTCAAAGAGAGCGACTTAAAAAACAGCTGAAGTCCTTGTCATCTTCCAACGACACTACCAAGCAGAATATCGACATGCTGACAGTTTTCCATGATACCGCAGCACTCATGGCGAAAATTGTTCTCCCATTCCTGACACAGCCTGGCTTAGGGTGCTTGCCACCCAGCATTCTTGTTAAGGTGATGACATGCGTCACTCATGCATCAAGCTGTTTTGCTGATATTGCATTAGAGCATGCCTATATGCTTAGATATTTTGTACGTAATGATGACGCAGGTGACGGGGGAAAAGGAATGGTTAAGAAAACTCTCAATGAAGTAAAAAAAATGGTCAAAGAATACCGGGAAGCGCTTCCCTGTTGCTCACGAAATATCAGAGAAGAGGAACTATTAGCGCAGGCAGAGATGCCTGGTGCGCGTGGATTGGATAAAGACAAACGTAGAGATCTGTTTTTCGAAAAAATAGACAATCTTCATTTCGTAGAATTCTATGAACGTGATGGAGATTCCTCGAGAAAGCGGGTCAGCGATAAATTCACGGATGGAATCATTTATTCCGATTCACGTGATACTAAAACTTCAAATCTCGATGTCTGGGTAAAGGACGTACCTATTCCACCCAAACAAAAGTATTTTTCGGGGAAATTTGCTCCAAAATTCACTGGCTGAGCGAACAGAAGGTCTACTCGGAAATGGTAGCCAGAACTTTAAATGATCGCTTGAATACAATAATGAGTGCACGCTTGACTGCTCATTGCAATTTTTAAGAATGTGAGCAGCTGTCACGAAATCACCACTTAATAAGCCCTCTAGGATTTCCTTTGAACTAGTGCATCCTAAAATTGCTACATGTAAAAACGGAAATAAGGTCTTGTCGAAAATATCATTGTAGCATTGAAGCTTACGGGTATTTTCTGCACTGTTTGGCAACTTCATAACACGAGATTTTGCTTTGGTGTACATCTTCTGCAGCATTGTCAAAGTCGCTTGACCTGTCCTTTCTTTGCTTTCGGCTGAATTAGTTTTAGTACCAGCTCCCTTGATTGCGGCTGCGCATATGCATGCTTGCATAAATCCAATCTCTCGCATCACGATTTCTTGGAAAACGTCGTCATTCAGTCCGCAATCTTCCAAATTGGGCAGTAATTTCATCTCAAAAGAGTTCCAGAGCGATTCAACCAACCATGCTTTGCCGGATTTTACGGCATTCATTATGCAATGATGTATGACTTCAATATCCCACTTATTCGGCATGCACATCTTACTTCTTGCGATAATGGTTTTGCAAATAGTCTCTTCACAGCCGCTTATTATTTTTGCGAAGGGACGAGATGAGATGTCCTGAAAAGATGAGCCAGTATGTTCAGCATCTGAATCTTCACTCGAGCTTGTCTCCCCCCATAAACGGGAGATGTCATTACCAGTCAAGGCTATGATACTTTCAATAATACCTTGAATTATGACATCGTTGCAACCATCTCTATGAAATCTCGAAAGAGTCAAAGCTCTAGCGAAGACCAACAAGGGAGTTTCACCAGTGCGGTTACGAACGGTTGTCAATGCTCCTTGCGATATGAGACATAATATCATATCTAGGTGTAAACAACTGCATGCAATGTGCAAAGGAGTGCACCCGCGCATGTCCTGTTCAGCCAGGCGCACACCTTCCGTGATAAGGATGCGGACAATTTTGTTCAGAAAAGATAATGAAAGTTTAGCTTTACTACTAGCAGTACCTGATTGAGATGCAAGAAAGTGCATGATTGTCCAGCCATTCATGCTCATATCACTTAATCCCAATAAAGATGGTTCTATCTGCTCTGACCCGCTTCCACTCAATTGCAGCACCCCACTAACAGCGACTGTATCAGCTTTCCATTTGTGGGCATAACTCGATACTGAGACGGTGCTCCTGTCAAGTAAAGCTTCCAGTAAGACATCCATAGTCTTGCAACGGGGTGTATTTGTGCTAGGACCGATCAATTCTCCAGCACCATAGGAAATGGGACGTGCTGCATCTGCACCTGCAATGCTAGAACGCAAGCTTCTTCTGATTGGCCGTCCGGCAAATTCCACGACGTCAACAAGTTGCACTGGTAACGTGGATGAACTTTCGTATAGAGTGCACACAATTCCAGTGGAACCGTCGTAAGGTTCCGTATCCAGGAGATCATTGCGAAGAACGCTAGTAACCATTCGATTCCATTTGGCACTGGGATGGGCCCGGAATAGTGAATAAAGTAGGACTGTGGTGAATTTCATATCCCAGCAACTCGTGGCCCATAAAGGTAGAGAACACGTATGCGGAGCACTTATTCTGCGTAACTTTTGACAAATGAGTAGAGTGTACTTGAATAGCCAAACGCAATCCGCTTGGGCTACCTCATCCTTGACGTGCAAACCCAGAGTAGAATCTTCGGGCAAGCTGTGTATAAGAAAGTTAGGTTTGGACTTTTCTATGGTTGTGCACAAAAGCTTCGTTAAACTCTCCGTAGAGTTTGCTTCTTTGAGCCGCTTCATTCGACTTTCCACGGCGGTAAGCTCTTGCATCGACTCGTTGCTTAGACGGGGCTCTACGGCTCCAAACACGCCAATTATCCGAAAAAATTATAAATTTATTAAATAAGAGCTTTTTTAAAACGTTTTTTATATGTCAAGTTCCAATTTAATATCTGAATATTCAAAGCCCCTCAGTAAAAGGCGAAAAGTTTTTTGGGACTCTGATGGCAGAAAGAAAATCACCGCCGCAGGCTCTTCTAAAAGGGAGAACACGAACCTTCAAAAGGAGAAACATTGATTACATGGGAACCTCCTGAAGAGAGAGATCTCAGATATTATTCTCACTCGGACCTTCAAATCCAGCACTGTGTGATCATCCCCCTGCTATGCCGGGCTTTCAGCAGAAATTGGAATTCAATCGTGACCGCGACGCGAATGACGCATTGGCTGAGAAACTTCGGAGATCTAATCAACAAGTTTTTGGGTTTGAGACATTTCGATCGAAGCAGCTTGATATTGTGACTTCAGTGATGAAGAATGATGATGTGTATGTGATAATGCCCACAGGGGGAGGTAAATCATTATGCTACGCTCTACCAGCAGTTTTGAGCCCGGGAGTGACCGTAGTGATTTCCCCATTGTTGTCCCTGATTGAAGATCAAGTATCGGCTTTCCTGAAACTCAAGTGCGGAGGTATTCCTTCTGCCTATCTAACGTCCACAAGCACGCAGACTCAAAAGAATGCCATTATTCAGGATCTGCAGCGGTCGCAGAGAGGATTGGAACCTTTTCTGAAGCTATTATATATGACCCCTGAACGTGTAGTGAATGATATTGAGACACAGACTTTATTAAAGGATCTGTATTTGAACGAACGCCTGGCACGATTCATTGTTGATGAGTCCCACTGTGTCAGCCAGTGGGGTCACGACTTCCGTAAAGATTATGCTAAACTTTCCTGCATTAAGGAGCAGTATCCTGATGCACCTATTGTTGCCCTGACTGCCACTGCTGCTAAGAAAGTTTCTGAAGATACTCTCAAATTACTTCGCATAAGTGATTGTAGACGCTTCAACACAGGATATGATAGGCCGAATTTGTTATTCGAAGTTCGATGTAAAAGTCCAAATGAAAAGGATAATCTGATTGACTTGAAGCAATATATTGAAAATGGTCCCTTTGCTGGATGCACTGGCATCGTCTATTGTCTTACGCGTAAGGAATGTGAGGAGACCGCGTTAGCTCTCCAGGATCTGGGAGTCAAAGCTGACTACTACCATGCTGGTATGCCTAAGAAGGAGAAGCAGCTGGTTCAAGGCAGTTGGCTCAGAGGAACTATTACAGTTGTATGTGCAACGATTGCTTACGGTATGGGAATAGACAAAGCTGACGTCCGATACGTGCTTCATACAACCATGTCAAAATCACTAGAAGCATACTACCAAGAAGCCGGGAGGGCTGGTCGGGATGGAAATCCTGCTGAGTGTATACTATATCATGGTCCGCGAGATGTAGGAGCACTCAAAAGACTCATGCAGGCAGGAGGTAAGAGAATCTCTAATAGAGATCTGCAGCATTTGGAAGATATGGAGCTTTATTGTCAAGAAAGAGATGACTGTAGGCGGAGATCTTTCATGATGCAATTTGGCCAGGAATCGCAAGCTGAAGGAATCCGATCAGTGTTCCGCAGATGCTCATCACGCTGTGATAACTGCCTGAAATATGTGAAAGCGGTTCCGGAAGTTTCCAAGAATGGTGGGGTTTCGAAGACTCAGAATACTACAGACAAGAAGGACAGACCGAAGCTCGGATTTATCAAAGCCGCTCAAATCGCTTCCGCGTCCACTAGTGGAGATGATGAAGAAGAATATCTAGGGAAAGAGGGTTTGGTTGAAGATGAAATAGAGAGACATGCAGCGCGTGAAAGAAGTACCAAAAAGCGACCGTTACGGACACTATTCGCCACAGCTGCGTCACATCGCAAGAAAAACACTGCTGCCAAATCAAGCCCTCCAGTACCAGTGAACGATCTGATTGATTTAAGTTAATGCGTGACGACTTGTAAGCAGTGGAGGAGTGAAAAGCTAAGGGAAAAAGTTTTTGGACAAATTGTTACAATATAAAAATTGTATCGGCGTTTTTCTTATCTTATTCCACTTAGCTTCACAATCTACACTACACCTAACGACTCCTGCTCACCCTGAACAGTGAAAAGCTGGACATTTTTCCCATCGAACATCGGTGGATTGCGGTTACGCACGAAAAGCACACCCCATAGAAACGCAGAAAACCACAAAGTGGTGTATGTGTTAGGCTGATATTTCCTAATCACGATGGGATGGGGTACAGGAAGTAGACCAACCATGGTGGATTCTCGTATGAATGTCTTTGCTTTTTCTTCGTTGAATTTCCCTTTCGTGGACATTCCTTCAATCTGCGGGAGCAGATGCTTATGCAATCGCACCAAGGTTTCGAGTGGTAGTTCTGCACGTACTCTATCAAACCATTGCTGATCTGGTTCCCAGACTTTCGAACGCGGTGGAGATTGAGCTTTAGGTGATGCAGGTGCAGATGCAGACTCACTTTCAACTTCCTTATTTGCTGCAGTATCTGCACTCTCA
>JACLAC010013399.1_pt1 | contig 13167 bp, 7 predicted proteins | sample 8027881 | NCBI WGS metagenome assembly JACLAC01 (sample SAMN15725517, study PRJNA655200) | protist metagenome | isolation source: fluorescence activated cell sorting (FACS) single amplified genomes of... | place: Spain: Blaines Bay Microbial Observatory, Mediterranean Sea | collected 2016-01-19 | reverse complement strand
TTTAAGGGCATCGTCTGCGTCCGCCATGATGGACACGTCCCAACATAATAAGGTAAATATACATTGCTACTAAAATAGGCATATTTACGTATGAGTACGAGTATATAGTTATTATGTATGTAAATACTCTTAGTATGTTGATTGTTAATAATATGAGGAATTTTCCGACGTTTTTCATCTCAGACGCACCTCTTTCTTCATCACATTGTAAATAACTACTATATTATTATGTAAGTACGAGTATGTTAGTAGTAGCTCCAGAGGTAGTATTTAATAACTATTTTTTAGATAATTAAGGTATTGTATATTATATAGTCTAGTTCAATACCTTACCCTAAGTACCCTAACAACCTTATTGTATATTTATTATTATATATTTATATGATAATAGGGTATTACCTTATTATATCATTTATTACTCGTACAGTAGTATGTAGTACTCGTACTACCCTAAGGTAAATAATATTTATTTATTTTTTCTCCACCAGTATGGTTTTATTAACCTTCATTCAATATATTATAGACCTTTGGGTTATTATGCGACTCTAGTAATAATTTGACAACGAAGGGAGGTTAGGGTTAGGGTAAAGGGTTAGAGATTGCGACGACCCAAAACCCAAAACCCAACGCATATTAAATATTATTTATATTTCTCTTCAAGCCTCAGTCTCTAGTATAAAAATGATGAGTAATAATAAATAACTAATCTTTTTTGGAATTTTTTATTTTTTTTTATATTTTTAAAAATAAATATTTAAAAATAAATAAATAAATACAAAGCAATTATTGTATTTGGTTCATACACATACTCGTATACACATAGTCGTACATGATAAGATGATAAGCATCATATTTCATAATTATTATATAAAAAAAAACAATTACTGCAATTGGGATCTACAATGTCGCAAATGTGCGACAAATGTCTTGATCCTTATTATTTTAAGAATGTTCGGGCAGGGAGTAGTAGTTATTTACCTCTTGCTGCAGGAACATCGTTCGCTTATTTGTTTATTTACTACTATTTACTAACTTCTAAGCGAGCGTTCCATTCAGAAAAATATATAGAACGTAGAGGGAGCACGGACAAGAAAACAAAACGCTACACACTACTTTTCTTCTTTTCGTTGAGTGACACCAAGTGCTTTGCTTTCGCACTATGAAAATTCTTCTTATCGTCGCGGCGCTCATAGTCGCGGGAACCAATAGCGTGAATGCTTCGAGTTGTCCCGATTTTGTCAAAAGTTACGAGCCAACGAAGCAGTGCGCGTCAAATGAGTACTACCGCGGAGGAAGTTGCCATGCCATTACCTCCTCAAACTGGCCCCCGTCCGAGTTTCGGATAGGCGGCTCATTTCCATGGTCAGGCGGCGGCTGGGATGTTGGCCACTGGATCAAGGCTGCCTATAATATCGCTATTGAAGCCATCGAGGACGACCCACTTCTTTTAAACCAGACCAAAATTGTGGCAGACTTTAAAACGGCCGAACGCAATGGTTTTTACGGCCCCATCACTGAAAACACCGATGACCAATGCAGCAAGGTCGAAGCAACAAATGCTGTTGTAAAGCAGATGTTGGAACATAGTGATATTCGTGCATTTCTTGGGAGCGGGTGCTCTGGAAGCTGCATGCCTGGTTCTCAAATTGCTGGCGCGGGCGAGATGCCTTATATAAGTTGGGGCTGCTCGTCCAACATGCTGTCCGACAAAGCGTCGTACCCATGGTTCATCCGCCTAGAAGCTCCTGAGTCCGCCAATATTGATCTCTGGTTCGCTGTGATGCGTGAAAATAACTGGAAGAAGATCGCAGCGATACGCAACGATGCTGCAATCTACGTTGACGTTGCTGACTACTTGGTGAAGAACATCGCCAGCTCGATCCCGAATGGTACCGTCGTCCGCGTAGAGAGCTTTAAGCAAAACGAGCTCACTGTGGAGAGCGCAAAGAAACTTCTGGAACGCATCGTTGAGACAGGTGTGAAAATTATCACACCCATGATGTATCGGCAGGACTTTAATATGATTATGGCAGCAGCAGATCAAATGGGTCTCTTGGACGCAGGGTACGTCTTTTTGAGCATATGGCCCATGCCCGGCGAGGTAGCAGAAATTGGCACCACAGATAAGGCGTTGTTTCCGTACTCTGTTAAAGAGGAGCTCAAATTCTCGACTGGGGTGTTTGCGTGGTATACCCAATCTTTCACCAGCGCAGCTCTGACGGAGTTTACAAATCGAGTTGAGAACGAGATCGGTGCGTCTATGATGGGATGGACGCCCCGCGCGTACGATGCCATGTTTACGCTCGCGCATGCAGTGCAGCGGCTAATAAACAAGCGCATCTACCCCGAGAAGGAGGCCCTGCGAAACGAGTGGTGGTGCAATACAAACCATGATGGCTTAATAGGGAAACTCCGCTTCAACGAAAAGGGTGATCTCGACGTCGTGAAGCAGCTCGTCCAGCAACTTCCAGACGGAACGCTAAAAGTCGTATACACTCTTGTGAATGGAATACTGCAAAAATCGACTCATGATTGGGATATATGGCGCACGAGCGATGGCAACCCGCCAAAAGACACAATGGATTTCCCCTCAGATGAAACTGGCACTGCGTGCAGCTACGAAGCAAACACGGGCCGAGTAGTCGTCGACTACGCCTCCAGGACTGTAAATGCGGAATGCACTATCGTTGCGCACAACAAAAATTTGCTTGCGGATACATCGCTCGTTACCCTCGGCAGCATATGCGTTCAAGTCAACTTTGCATTCGCAGCTATAGCTATCGCGTGGACGCTTCTTCGAAGAGAGCTGACGATTGTTCGATACGCGCAGCCTGCGTTTCTAGTCATGCTTGCACTGGGGTGCATGGTTTCTACAAGCACGATTCTTTTCCTGGGAGCCGAGGATGCCGGTGATGAAGATGAGGACTCCTCCAGCGCTTCAACCGCCTGCATGATGCAGCCATGGATGTACAGCATTGGTTTCATGCTCACGTTTGCCCCTCTTTTCACCAAACTTCACAAAGTGAAGACGGTTTTTACAGCGACGAAAAGCCTCAAGGTGGTGAAAGTACCGTTTTCACGGATGCTCTTGGTCATCTTGGGACTTGTGCTCCTTGATAGTATCGTACTTTTGCTCTGGACTGTGAACGACCCCTTAGAGTACGAGCGCAAAATCTTGGCGGTGGACTCGTGGTCGGGAAATACCATTGAGAGCACGGGCATTTGTGCATCCAAAAATGGAACCGAGTTCAACTACCTGGGTCCCATTATTGGAATCCATTTTATCGTCTTGCTGTATGGCAATATCCTTGCGTACCAGACGCGCACTTACAGCGGTGCGTTCTCTGAGAGCAAATACATTGCCATCACGATGGTATCCAACCTCCAAGTCCTCGCCGTCGGACTTCCCGTGCTTATCATCGTCGCCGATAGCGTCACAAGCAACTATCTCGTGCGCACGATGGTGATTTTCCTCAACGACTTTACAGTCATGGCGCTCATTTTTATCCCCAAAATGTGCGACGTGGAGCTCGGTACTAAATTTCTCGGAGATGGTAACTCGTACCTTTCAACCAGCAAAAGAGCTTCTGTTACAGCAACCGGGACAGCTACAAATACGGGTGCGTCTACTATGTGAGTGTTGTGTATGTCTTTTTATGATAAAATTCTTAAAATAAAAAAATTCTGAGCTGCCGTCAATTTGGACGGAGAGAGAGGATCAGAAAAAGTGCGTGCAATGTATAAAAAATAAAATAATTGAAATACAAAATATTTTTATTGAATAGCTTCATGCGTTTTGCCCCTCTATTCATACCGCCTTGCACCGCGCTCTATTCTACGCTTGCACACTTTTTCTATATATATTTGGATTCAAATTCTTTTTCCAAGCACGCAGACGGCATCTTGAAAAGTAGCAGACAGACGGCAGGAAAGCCAAGAAACCCCTGTTATTCCAAAAGTATCCTATTTGCACCGCTCTCTCTCTCTCTCTCTCTCTACCTTTCTATCTTTATCTTGCTTGATTCTACCTATATCGTTTTGCTCCTCCCTTCATCTTTCATTGAGGCTGACCTGCTGCGACTCTGACGAAGTTTCTTGAGCAGCGCATGCTTTCCAGAGAAACGCGAGACCTATTACTTACGTTTTCTCTCGCCTTTTTCTTTACATTCACTTGCGCCTGCCTATCCTATAGCGCCAAGTGGATCTTTATCACAAGAATAAGGAGAGCAAAGACTCTGAATATCGTGATACCCGCCGAAGTTCAGCCTGAAAACAACTGATGGCGACCGCGGTTCAAGATGCTGAGAATAATGCTGCGGTTGCGAACGGGGCCGTGGATAACCACTCCGTCAACATTCTTGAGGAGCACGGCATCAATACCACAGACATCCAAAAGCTAGCAGAGAGGGGAATCTACACAGTCGAAGAGCTCTTTGCGACCACCAAGAAGCACCTGCTCGACATCAAGGGAATTACCGAAGCAAAGGTGGAAAAGCTCAGAAAAGCCGCAAAGCAGGTCACTGGATTTGCTCACGCGATTGTGAACGCAAGCGAGCTTAGCAAGACGCAAGAAGCAAAATGCTTTTGTGTTTCAACAGGGTCGACAGAACTCGACGCCCTCCTTGGTGGCGGATTTCCCTCTGGCTGCTTGAACGAGATTTACGGCGAGTATCGCACCGGCAAGAGTCAAGTGTGCATGACCATGGCTGTGACGGCGCAGACAGATCAGCACTCGGGCAGACCAGGCAAAGTATTTTACGTCGACACTGAAGGAGGCTTTCGCGCGTCTCGCATTGAGCAGATATGCGCCCGCTTTGGCTTTGATGCCCAAGAAACTCTAGACAATATCATGGTGCTCCGCTGCCATACGACGGACAACCAGCAAGACGCCGTTGACAAGATAAAGGCTCAAATGGAAGTTGACGAGTCGCCTTACTCTCTCGTCATCATCGATTCGATCACGGCTCTATATCGCGTAGACTATTGCGGCCGCGGAGAGTTGGCAGCTCGCCAAAACGCTCTCGGTAAACACCTCTCCGATCTCAAAAAACTTGCTGATATCTACAACCTAGTCGTCGTGTACACGAATCAGGTCGTCAGCGACTGCGGCGGGGGGATGAGCTTTGTGAGCAATCCAATCAAGCCGATAGGCGGAAACATTCTTGGACATGCAAGCACGAATAGATTGCAATTCAGAAAAGGTCGAGATAACCAGAGGATTGCAAAGATAATAGATAGTCCTTTCCTCTGCCCCGGCGATGCTATCTTTTCGATCACGGAAGGCGGCGTGGACGATTGAACAAATACTCCACACATTCCGTTTTCCGCCACATATGGCGATGGCGACAAAAATGCGCGCGTGCGAACAAAACAAAACGAATTTATACAAATAGACTGCGATTGCGTACATACGACTGCTCTTCATTATTTTAATGTACAGACCCTCCGGGGCACTACGTTGAAAAATTAGATATATACAAGCACAGCAATAACGACACAACATCAAGAACTGCTTCCAGCACCGTTGCCGCCGTCATTATGCAAAATGGGCGGGAATGCGCCCGCGTCTACTGCAGAGCGCACCATTCCTCGAAAAAGTTTCTCAGTAAAGTCGGGATGCGTGTACTGAAAATTTAAATTTTCGCATATAGTCCGTCCTGAAGCGTAGAGGTGGTTGCACTTGAGCAGCTCGGGATCGACGAACGGCGATAGCGGCGAATGCTTGACTCCGTGGTGATTGCACAGCTCATTCCACGGAGCCATGTGATGATCGTTCGCTGCATTGGTTACCGTCTTGAGTGCAATCCGCGCAATGTTTGACGCAAGTTGCCCGATGCAGCTCGTCCTAATTCCAAACATGCTCGAGAGATACTTGTTGATGACGCCCTGATTCGTGTTCGACTCGTCCACGAGGTTGAAAGTTGACCCAGATATGGCTTCTTTAGGAGCATAAGCAACGCACCGCGCAGCACGACACACGTCTTCTACGTGGACTGTGTTCACTTTCAGATCTTTACTCCAAAGCACTTTCATTTTCTCGTTCAGCTGAAAGTATACAGCGCCGACAACCGCTCGACCCATGATGCCGTTTGTAGTGACATCTCCAGGACCGTACACGTTTGCAGGCCGCAAGATGACGACATCAAGGCCGTCGATCTCGCGCAGCGCATCTTCCGCCTTTAGCGAGTACGACGCTTGCATCGTCCACGGCTTCATATTATTTCGGGGCGTGGTCTCATCGTGCGGCTTTTTTGCCTTGCTCCCCCCATATACGCGGCAAGTGGAAAAGTGAACGAACCGCCGCACGCCGTTCTTCGCGGCAGCTTCGCCGTTGATTTTGGCTAAGTTTAGCACTTTTGCCTCGTATTGAACTTCGGGGAGTGATAAGCGCGTTTCAGCAGCTGCATTGAAGACAATATCGTACTTGCACTCTCCAAACACGCGCTCCACTGTCTTGGCCCGCGAAACGTCCCCTTGAATAAACTTGACGCGCGCGTCCTTGAAGGCAGCCGCGTAATCGTGCCCAAAGTTTGACAGCGCGGGAATCGATTTATCCACCACCACCACTCTCTTTAATTGATCGCTGGAAACCAGATGCACCACCAAGTTGCGCCCGATGAACCCGCAACCTCCAAGAACGAGCACGTTGCCTTCGCTGCCTTCCCCTTGGTCGTCCGGCATGACCCTTCTCTAATTGTATATATAAACAAAAAAAATGATAAAAGTAAAATAAAGAAATGTGGAAACTCGGTGGACGGAATGAGGCTGCTGATTCAATGCGAAACGCAAAAGACGGGCCGGCGAATGGGTATTAATAAACAATAACATAATAAAAAAATTAAAAAATAAAAAAAAAAATTTTAAAAAAAATGGATCTTCATCTTTTCGCACTATTTGATAAAAAGCCGGTGCGCCAAAAAGGTCGTTAACGGAAAAAATTCTCACCTTCCTTTTTATAAAATAATGTAATCAACGGACTTTTATGTTTATGAACAAGAATTGAATACACCATAAGAATCATTATTTATTTATTTATGTGCACGTTGAGGCAAGAATGAATGCATTCATCATTTTGGAAAAAACGCGCGCGCTTTGGAATAGGCAATCAATTGCGTTGTTTAAACGATCGTTTGAATTGGCGTTCCTTTTTTATTTACATATTTACTTACGTGCTGCATCATAGTAATAGCGGTGATAATGTTGGGGGCAACGTCCAGCTTGGCACCACTCGGGTCGTCGACGTCTTCGACGAGTGGCAGGGGAGATGCGTCTTCGATGAGCTTACTCTCCTTTGAGGAAGTTCGGCAATATTTAAAGGGTCGGGGAGATAGTGGTATGGATTTGGGCGTTGGAATCGGGCGAGGAAAAGAGCGGGGAGCGAATATAGGTACGATAACTTTGGGCGATCTTCGCAAAGAGCTTCATAAGGATGAGGAGCAGCTTCAGCGGCTCAAGCGGCAACTCGCGACAAAACGAGAAAAAGAAAAAGTTGAGGAGCTTAGAAATCTCAAGGTAACGCAGCAAAAAGTTCGCGCGCGGCAGCGCGCGGAAGATAAAGAAATCCATGACCTCATTCTTGAACTCGAGAAGCGAAAAGAGAAGGAACTGCGGCTTCGAATGAAGCAAGAAAAAATCAAAGCAGAGCTCCAACGCATCGATCAAGTAAGATTAGGATCTCTTGAGCAGGAGCGGAAGCGAGAGCTTGAAGCACTGGCGAAACAAAAGCAGGCAATTGAGGCCAAAGAAGCGACCGTGATGCGCGACATTGAGATGCTAGAGAAGCGAATAAGCGAGCAAGAGCGCGAGTTTCGCGAAAAGTACAAAAAGGTCGACGAAGCGTACCAGTCGAGTCAGCAAAAGGCGCAAAACGAAAAAGATCACAAGCAGCAACAAATTAAGCTCGCCCTCGCTCGAGGCGAGCGAGCAGCAATGCTGAAGCTGCAGCGGGAGCGCCTGCTGTCAGAAAAAAAACGTATCGCGAAGCGTATCGTGAACAGGGGCCGCGGAGACGATGCGGCAGATATTTCGTCGGAAGAATCAATGAAAGCTTCTAGTGCCATCAAGGGCGGCAAAGCTGATGTGAAAAAGCTGCGGCAGTGCATTGTTGCAGCTGAAGATCGTCTAAAAAAGATGAAAGAAGACGCAGATATTGATGAAGCGCGCCTGGAGCAGCGATCACGGGCAATGAGCAGGGAAGTAGGAAAACTCCTCGACGAGCATGGGGGTGCCAGCAGTTCGAACGGAAATAGTAGCTCTGGTCCATTTTCCCGAAGAGCTGAAAAGCTCATAAGCGAAGCAGAGAATAGTACCACGGATGTTCCACTCGCAGGGGCGCTCGATGAGCTTGATAAAATAGTCCAAGAGACCGCAGAGAAGAATGCAAGTGCGCGACCAGCCCGCAAAAATGACGATGCTTCCGAATCGTCACCTAAACGTCCAGAAAAGAAAAGTCCCACCCGTAAAGTGCAAGAAGCTAAGTCGCCTATCAACCAGGTTCCCGAAGGGCCACCGTCTATGGAGGAGGTGGAGCAGCTCAAGCGCGAATATTTTGCAAGTGGCAGAAATGACCCCGAACTGTGGTCGCAGATCGCGCAGCTGGAACGCGAAGCTGCTGCAAGTATGGGGCAACCGATGCCCCCACACGCGTACGGGCAATATCCGCAGCATGGATATCCAAGCATGCCGCAGCCCTTTCCTCATTATCCAGGAATGCCGCACCACGTTCCCGGTTTTCAGCACGCACCGCGCATGGCGGGATACGGGCAGGGCGTCATGGGAGGTCACCACCCCCCGCACCCTACGCATGGCCAGATGCCGCACATGGCAGGCGCGCCTCCAGCGCAAGACTTTGCTGGCTTCGAGCGGGCGCTCGAAAAGATGACGAGTCGACTCGGCAGTCTTGTAAACGGCGATGGTCGTCGCCACGATCGCCACCATGGTCATCATCATCATCATCATGGAAAGCATGATCGGGATAAGCATGAAGAGGATGACGACATGCTCCACTTTATCGAAAAGCAGACTGCAGCGTTCCAGACGCTGCAAAGTATACCTCCAAACTCCGCGCTCTACGCGATGCAAATGAACCATTTGGAAATGGTTTCACGATTAAAGTTTGAGGCAGATGCGCTCAAACAGAAGCAAAAGTTGCAGGAAATAAAGCACGACCTTAAACTGAAAGAGGACGAGTCGAGACGCAAGCGTGAGCATGATGAGCTCGTTGCGCAGCAGCGCCGGGATTTGATCGCTGCTCGTTTACGAAAGGCAATCGTCAAAGAGAGCGCATCAAAACATTGGGGGGGCAGCAACAGCGCCTATGACGCGCAAGACGGCTTCTCGATCTATTTCGACTTTTGCATGGGTCTTTCTAGATCTTGCACTGGCATCAAGCTTGTGTATTCTTTTTTTGAGGGCGAGGTGCGCAAGACGCAGCCTAGATCTTTAGCGCTTTGCGAGACTGAAATCAGCCCCGACGGCGCAACAACTTTATGCGTGTGCGCGGCGCGGCGCTCCTTTCAGCGCGTGGGGCCAAATCCAAATCTTCGAGTAGTTGTGGAAGTGCAGGAGATAACCAATATGGAGAGGGGTAGTTCTATGAACGTGATGCCAAAGTATAAAGCGGTAGGTTGGACGAGTCTTCGTCTGTTTCGTACAAATACGACCCTGATGGAAGGCCCGTTTAAACTCCCGCTGATTCGCTCTCCCATCGACGTCCATGTGCTCAAGGGAAAGCCGCAGCCTATCGATCCTCGACTATGCCTCTATATGAGGTGCGTTAAGGCTGCAGACTCAGACGAAGCTGCTGCGTTTGCCATCGATCCTGCGGTCACAAGCCACTTGTACGGCAATCCAGACGATGCCAGGAAGCAAAGGAGAGGGACTCGACCCTCCGCATCACGGGAATCTGCTCGTAGCATGCAAGCTGACCATAAAGTCAAGAAAAAACCGGCTGGTTCGACGCGCAAGCTTATTACTACCAAGATACCAGAAGAGGACGAAGTCGGAACGCGAGCAAGCAGCCGCTCGTCGGACTCGCGAACGCGAGCATCGGCTACGCCAATGCCTCCTGCCGGTAACACGGTTCCAATTGGGGTGCGTATTGCATCGAGCGCCTTTCCAAAGGATATGCTTCCACAAGGTACGGTGTGCATACGTGTAACAGTGCATCCGAATGGAGAGAGCGTTCTTCGTGAGAGGGATGAGGGCAAATTTGATCAGGTAGTGGTTGCCGAGGACGACCCTGCCTCGTTTCGATCTGCCGAGGTCGCGCCTGCGCCGAGCATCTCATTCGACGATGAGGCTGTATTTCAAGACCTCGCGCCGTCGAAAGATGCTATATGCATCGTCGAAGCTCTCGAGCATGTAGATATTGACGAGCCAAAGAGTCGAGAAAGGTATGGGTGGGGATACTTTTATCTGTGGGAGGGTGAGGTCGCGAAACGTCGGCAGGTCGTCTTGACGCTCACCGAAGCAGACGTATCTCTTCCGTACACGGAAAAAATGGAGGCTCTTGAAATTAAGGGCGCCCAGGTTGTCATCGATATTTTTGACCCCAGCAACGAAGAGTTTGATGACGAGGATCGCAAGGGTGATGATGTGGCGCGTAGGGCGCCAAGTGTGGGGAGAAAGACGCCGTCTCCTGATTTACCCCAAAAGAAACCAAGTTTAAGGCGTCAAGATACGACGATGTCTGCAGCGGACATAGAGACGCCGCGAAAGGGCAGCGGTGAGCAGCCTTTTTACCCGGTTGCGGCACCTCTAGACCCGCGACCGCCACCCTTTCGACGGGGCGACGACGGGTTTGACGTGTACGTCGACCAGGCGAGATACTTGCCTGATAATGCTACTATATCCAAGATCCAGATGAAGGCGTTTACTCACGATCTTAAGCAAGTTGGTGCCACGGGGGTAGCTTTCCCCAAGCTCGACGATACAGCGGGATCGCCCAAATATAGCCTCCGCGCAGAATTTCGCGGAGAAGACGTGGCGAACCCTGCCCTCACGCTCCTTTTGCGCGTCGACACGGTCAATAAGTTTACGGGAAAGGAGGCGAGCGTGGTTGGGTATGCAGCCATCAACGTATTCAAGACAACTGATGCTTCGAATAATCAGCCGCGCAGCACCGACCAAGAGTTTGCGCTAAACAAGGGCGCATTCCAAGTTCCTTTAATGCGCAGGATGCCTGACAAATCTGCAATGTTTACGGTTGAAAGCTTCACCGCTGGCGCGCGCAAAGTTCCGTGCGCTACGCTTCTTGTCCGCATTGTCCCTGCCGCGCGCAGTCCAGACGATTTAGGATGTTTGTCGACTGTGGACTACGAGGAGCACGAATGGGAGCGGCTCGGCCTCGTTGTCCCTCCTCCTGCGTACAGCTCCGAGGTGTACGACTCCACTCGGGCGATGCCTCTTCCGTGCGAGTATACATTGTATGAGGCGCGGAAGGAGCGAGAGAGCGCATCTGTGCGCGAGGTTGCTCTCGACGTCGTTGATCCAGATCGTGACAACATCAGCGTCGACATGCTCTCAGAGGACGACGAGGCGATGAAGGAGTACATTCAGAAGCGCCTCGAGAAGCCAAAGGGTATCCTCGAGACAGCGCGCATGGCTACGTATGATAGCGTCGCGGGCTTCAAATTTGCTGTCGAGATGGTGCATAACTTGGTGTGGGGTTTCAGGGGCAGAGCACGAATGGTCAAGGCGATTTACTGCTTGAGTCCTCCCGCTGGGTTTTACGAGGAGCCCAAGTTGACGGAGGACACTCTATTTACCCTCGCCCACGATTGGGAGGCGAGCACCTCTTCGTCGCGCAGGTTTCTCGACGGCGAGCAGTCGTTCCGGGACGTTCCGTTTGATCCCAACTTGCTGATGGTCATAGATGTAAAGCAGATCGGTTCAAAAAAGAATCCCGAGGAGATATTGGACCACTCGTGGACGGTATGCCCGATATTCCAGTCACCCCACGAGTTTACGCGCCACGGCTATTTTCAGCTTCCGCTTTACGAGGGCAAGCCTTCGCTCGAAATGCTCAACGAGATGCAGAACGAGCCGCCACTAAACGTCCTCCAGAGAGAACTTTCCAAAGGAAAGGCGTCGCGCCTGCAGTACAAAAAGGGCAATCCTTCTGTTATTGTCAAGATAGTCGACAACAGCATATCGGACTGCCTGCCAACCAACATAAAATCGCTCAATACGCCCATGTCAAGGGCGATGACGGAAGTTTTGGGCACCCGACTCAAAAACTACAAGTACGATCCCAGCAATCCTCCTTCCGACAAGAAATTTTCAAAGTCGGCGGCGAAGTTGATGCCCAAGGGCACGTCGAGCGTGGAAGAGTACGAGACGAGCGTCAACCAAAAGTTTGCGACTGCGGCGGGAATCAGCCACTACCACTTTTAGTTTTTATATTTTTGTTAATATTATAATATATTTATTTTGTAAATGCCAACAACATATTTTATTGGTACTGCTGCTGGTACTGCGCGTTTTCTTGGCACTGCTTGAGAGCGTCAAAGTAGTATTGGCAGGCAGCCGCATTTCCCGAGTTCTCTTGAAGGCACTGATACAGTCCCTTTTGGTCGAGCGCGCACGCGCCGCCAAACTGCTGCTCCGCCTGCTGAGGTTGCGACGCCTCTTGCTGCGCAGCAGCTCCTTCAGATGACGACCCGCCACCCGTCACTGCGTTCGCAGCAGCTCCAACAGCGCGGTGGGCGATGGCGCTTCCTGTACCAAAGGCCATACCTTGGGCAACCATGCCCATCAGGCCACCCCCGCCAGACTGCTGTGCTGGCGCTGGAGCCGGAGGTCTCTGCGCAGGAGGCGGCGGCGTGCGCTTCGGCGGCGGCGCCGCCTTCTTCTTCTTTCCCCCAAAGAGGGAACCGAATCCACCTCCGCCGCCACGCTTGCCGCCACCAAAACCTCCTCCTCCTCCTCGTCGTCTTCCCATTTTTCGTATATTCGTTCTTTCTTTGTTATAGTTTACAAATAACAATAGTTATCCGCAGGTATTTATGTAAGTAGTATTATATTAATAAAATGGGTTTTGATCTTTTAAAAAGAAAGAAATTAATCGTAAAACTGAGATTGTATTTAGAGATTATTATTATTATTATTATTGTAGAGATAGTAGAGAGGAGGACCATTATATATTGACCCTCCTCTTATTGTTCG
>JACLAC010008343.1_pt1 | contig 13170 bp, 8 predicted proteins | sample 8027881 | NCBI WGS metagenome assembly JACLAC01 (sample SAMN15725517, study PRJNA655200) | protist metagenome | isolation source: fluorescence activated cell sorting (FACS) single amplified genomes of... | place: Spain: Blaines Bay Microbial Observatory, Mediterranean Sea | collected 2016-01-19 | reverse complement strand
TTGAAGTACATCTATCAAGAAGGTTCTGGTAGCCCTGCTAACCCACGAAATACAGGGATTAAAAATGCGAAAAGCGATTGGATATGTTTTTTGGATTCGGATGATTGGTGGTATGAAGAAAAACTAGAAGTTTTTCATGACTATATTGTAAAGAATAAAAATGTAGATGTCTTATATCACGGGATGGATTTAATTAATCTATCGAGCGGTGAGAATGTAGGCGTTTGTTCGATGAAAGAAATAGCAAAACCTATTTATACAACGTTTCTAGAAAAGACCTGTTTTGGTGGAGTTATTGCGAACTCTTCTGTTGCTGTGCGAAAGAAACATTTGTTTGAAATTGGGTTAATCGAGGAATCAAAATTAGTTATGACTTTTGAAGATTTTTCGACCTGGGTTTCAATTTCAAAATTAACAGATGAATTTGTCTTTATTCCAAAAGTGATGGGTGCTTTAGGAGTAGGTGGTGATAATTTGACTAGCTATAATTTACTTTGGGCTAAAAACTTTGAGGATTGGTTTTCTAGAGAAATTGAATCTTCATCCTCATTCTCTCCTTCTCAAAAGCAAGTGATGTATTCTAATATACACTTTAAATATGCTCGTTCCTATCACATGGGTGGCCAATTTAGGGAAGCGAGGAAGAGTTATTTGGAAATAGCTAAAGCACCTATTTCTATTGTTTCTAGAGTGAAGTCATTATGTGCTTGTGTGTTATGTTTATTTAAAGTAAAGCTTTAGTTAGTTATAGTTTTCTCTCTATTTCGTTAGCTAATTGAATCAATTGTTGCCAAGAGGATAAGTCAGATGTTCTGATAGAAGAAATGTTCTGTCTCCATGGCTTAGCACCTCGTATTCCATTGAATAGACCAAGTAAATGCCGTGTCATAGACTTTAAGGCTGTTCCTTTTTTTAATTCAGAAATAACATAAGGAGTATACTTTTCTAATGCTTCACTTCTAGATGAAACAGAACATTTTGTATTGTGATAGAGCGGATCAACCTGAGTGATGGACCAGGGGTCTTCGTAAGCCCTGCGACCCACCATAATGGAGTCAATATGATCTAAATGTAAAGCAGAGGCTTCGGGAGTTGTAAGTCCACCATTTAGTTCAATCCAAAGGTGAGGAAAGTCTTTTTTGATATTATAAACCCAATCGTATTTGATTGGAGGAATATTTCTATTTTGCTTGGGAGAAAGTCCTTTCAGCCAGGCATTACGTGCATGTAGAATAACAAGTTGACTGCCAGCTTCTGAAATAGTTTTGACAAAATGGTACAGGTCTTGGTAGTTTTCATTATCGTCCAGGCCAAGTCTTGTTTTAACGGTAATAGGTAGTTTACTAGATTCACTCATGGCGCGTACACCCTCCGCTACTAAGTCAGGTTCTGCCATTAAGCAGGCTCCGATCTTGCCCTCTTGAACGCGATCACTTGGACAACCGACGTTTAGGTTAACTTCATCGTAGCCCCAGTCTTCAGCTAGTTTTGCACATTTAGCTAAGTCGCTTGGTTTGCTTCCGCCTAATTGAAGGGCTATGGGGTGTTCAGCTTTCTCGTACTTTAAAAACCTTGCTTGGTCACCATGAAGCAGGGCTCCTGTCGTGACCATTTCTGTATATAAAAAAGCGTGCTTGCTTAAAACCCTAGCGAAGTTGCGATAGTGGCGGTCTGTCCATTCCATCATGGGAGCGATAGAATAACGCCTTGTCATGAAACAGGTTCCTCGCTTGGGCTTTCTGTTGTATCTAACTCTTTTAAACTTGATGTGATAAAATGAATAACAACATCAAGGACCTCTAGTGGGTCAGGTCGGTTGTCGTCATTATAATAACTGTGTTTTTGATAGGGGTCCTCTTCGACTTTTGCATCGACAATATTATCCCATATAGCATCAATTTTAAGAATGATGTGTGTATCTTTATAAAAGGCGAGCTCTTTGGGGTTAGCCAAAACCCATTTGAGTTTCTTTTCGTCATCCCAATTGTGAGTTTCAATTAAAGCTGAGTCACCATGATCTTTCTTCTTAAAACTTTTGATCGCAGCTGCTCTCAATATCGTTTTGCATCTAAAGTAAAGGAGCATTTGCTCTGTTGCTTTGGGTAGAATGCCAAAGCGGTCACGCAGTTCAGTACGGATGATCTCTAAGTTTTTAACCGTTTTGGCAAAAGATATTTTTCGGTAAAAATCAATTCTATCTGTATGAGATGGGATGAAACTTTTGGGGAAGTAGGTTGATCCAATCGGCCATGAGAGCTCTGTTTCAATGAAAGATTGGAGCCCACCACCTTTCATTTCTGAAATAGCTTGCGATAAATACTGAGTGTAGAGCTCGTATCCAATATCAGCAATCTGACCGTGTTGGTCTTCACCTAAAATATTACCGACACCACGAATTTCCATGTCGCGCATGGCCAGTTTAAAGCCGGCTCCGAGATCTTGATGTTCTTCAATCGCTCTAAGGCGACGCATACTTTTTGCAGGTAGCTTTGCTCCAGCAGGAAGCATGAGGTAGCAGTAAGCTTGAATACTGTAGCGACCAATACGACCTCTGATCTGGTGGAGTTCTGATAGACCAAACATATGAGCATCGTTGATGATCATGGTGTTGGCGGTAGGGATATCAATGCCATTTGCGATAATGGAGGTCGATAAGAAAATATCAATATCCAAGGCATAGAACGATTTCATCACAGCAGAAAGTTCTTGCTCTTTCATTTGGCCATGGCCAACACCAATACGGGCATTTGGAAAATACTCTTGGAGTTCGTCTTTGATATCGAGGATATCCTCAACTCGGTTGTGTAAAAAATAAGATTGTCCGCCACGATCTAACTCTCTTTGAATCGCATAGAGAATGATACCTTTACTGCGTTCTCTAATGTAAGTTCTGATGGGTTGTCTGTTTTCTGGAGGTAAAGTTAAGTTAGATATACCTCTAATGCCTAGCATACTCATGTGCAAGGTTCTTGGCACGGGTGTCGCAGAGAGGGAGAGAACATCAATATTGGGAAAGCGTTGTTTGAGAACTTCTTTTTGTTTTACGCCAAAACGTTGTTCTTCATCTAAGATCATGAGACCTAAATCTAAAAAGTCGACATCTTTAGATAGGAGTCGATGAGTCCCTATGAGAATGAGTATTTCACCACTAGCGACTTTCATTAAAGTCTGACGGCTGTCTTTTGTCGATCTAAACCTAGTCATGACACCTAGTTGGTGAGCTTTGTCTTTAAATCTTTCGCAAAAGTTATTGTAGTGCTGTTCTGCCAAAACGGTGGTTGGGGCTAGTACAGCAACTTGTTTGCCATCTAGCATGGCTTTGTGGGCTATACGCATGGCCACTTCTGTTTTGCCAAAACCGACATCGCCACAAAGTAAGTGATCCATCACTTTGACTGACTCCATGTTTCGCTTGATCGACGAGGTCGCTTGAGATTGACATGGTGTGTCGTTATAGGGGAAGGCTCGTTCAAAGTTGCGTTGTTCTGGAGTGTCGTCCGAAAAACTAAAACCATTTTGGCCATCTCTAAAAGCTTGGCGATGAACGAGTTCCATCACGATGCGATCAATGGCTTTGCGGGCTTTCTTCTTTTTCATCTCCCAAGACTTAGAGCCTATTCTTGAGAGTTCTGGAATGCTGTCACCTTGGCCAATATACTTTTGAACCAGGTTTAATTGAGCTATAGGAACATATACCTTGCTGCCACCTGCAAATTGAAGGAGTAGGTAGTCACTGGTGACGTCATTTTTCTCCATAGAGGTCAAGCCTAGGAACTGCCCAACACCATAGTTTTCGTGAACGATGTAGTTGCCCATTTCTAGGTCGACAAAGTCAGACATAGAATCGCTTTGTTGAGACTCAGCCTGGAGGTCAGATATTTGAATGAGGTTTTTCTCGTGAAATACTTTTAAGTTTAATTCTGGGAATGTGAAGTTGTCTTCTAAATGTCCGTCGAAACTCCAAATATCGAGTTGTCCTTTTTCGGCGAGTTTTAATTGTGAACCGTAGGCCTCGATTAAGAAGCAAGTTGAGTCTTTGCTATTTTCACTTAAAAAGTCAATCGCTTCTTGTTGGCTGAAAGCATTCGAGTCTAAAAGTTTACCCTCGAAATTGAATTTTGCATTTTCAATGAGTCGACCAAAAGGAATAACTTGCAGGTCAATCGCTGAATTTTTGGTATCTCCAAAAAGGTAGGTCTCTAAACCTGAGCTTTCAGAGAAATCTGACCTAGATTTAGAAATGAGTTCAGGCTCTTGAATCAAGCACAAAGTATTTTCTGGAAGATAATCTAAAAGGTTACCATCTCTAGAGAGGTCATTAATTTTTTCGTACTCTAAATCATCTAATACAAGTCGATTTAGTTTTCGAATACTTTTTTGAGTGAGGGAACTGAACTCTCTAATAGAGTCAATTTCATCTCCAAAAAATTCAATTCGTATCGGGTGCTGAGAGAACCTAGGATAAACGTCGAGTATTCCACCACGTTGAGCAAAATCTCCTTTTTGATCAACTTTGTCTTGTCTCTGGAAACCGCGCTTTTCCAATTGTTCTGAAAGTTCATCTAATTTGAACTCTTGCCCTAGCTCTAGGGTTAGGACGGGTTCATCGATAAAGTCTAGGGAGAAACAGGGTGCTTCTAAGGTCGTCAAAGTACTGATCCAAACACCATGGTGAGCATCCGGCTCTAGCATGGCTCTAATGCTTTTCATTTGCTGAAGTAGCGAGGCATGTTCTAAAGTTGTGATATTTGCGTGAACAAAAGGGTAGGGGTGCAAGTCGAGTTGTTGAGTCCAAACCTTCAGTTCAGAGATAAATCCTTCTAATTCAGCTTCATCTTGGAGGATGATCAAAGTCGGGCGTTCAAGCCCCTCTAAACTGAGGCCTAATAGAAAAGAGGCGATAGACCTATAACAGCCTGAAATAGAAAAAGGCTCTTTTTCAGTTAGGGCAGTACGTAGATTCTTTATCGCGTCTTGTTCGCGAACTTGTTGAATCCCTCTGTAATTAGCATCACTCATAGTTAGGTGCAGGTATAGTGAGGAATGTCATGCCTCAATATTTGGGAAGTCTTTAGATATCTTTCAAAAGTAGGGCTCTGTTTTGCTCTTCAGATTTGACCAATAATAAAGTGAATTTAGGCCCATCTTCCTGTTTGCGTTTGAAGTAAGGTTTTAGGAATTGTTGTAGTTTGAGGTCTGGTTTCACGCCCATCGATCTGAGCTCTACGGGGCCTTTATGCTGTCTAAGAGCCTTTTTGATTGGATTGAGCTTGATAGGGAATGATTGAATAAGTTGATAGCTTTTAGATAAAGGGGGTGAGCTGAGCTCATTCTTTCCTTTAAAAGTGTGGTCAAAGGCCGTTGTCTCTAACTCAAACTCTTCCCTCCATTTTGTGAGGAGTTTGCTTTGTTTAAGGCTAGGTTCAGGGGTGATAACAGTATCGCCCACTTCCAAAGGGCATTCAGGAGAAAATTTAGGCCCTATGGGGCTACCACTGTACTTCTCAAGTAGTTCACCTGTATGGTTCAGGTGCAGAAGCTGTATGGGAGGCGCCTCTCCTCCATAGGTACCTGAGATTTCCTTTATTTCACTGGCCATTTGAATAATGGTCCAGGTCCATTTGGGGTAAGATTGAATCAGTTGTTCGATATCCTCACCTGGAGAAAGTTTTATTTGTGCGTGTTTAAAAGTTTCTAGAAATTCAATACACTTATTTAGGTCAGGTAGGTAACGATCTGTTAGTCGTTCACCATCTTTTCGTCTAGCTGGGTCAAGAAAGGCATAACCTCTATCATGGTTTTTTAAATGAGAGGTATCGAAAGCATCAGCTACTTTGAATTGAGTCGAAGTTGAATTGCTAAAAGTCCTTTTGAAATTCTCTTCACAAATCCAAGCGGTTGTTGGGTCGAGATCGCTAATGTGAAAGCTTATTTTCTTTGACTCAAAATATTGATAGAGCTCTAAAGCATCCAATCCTGCTCCACAGGCGGGTAATGTGATGTTTTTTAAAGAGTCGGAGTCAATGGTTTCAAATAAATGATGAAAGCGTTGATAGGCGACTTTACTTTGAGTTGCCATCTCAGCCATTTCGCTTGTGGCTAAAAGAGGGATTGGGAGCTGAACCTTGAGATTGATTTTTTGGATACCGCGACCCAGTCCACCGAGGCTGGGATCTAATTCAATATTATCTTTTTCAGCTCTTTTTCTCCAAACTAAGGCATCTTGGCCTATCAAAGTAGGGTCTAAAGAAACTTTGGAAATCCAGTCTAAAGTTTTTGAAGGGGGAAGGGGTGTTCCCAAAACTTGAGTACTAGGCTTTTTTCTTGCCGAATTTAAGGCCTAGCCAATCTGACCAGCTTGTCCAGCCTAAGTCTTTATAGGCACGTGGAGGCCAAACAGGAATGGTATTTGGGCATTCGCCGCGAACTGGGTCGTCACCATTACGGTAGTTTTCCCATTCGTGTAAATTATTAAAGTTTAGGGTGTGAACAAACTCTTTTGCTTCATCAAAGCTTTTGTACTCGATTGGGTCTGGTTGATAGTGGTCGCTTATCCAATCTGATAAGTTCACCCAGCCTTTTGTGGCGTACACTTCTTCAGGATTGGTGGGGATATCTTTGGGGATAGCTCCTTTTTCAGATAATTTGCCACCGATGTAAAGTGCCCAGTTTTCTTCTTTACCTAAACGTAAGCCACGAACAAAATTTCTCGCTTGTTCGAAACTACGGTAATTCTTGCGCATCTCTTTAACTTTTTGAGTGCTCAAAAAGTCATCAAAGCCGTTCCAACCATTCCCTTTGTAGATCTTATCTACACGTGATGGGATGTCTTTAGGCTTTGGAGAGTAGCCTTCTAACTCACCTTTGGCGTAGCGAGTCCATTCGTCTTTATTTCGTAAACCAAGTGAGCGAGCAAAATCTCGTGCACTTTCGAAAGATCGGTAATCGATGCGGCGACCTTTTGCCATTTAGAACGTCATAAAGAGGTAGAGTAGGGGTCTGTATAATGGACAAGTCTGGTTGAAAAGGACGTTTGATGCAACTTCAGAGCATTTTTTGATAGGCTCAGAAATAGCGGCAGATTTACTTCTTGAGCGTGCCCCAAGTCTGCGGTCCTACAATGCCATCAATCTGTAATTTCTTGGCTCTTTGAAAGGCAGAAACGGCTTTTTTTGTATAGGTGCCGTAGACATTTTCACTTTTTTCAAGTCTGAAGCCAGCTTTAGCTAAAGCTTGATGTAGGCTTGCTAGCGTAAGCTTGTTTCTTGTCATGTAATTTGGTAGGCCTTGTGGGTCTCGAGTCATATAAGTTCTGTAAGAGCGTCTTAAGTCGTCCCATAAAACACTACTAGATGAACCGCCTAATACACAAATAGCTAAGGATCTTCCGTTGTAATCACAATAAGATAAAAAGCAGTGGCGAGCAGCATTGGTAAATCCCGTTTTGCCTAAAACAGGGTAGGCAAAGCCTTCTTTCATGAGTCGATTGTGATTGGCCTTTGTAATTTTTCTTCCTGTTTTTGAAGCCAAGGTCGCAGAGCGTGAGCCCATCATGGCATGTAGTTCAGGTATTTTCTTTAAAGCCAAAACAATTTTAATATTGTCAACACAGGTCGTCACCATACCAGCAGGAGAAGGCAAGCCGGATGCATTGGTCACTTTAGTGCTTGTCGTGCCCAAGCTTTTTGCAATTTTTTCCATATCGTTGGCAAAGGCTGCTTCACTGCCGCTTGTGCCTTCGGCTACAGCTCGAGCAGCATCATTACAAGAAGCTACTAAAGCGAGTTTAATTAAGTCTCTAAGGCGATATTGCTCACCCTCTCTTAAATAGGCTTTAGTCGGTTCGGCTGCAGCTGCATGCCTGGATATTGTGACATACTTATTAGGGTCAGCATACTTCCAAGCTGTTAAAGCAGTTAGTACTTTGATCGTGCTAGCTGGAGCTCGTTTAGTTAAGGAGTTTTTTCGATAAAGATAGGTGCCTGTTTTTATGTCGTAAACGGCAATGGCAGCCGATTTATAGGCAAAGAGAGGAGTTAGAAGAGCAAACCAAAGTATCGCATTGATAAAGATGAACTTTCGACTATATCTCATATTTTTTTAGATTAAGATTTTGGCCAGAAACGTTGAACAAACTTAGAAGCTTCTTTGAGGCGTTTTGTGGAAAGGTCCGGCCCTAAAAACTCTAAAATTTCAAATAAAGGTAAGCTTTCTTTCTTTTTCATAATCGCGATTCTCAAGAGCATAAAGGCCGCTGAGGTAGGGAACTCTTGTTCCTGAGAGATATCGTGAGCGAGTGTTTTGAACTGATCTGGGGTAGTCGGTCTCGATTTTCCTAAACCTTTTGCATAAGCTTTCAGGAAAGTTTGAGCTTGAGCTTGAGTACATTTTTTAATCTTGAATTGCTCTGCATCATAAGCATCGTCTTTTTCAAAGAGAAAGCTCGTCCAACGATCTAGGTCGCTACGAGATTTAATTCGAGGTTGCAAGTGCTCTCTTAAGGGTTCAACATAGTCGAGTAAAGCAGTATCGGCTTCGATTTGATACTCTTTTAGTCTCTCGCGATTGAACTCCATGATATAGTGAGAGTTAAAGCGATCTAATTTATCGAAGTCAAAAATAGGAGCTGAAGTGGAGATACGACTGACGTCGTAAATGGTTTGTAGTTCTTCGAAATCGATGAACTCTCTATCACCACTAATAGAGTAGCCCATGAGAGCTAAAAAGTTTGTCAGTGCTTCACGACAGTAACCTTTAGCCATGAACCATTGCAAAGAGGTGGGGTTTTTTCTTTTAGAAATTTTAGATTTATCATCATTTCTCAGTAAAGCTAAGTGCATAAACTGAGGGGCTTCCCAGCCAAATGCGTCGTATAGTATTTTATGCTTAGGTGCAGATGAAATCCATTCTTCGCCTCTTAAAACATGCGTGATTTCCATGTGATGGTCATCGACAACATTGGCTAGGTGGTAAGTCGGAAAGCCATCAGCTTTAAGAAGAACCTGGTCATCTATTTCAGAATTTTGAAAAACAATGTCTTGCCCTCTTACTTCGTCGAAAACTTTCGTTTCGCCAGTTTCGGGAATGACTAAACGAATGACATGAGTTTCACCAGCATCAATTCGCTTTTTAGCTTCTGCAGGGTCAAGGTGACGACAATGGTTATCGTAACGAGGGTTCTCTTTATTGGCCATTTGGTCTTTGCGAACTTGATCGAGTCTTTCTTTGCTACAAAAGCAAGGGTAAGCTTTAGACTTTGAAACGAGTTCATCTGCAGCTTTTTTATAGAGGTCTAGCCTTTCAGATTGACGATAAGGTCCGTGTGGGCCACCAACATCAGGGCCTTCTTTCCAGTCTAGTCCCATCCATTTCAAACAATCTAGTATTTGCTTTTCTGAATCTAATGTACTTCTGGCTTGGTCGGTATCTTCAATTCTTAAAATGAAGTCTCCACCATGGCGCTTGGCATAAGCCAAGTTATGCAGGGCAATATAAGCCGTGCCAATATGAGGAGCACCCGTTGGAGAAGGTGCGATACGAGTTCTTACTTTTTTTGTCATTTTAAATTGCGGCGAAACCTTTTTCTAGGTCGCCAATAATATCGTTAACGTGTTCAAGACCGACCGAAATGCGGATCGTACCAGGAGTGATACCAACAGCTAAACGCTCTTCTTCTTGAAGTTTACTATGAGTTGTAGAGGCTGGGTGTGTGAGGATGGTTCTTGTGTCACCCAAATTAGGTGTTAGTGAAGCCATATCTAGTGCATCCATAAATTTAACCCCAGCATCAAAACCACCTTTAATGCCAAAAGTGACAATGCCACCACCACCACGTTGTTGGCGTTTGGCTAGTTCCACTTGAGGGTGAGAGGCTGCATAAGGAAACTTAACCCATTCAGCTTTTGATTCAGCTTCTAGAAATTGAGTGATTTTTTCAGCAGATTGAGTATGGCGGTCCATTCTCACTCCTAAAGTTTCAAGGCCTTTGCTAAATACCCAAGCATTCATAGGGGAAAGAGATGGGCCCGTATGCCTTAGAAAAAATGTGTACTTTTCTATCAGTTCTTTGTTGGAGATGATCGCACCACCTAAAGCACGTCCTTGGCCATCAATATATTTGGTAGCTGAATGTACGACAACATGGGCTCCAAAATCGATGGGGTTTTGAAGATATGGGGTACAAAATACATTATCGACGATGAGAACTAAATCATAAGCTTTTGCTAATTTTCCTGCCCACTCTAAATCGATCAAATCCAAAGCTGGGTTAGAAGGGGTTTCTAAAAACAAAATTTTAGTCTTGCCTTTGATGATGGCTTTTTCCCAATCTTCTGTTTTATCAAAATCGACATAAGTGGAGGTCACGCCCCATTTAGGGAGAATTTGAGTTAAAATTTGATGAGTTGAACCAAAAATGGACCTAGAAGAGACAATGTGATCACCAGAACTGACTAATCCAGCAAGGGAAGAGTAGATGGCTGACATTCCAGAAGCGGTAGCCAAAGCGGCTTCTCCATTTTCGAGGGCGGCCATTTTGTTTTCAAATTCAGTGACAGTCGGGTTGGAATATCTCGAATAAACATTGCCCTCTTCTGTTCCTTCAAAAAGGCGTTTTCCATGCTCTGTGTCTTCAAACGTAAAACTAGAGCTGAAATAGATGGGAGCGCTGTGCTCTCGAAATTGAGAACGAGGGCCCTGCATGCGAATCGCACGCGTTTCAAATTCACCTTTATTTGTCGAATTTTTCTCACTCATGTGGGCAGTATAATTTAAAGTGAAATTTGAATACCGCTGAACTTAAGGCAGAGCGACTTTTATTAAATAAAAATTAAGTTTATGAAGCTGATTTTTGAGAAAACTTAATATCCATCCACACAGCTAATACCAGAACTGCACTTCTGGCCATAAATTTTGCTTCAGGAGGTACAGCTAATAAGCTCATTTCATTGATGAGTGAGGTCATTAATAAAGCCCCAATCCCTTTAGAATTGATTGCGTCATAGTCATGACCATCGCTATTTTATTGGCCTTTTTGATGACGTCGTCTGGAGGGGTTATTCGATGTTTAATTTCATGTTTTCTAATACATTTGATTGAGCTCATGATGCTTTTAATTGCGTCTTTAAGAAGCACCCAATCAATTGGATGAAGTATCTTGAGTTTTACACAAGTTGAGTCCATAAAGATTGATGATAGATCAAATGGTTCAAGTAATGAACTATTTGGTGTAGATAAATAACGTGATAGCTCTGCTGTAATTTCGTTGATGATCTGAATAAATTTCGATAGGCTATGAATGTGGATCCTACATGGGGTCTTCTTAATTTTAGGTGAATCATAACCACAAAACCATTGTAGAGTATTAGAATCTGCTAGTTCAACAGCAAACCTTCTAAATGAACTTTGCTTAGAGTTCAAGCAATATTCGCTCGTAAGCAGAATGAAACCTTACGTTGAAAATTCAGTTACTCGGCTGGTTCAAAATAAGATTCTCGACTTTCAACTTCTCTCTCAACCATCAAACTTTTTAGCTGAGTTTCAATACCACTTGCGACCAAGGTCTCATCGATTTTTCTGTAGAGACTGACTGGCTCTTTGAACTCCTTGCTGCTGCTTAGAATTGGGATTGGCATTCTGCTGAAAGCTTGTTCTGGAATTATAACGTCCTTTATTTCTATTTTCTATAGAAAAAATAAGTTTATAATTTAGCACAAATGTTCACTGAATCAACTATATTCACTTAGGTTAGTTTTGGACAGGCCCTTATGACAAGCGAGAGTTGCCTTGGGCCCATCTTATTTCGATATTTGAGCAAGCTATGCTTCGGTACCTCTAGTTTATTAGAGGCACCCATCACTAGAAGAAGCTTCCGAAACAGAGACTCTTGACTTTTCTAATACAGATTAAGGGTCATAATTTATTTCATCTTACTTTGTTAACGTATAAAAACCACCCTATTATTATAATTCCAGAGGAGAAGCTGGTGTTGAATGTCTGATTAAATTGTTTAAAAAAAACGTAGATCTAACTAAATATTGAAAATTCTTTGTCTTACCGAGAGTTACGATTTAAATACTTTTTTCGCCCTTAACAATTGAGACTTTAAATAATATTGAAAGCCTCCACTTGATAAAAAGGGACGTAATATTCTAGGCACTTTTTCTTGAGAAACAAAATGGGTCGGAATAGCAAAGGTTGCAATTCTACCTATTTTTTTTTCATCTATTGTTGTTATTTTTGAAACGCCATGCTTTAACCGTCCATCAAAGAAAATGATACTTCTTGGATTGACCAAAGCATCTAAATTTAGTAATTCATTATTTTTATTGAACACAAACATCCCTCCACTTTTATAATCTGTACCACTAAAAGTGAGTGGTATCATATAATGAATTAAGGGATGATCTTGATGTACATCAATATGACCTTCTAAAAACCCTGACATTGGGTAATGACTAGTGGAAAGATATATCCCATACCGATTTTTTTGATACAGAAGTCCTTCATTTTTATCAAAACCTTGCATTAAATTTCTGTATTTATGCAGCTCTAAATGTACTTCTTTAGAACATTCATGATAACTCTCATTCCATAAAAATTCAAAATTGCGATAAAGATGCCAAAACCCATTTTTATCGAATGAATTAAAATTTTTTTCTCCAAGTAAAATATCCCCGCGAACGGTCATTTCATTTGATTGCTTTTTTTCGAAATGTTGGATCCAATATGAACGCATAGAATCATATGCCTTTTGGTCTAAACCATTTTCTATAATAGCATAACCTTGCTGAGAAACTGTCTCCATTAATTGGGAAGGTTCTGGGAGGTTAGAAATATGCATCATGAAACCTATAATAAAAAAAAATTGTATTATTAAACTAATATAATCAATTTTAAATTAAGCAAACATTCTCCTTTGTCACCGGTGTATATGGCCTTGATTTTGTTTTTACCTCAAATTCAAGGCAATTCAGCCTTAAATACATTTAATTCTGTCGTATGAAAAGGCTGTCGTAGTCATACCTCTAATGTTCAAGGCGTTATTTATCAAAAAACAGTCTATAAAAAGATAAAGTTATCTTTGAAGTAAGCCCAAAGAAATGTCTTTTCACCTGCTCGAAATGTAAATCTGAGAATGTTGTTAGGAATGGTGGGAAAGATCGTTTGATC
>JACLAC010004290.1_pt1 | contig 13172 bp, 11 predicted proteins | sample 8027881 | NCBI WGS metagenome assembly JACLAC01 (sample SAMN15725517, study PRJNA655200) | protist metagenome | isolation source: fluorescence activated cell sorting (FACS) single amplified genomes of... | place: Spain: Blaines Bay Microbial Observatory, Mediterranean Sea | collected 2016-01-19 | reverse complement strand
CCCCCATCGATGCTTGTTATTGAGTCTGATTTTTTGCCGATTAGGATTGCTTTGCCAGACTTATTATGAGGCAGTTTTTTATGAGTTTTTTCAATATATCTATACTCTACAGGGGTTTAAGGGGAGGGTTACCCTCCCCTTTTGTAAAAAATACACATTACCACCCCAGGGGAAATTATTTCCTTGAGGATAATCCTCCCTGGACCCCTTATAGTAGATCAGGTATCTCACAACAGAGCCAAAACGGGAGCATCAGTATTGCTATACTGATATTTACGTTAACATTAACAACCCTACTGGGAATACTTGTCTTATCAATTAAGCAGACAAATACGACGTTAATTCACTATCAACGGTACCTTCAATATTATTACAATGCAGATGCTGCACTTAAACTGGCAATCACCCGGTTAACGGACATCCCAACACGGGATGAATTACCCACAAAGACATGGTGTTACGAAAATGATAAAAAAGGCCTAGAAATTAACCCTTTTGGTCATTCTAAGGTCTATCTTTTTAGATATTTGAATACCATTATTGCTATTTCTCAAACAACACCTGAACGATTAATTCTATTGGGGCAATTAAACAACACACAACAACAATATTTATATGTATATGCGTATGATTAATTAAAGAATCACTGTTATAATGGAGCAACAATGACACAATATTGGCTAATGAAATCAGAACCGTCTACGTACTCTATTGATGACCTCTATCGCGATAAAATAACGCCATGGGAAGGAATCCGTAATTATCAGGCGCGTAACTTTATGCGAGATCAGATGAAAATAGGCGATAAAATATTGTTTTATCATTCGAATGCAAAACCGCCTGGTGTGGCTGGTTTAGCTGAGGTGTGTCGATTGGCCTATCCCGATCATTTTGCATGGGATAACCGTTCGGACTATTTTGACCCCAAATCAACACCTAAAAAACCGATTTGGATGATGGTTGATGTTAAATTTATTAAAAAATTCACCACGTTTATTAGCCTAGAGCAGCTTAAAGCAGATTCTCAGTTACAAGATATGATGGTTATTAAGCGAGGGGCACGGCTATCTATTCAGCCAGTTACCAAAGATAATTATACCTATATTGCACAATGGGGTGCGTAAACGGTATGATCTGATTTGCAATGAAACCGCATGCGATTACCTATAAGAAAAATGCCGAACTTCGATTGGAAGAAATCAGATCCGTTTACGATTTATCGACACTGTCTAAACAACGTCCTGTAGCGGATGACCATCGTTTACGCTTAATGATCAAAAACGCCAATCTTATTATTACGGCATGGCATCATGATATTCCCATTGGTATTTGTCGATGTATGTCTGACTTTAGTTATGTCACTTATGTTGCAGATTTGGCTGTTATTAAGGCGTATCAAACACAAGGCATTGGCAAAAAAATGGTCACTATGGTTCAAGAAGAAACAGGTGGCCACACAAAAATCGTATTGTTATCTGCACCAGACGCCAATACGTATTACCCTCATATTGGGTTTAAGACGCATCCTCGCGCGTGGACGATAGAACCGTAGCTCTTTTTTTATGATCATCTTTTAATTTCACGTACTTTGCTGCCCATTTAATATTTGTTTCATAACTTTTTTCTAATCCTTTTATACATTTAGCTGGAACCCCCACCCATAATTCATTTTCACCAACCACTGTATTTTCTGTGATCAATGCGCCCGCACCAATGACAGCTCCTTTTCTGATCAGTGCGCCATTCAATACAATGGCGCCCATTCCAATTAAAACACCATCTTCAATAGTACACCCATGAAGAATAGCGCGATGTCCTACCGTCACATCATTTCCAACAAGGCAGGCCCGATCATTTTCGACATGAAGTATGGATCCATCTTGAATATTGCTTCTCTCTCCCACACAAATCTGATTGATATCACCACGTAATACAGATGTATACCATACAGAAGATTCCGCTTTAAGGGTTACAGCACCCATTACGTGTGCACCCGGCGCAATCCAGCTCGAAGGGTCACTATTAGGTATTTCTGTCATAACCTGATTGGGATATGTTGTTTTATTCATTGTTTTCTCCTTCCACCTTTTTCTATAAACTTATTTCTATAAACTTAGAATTTGAATCGTTTGTATAATATGATAAACTTTGCTTATACGGTAGTTCAAATGGAATAGATGAGGAGCAAAGATGGAAACAGGCGACTTTAAAGATAATCTAGACTATAATGATGGGTTGGGTGACCTTCTTCGAAAAAAAGAACAATTGGAATTTAGTTGGCCAAAAACCTTGGGTATTTTATCTCTTCTTATTGTTTTTATTTTGTTTGGCGCTCATGTCTTATTTAATATGGGCAAGACATTGATGATTTCTAATGATGTTGTTGATCTTGGAAAAATTGTAACTCAAAAAGAGTCTTCGATATCTCAAAAACCGCATCGTTCTCGCAACTTGTCTAAACTTGAATCTAGTACCATTCAAAAAAGATCTATTCAAGAAAGTACTTTTACAAAACCTAACATGCAATCAAGTATGTCGATAGCATCGCTAGAATCTGTAAAAAAAGAAACTCGGTCTAAACAAAAGGGTAATAAACAAACTAAACAAGTATGGGCTTATAAAGTTATTATTGGGACCTTTCATTCAAAAGACAATGCAATTTTGGCTATGAAAAAGTTTAAGGCACAAAAAGTAGATGCCTTTATTCGCATTTCTTCTCAGAAAGGGTCCCGTTTATATCAAGTTCAAGCGGGGGCATTTAAATCTTTAGCTAAAGCACGTACATTTAAATATAAACTGGCTAAGAAAAAGATTGAAAGCTACATCATAAAATTATAAGTCCCCCGATTCTTGTAAGGACAGTACAAGTGCTTCAACTATCGTCTCAATCAATACGACGATATGATATATTACGTCAATTTGATATTCCTTTTATTGTGATAAATAATAGATTAAAAAATGAGCCTAGCTATCAGGGGGGCGCTATTAAAGCCTATGTAAGATGGATTTCGAAGCAAAAGGGATGTGCCGCTGTTTCAAAGACAAACGATTGGATTCTTACTGCAGATACAATTGTTGTTTTGAAAGATAGGGTTCTAGGAAAACCAACATCACACACTCATGCCACTCAAATGCTTCGCTCATTATCTGGAAAACGACACTCTGTTATCACCGGTATTTGCTTAACCCATCCTCAAACAGGTCAGCAATTTTCACGGACAAAAACAACATCGATACTATTTTCTACACTTACCAAAGATGATATAGATAACTATATTGATAAAAACATGCCTTTGGATAAAGCAGGAGGCTATGGCATTCAAGATGTTCCTACCCATTTTATTACGCATCGGTCAGGATGTTATTATAATGTAATGGGACTGCCTATTCATCTTCTATTACGGTTATGTAGAGACTATGATATACTCTGAACGCGATTAGGGGGATGGGAGATTTTAATCACGTGTTTTCAAAATTTAACGCTTTTATCAATCATGATATTGGTATTGACCTCGGAACAAAGAACACGGTTGTTTATGTTCAAAATCAGGGAATAGTCCTCTCTGAGGATTCGATGGTTGCTGTTGATCAATCAACACAATCCGTCATTGCAATTGGTAATGATGCCTATAAAATGATTGGAAGAACGCCAGGTAATATCGTTGCACTTCGACCGATGAAAGATGGGGTTATTGCTGATTTTGATATGGCAAAAAAAATGATTGAGACGTTTATCCAAAAAACAAAGAAACGGGGAGCCTTAACAAAACCTCGAATTTTGATTGGAATTCCGTGGGGAATTACAGCGGTTGAGAAACGTGCTGTTACAGAAGCCGCCTATTCTGCAGGTGCAAAAGAGGCCTACCTTATTGATGAGCCGATGGCAGCTGCATTGGGTTCAAATTTGCCTATTAGCTCGCCCAAGGGGCATTTATTAATTGATATTGGTGGCGGGACAACTGAAGTAGCTGTGATCTCTCTATCTGGTATTGTTGTTTGCAAATCAATTCGGGTTGCAGGTGATGAATTTGATAATGCCATTATGTCTCACTGTAAAAAAAATTATAATTTACTAATTGGTGACGCTATGGCAGAGCGAATCAAAATAGACATTGGGTCTGCAATGCCATTCGAAACTGAAAAGGAAATATCTGTTAAGGGTCGAAATTTGTTGAGTGGACTTCCTCAATCCTATACCCTTTCATCGTATGAAATTCGTGACGCGTTATCAGATGCGGTTCAATGTATTGCCAATATTGTTAAATCAACGTTAGAACTCACACCGCCTGAGCTATCAGGCGATATTATTGAATATGGGATTACAATGACAGGCGGTGGCTCTTTGCTAAATGGATTGGCCGATTATATTGCACAGGAAACGAATCTAAAGGTTCATGTTATAACAAACCCCTTACCTTGTGTTGCGTTGGGAACAGGGATGATATTGGAAGATAAGGCCTTATTTGAAAAAATGAGTGCATCGATTTCGAAGTAGTAAAAAGGATGTAATTTAGGTACTATTAGTATTCCATGAAAAAAACGCTATCCCAGATTCAAACAAAAGCACTATCAGACCTTGAATCTGTATCATCTTCGTCTGATTTAGATCAACTTAAAAGTCAACTGTTGGGAAAACAGAGCCCCATTACTGCAATTTTGAAAGAAATTCCGTCACTTCCCCTTGAAAAACGGGCCGTAATCGGTCGATTGGCCAATACGATTAAGCAAAAATTAACGGCCGCCATTCAAGATAAATATGCAGAAATTGAAGAGAATCAACTATCCCTCCAATTGGGTCAAACAACGACAGATACGTCCTTGCCACACACCGCAATTCCCATTGGAACCCTTCATCCAATAACTCAAATTATTACAGAGGTTGTTTCTATTTTTAATCGATTGGGATTTTCGGTTAAAGAAGGTCCCGATATTGAAAGTAATGATTATAATTTTGATAAATTGAATATTCCCAAGGATCACCCCGCACGCGATATGCATGACACATTTTTTATTGATACGGATACAGTACTCAGAACCCATACGTCACCTGTCCAAATTAGGACCTTACTGGCACAAGATCCACCCATTCGAATTCTTGCACCAGGTAAAGTCTATCGTTGTGACGCTGATGCCAGTCACTCGCCTGTATTTCATCAGGTTGAAGGGCTTTATGTTGATACACAGGTAACGTTTGCTGACTTGAAGGGAACCCTGACATATTTTTTACATGAATTATTTGGACCCTCTAAAAAGGTTCGATTTAGGCCCAGTTATTTTCCCTTTACCGAACCCTCTGCTGAAGTTGATGTTGAATGTATGCAATGTCATGGTAAGGGCTGTGGACTTTGTAAACAGACGGGATGGTTGGAAATTTTGGGTGCCGGATTGGTTAATCGAAATGTCTTTCGTTCTGTTGATATTGACCCTAACCAATTTACGGGCTTTGCCTTTGGTATGGGGATTGAACGTATTGCGATGCTTAAATATAACATTCCTGACATTAAGTTGTTTTATGATAATAACGTACAGTTTCTATCACAGTTTTAATGAAAGAAAGTAAAGGATTATTAACATGAAGTTTTCGTATCATTGGCTTAAAGAACTGGTTAACTTTACGCAGTCACCTGATGAAATAGCGGATATTCTAACTCGAATTGGCCATGAAATTGAAGGGGTTGAGTCGACAGGTCGCTTACTTGAAGGAATCACTACTGTAGAAATTAATTCGATTACGCCCCACCCTAACGCCGATAAATTAGTAATTACACAGGTATATAATGGGTCTGAAACAATCCAAATTGTAACGGGTGCCACTAATATTAGTGAAGGCGATATTGTTCCGATGTCGCCACCGAATGCACGATTATCTGATGGGTCTGTGATTAAACAATCTAAATTGCGCGGCGAAGATTCTTTTGGAATGCTATGTTCTGAAGTAGAACTGGGGGTTGCTGATGAGGCAAATGGCATTTGGATTTTACCCCCTAATACACCAGTAGGCATTGATTTTATTAGCCATGCCCGGTTACAAGATACGATTTACGATATTTCAATATTACCTAATCGTGGCGACTGCCAAAGCCATATTGGGATTGCACGAGATTTATCTGCTTATTTTGGGACACCCCTTATCTTACCACCCACTGTTTCAGATTCAGATAAAATGCCATCTTCTTTGTTAACCCTAACCAAGGAGCTTAATGCTGCTGTTCCGAACTATACAGCAAGAAAACTGCAGGGTATTTCTCATAAACCCACCCCACTATGGATGCAACAACGACTTCGGGTATGTGATATCCGCCCGATTGGTCTTGTTGTCGATATTACCAACTATGTATTACTTGAAACGGGCCAGCCGTTACATGCATTTGATAAAAAAATGATTCATGATGAAACGATCTCCATTCGGTATGCAACACCTCAAGAAGAATTTTGTGCCTTAGATGGTGACACCCTTTCCTTAAGTAAGAATGACATTGTTATTTGTACAAAGAATCAACCCATTGCATTGGGTGGTATTATGGGTGGTTCCAATTCTGAAGTTACTGATCAAACAACGGATATTATACTTGAATCGGCGCAGTTTAATCCCGTATCGATCCGAAAATCGGCATGTCGATTGGTTAAGCGAACAGAGTCTGCTATTCGATTTGAAAAAGGGGTTGATCCGATCGGTGTTATTTCTGCATCAGACCGTGCAGCGTATCTGTATCACATCTTGTCTGATGCAACAATTTATCAGATTGAACAAACACGCCTTTCTAAAGCATCTAAAAAAACAATCTCTTATTCACCCTCTGCAATTAATACCTTGCTAGGAACAACGTATACCGATCTTGTTATCCAGACAACATTGACAGCACTAGGTTTCCAATGCGCGGACGGAAACATTACTGTTCCAACATGGCGAGAAAACGATATTCATGAAACACCCTGTCTTGCCGAAGAAATAGCTAGAATTCGGGGGTTTGATACCATTGAAGAAACGATCCCTCAGTATAATGGTGGTCTACAGGACACAGTAACACCTTTAGTCCATCTTCAAACGACGATAAAACCCATTCTTATACATCTGGGCTTAAGTGAAGTTAATACATACCCGATGATTTCAGCGGATGACGCCGCTTATTTTAGTAAATCAAACCAAACATTACCGACTATTCAAAACCCGTTATCTCGGGATCAATCGATTATGAGACCCTTAATATTGCCATCATTGTTGAAAATAGTGTCTGCAAATAGTCATCGCCAAAATATACATTTAAAATTATTTGAAATTGGAAAGGGTTTTGGGGAACAACCCAGCAACGAAACCCTTTATTTAGAAGGAGTTATGACAGGCCAATGGAATCCAAGTAATATTCATGATACTGAACAATGTCAATTTCATCATAGTAAGGGGATTATTTCCCAATTAAGTACCGTTTTAAAATGCCCCTTTCAATTTAAATCTAATACGAATACATCCTATCTTCACCCTGTAGAATCATTGGATATTTCGCTATCAGAAACAAAAGAACCCATTGGTAAACTGGGTATTATTAATCCTAAAGTTGCAAAACACTATGGTATTTCAGCCCCACTGTCTTATGTCCAGATCTCTTTAACTGATATTGCTCCGTATTGCTTTTCAACACCATTATTCAAGCCCTTTTCAAAATACCCTTCAATTCGTCGTGATATCGCACTATTGGCACCTCAATCACTCTCTTATTCTGATATTGAAGCGGTGTTAACTCAGTTTAAACCCAAGGGGGTTTCCCGATTTTATCTATTTGATTTATTTGAATCTGAATCGATTGGATCTGATAAAAAGAGTATGGCGTTTGCATTTATCTATCACGATCTAAATAAAACCTTGTCTGATGCACGTGTTAATCGAACTCATGACCGGTTTATTGCCCTTATTCAAGAAAAACTTCCGGTTACAATTCGCACTTAATGGCTGTTATTTCATCGTCAACAACAGTTTCTGAATCGGCACTCAATACGCCGATGCTTAAACAATATATGGCAATTAAGAAAGACCATCTCGATTCTATTTTGTTTTTTCGTCTGGGCGACTTTTATGAAATGTTTTTAGATGATGCCATTACGGCAGCAGGCGAGTTAGACTTAACCCTTACGGGTCGAGGCAAAGATAAAAATCGTATTCCAATGTGTGGTATCCCCTATCACGCCGTTGATAACTATTTACCCAAATTGGTTGCGAAAGGGTATAAAGTTGCAATTTGTGAACAAGTTGAAGATCCATCTGAAACACAGGGGATTACCAAACGAGAAGTGGTTAAAGTCATTACACCTGGAACGGTAATGACGTCACAGACATTGGTTTCAACCGATAATAATTATTTAGCTGCTGTTTGTAATATTAAAAACTCGGATCAGGTTGGCGTCAGTTTTGCCGATATTTCGACAGGTGAATTTAGGATATGTCAGATTGATATATCACAGTTACCGACTGTTTTATCGTTATTAGAAATTAAAGAGCTACTTGTTGATGATACACTTAATGTTCCTGAACTTAATAAGATGACCGTTTCAAAGTCAATGCAGGAAATGCTGACCCCCAACCGTGCAACAACCGAGCTATGTCGCCACTTTAATCTTGCAACGCTATCTGGATTTGGTATTCAAGGTGTTACCAATGCCTATCCTGCCGCTTGGGCAGTATTAAACTATGTTAGTCAAACACAAAGAAGTAGTGTGCCTCAATTAAAAAAATGCTTACTTCTAAATATGTCTGAAACGATGAAAATCGATACGGTTACCGTATCCAACTTGGAACTTATTCATCATGCAAACAGCCGTCAAAAAAAGGGCTCGTTATTTTGGGTTCTTAATCATACAAAGACAGCCATGGGGGCACGACGACTTCAATCTTTAATTAAATACCCGTCTCTTAACCTGACTGAGATTAATCATCGCTTGGATGCCGTTTCTGTACTGAAAGCAGATTTATTATCTCGTGAAGAAATTCGAGAGTGTTTGAATCAGATGTATGATATTGAACGATTAATTGCACGGATTGTAACAGGTCTTAATCACCCTAAAGATATGATTGCACTATATAATAGTTTAATTCATTGCCAACAACTGGCGAATATTCTCCCTTTATTGGAAAAATCCGAAAAATTGGCATCGATTAGTCAGTTTATTACCCAGATGAGTCAGGAAAATCATCCTTTTAATAAAATTACAACAACCATTAGTCAAGCAATCGTTGATAATCCACCAGCAACCATTCGAGAGGGTCATTTAATTAGAACTGGCTATCATTCGGAATTGGATGCGTTGGTCCAATCGTTTTCGGATATTCGGCAATGGATTAATCAGTTAGAAGGTGTGGAGCGGGAACGTACAGGAATTAAGTCCCTTAAAGTGGGCTTTAATAAAGTATTTGGGTATTATTTTCAAATTTCTAATACACATAAGGATAATATTCCTGCTGATTATATTCGCAAACAAACGTTAACAAATGCAGAGCGCTATATTACGCCTGAACTTCAGGAAAAGGAAACGGTTTTATTGAAGGGTGAAGAGCAACAAATTGCGCTAGAACAGCAGATTTATAGTGATATTGTCACCATCATTTCAACACATATCCCTCATCTTCAGGAATTGGCTGCATTATTGGCTGAATTGGATTGTATCCAGTCTTTGGCAACCCATGCCCAAAAGTACCATTATTGTCGGCCCACTTTCCGACCCTCTGAAGATAACGCCATTGTACTCACCGGTAATCGTCACCCTGTCTTGGAAAAAACGGACGGCGCCACCTTGGTATCAAATGATATTTCACTAACAAAATCATCACCTTTTATATTAATTACAGGGCCTAATATGGCAGGGAAGTCGACAGTAATGCGACAGGTTGCCTTAAGCGTTATTATGGCTCAGATGGGGTCTTTTGTACCCGCTAATTCGGCAGAAATTTCGCCAATAGACCAGTTATTTACCCGGATTGGGGCATTGGACGACTTATATAGTGGTCAGAGCACCTTTATGGTTGAGATGTTAGAAACGGCGTCTATTTTGCATAATGCCACGGCATCGAGTTTAATTTTGTTGGATGAAATTGGACGTGGGACATCAACGTATGATGGATTGAGTATAGCCAGTGCCGTCTCTGAATTTATTTATACAACGATTGGTGCACGCACTTTTTTTGCAACACATTACCATGAATTAACGCAATTAAGTAAAAAGTATCAGGGAATTTGTAATTTCTCGATGGCGATTCGAGAAGTGGACGGCACACTCATTTTCACCTATCAGTTTCAGCCTGGGTCTGCAGATAAAAGTTATGGAATTCATGTGGCAAGTATGGCCGGGTTACCAAAACCGGTGATCCAACGTGCAGAAGACTTTTTATCTCATTTTGAAACGCAGCAAAAAGCACCTGATGTATCGTCAGGTCAGTTGTTGTTGTTTTAATCGTAATAAGCACATTCAATGTGACTTTTTTGCCACTACGGAATAAAACATCAAATAAGATAATTTTTCTGAATATAGAGACTAAAGTCAAAAATATGTTAAAATAAGCGCCGATGTCTAAAAAAGAAGAAACATTACTCGATACCCTATCTCTTCCTGAGGGATTAAAAGACTTAGAAATAACCGAAATGGAACAACTCGCTCAAGAAGTAAGAGAACGTCTTATCGAAATTGGCGATGTCTGTGGCGGACACTTGGCCTCTAACTTAGGGGTTGTCGAACTCACAATTGTTCTTCATAGCCTCTTAAATAGTCCAACCGATCGCATTACATGGGACACCTCTCACCAAACCTACGTCCATAAAATGCTAACTGATCGATTAGATCGTATGTTAACCATTAAACAAGACGGCGGTCTCTCTGGATTCGCTAAAATCAAAGAAAGCCCCCACGATGCCTTCGGCGCAGGTCACGCATCAACCGCATTATCTGCCGCATTAGGGATTGCACAAGGACGAGATTTCAAAAATGATGATTATACCGTTATTGCAGTAGTAGGTGATGCCGCCTTTTCCGGAGGAATGTGCTTTGAAGCCTTAAACAATATTGAAAAATTAAAACCCAAGTCTAACTTTATCTGTATCTTAAATGATAATAACATGGCCATTTCACCACCCGTTGGCAATATGGCCACGTACATCACCAAGATCAGAACATCCAAACTCTATGACGATGCCACCAAACGATTTGAACACTTTATGTCCAAAATCCCAAAAGTAGGCGAACCACTTCTTCGTCGCATTGAACGTGCCAGTGAGTATCTCAGAGACCTCATTTTAGACACAAATACTGGGGTGATTTTTGAAGAATTTGGGTTTAAGTATCTCGGTCCGATCGACGGTCATAACATTCCCATGCTCATGGCCGCATTAAAATACGCAAAATCCTATCAAGGTCCTATTATGGTCCATATCATCACTCAAAAAGGAAAAGGCCATAACCAAGCTGAAGCGGATCCTGAAAAGTATCATGGTGTTAAACCAAAACCAAAAGTACAACACGCAAATATACAACCAAAACCAACGCTTAAAACATATACTGAAATATTCGGAAACGCCGTCATAGATATCTGCAATAAACGTAATGATATTATGGTTATCACACCTGCAATGGAAGGCGGAAGTGGACTGATTCCCTTTCACAAAGCCCATCCTGACAAATTTTTGGATGTGGGTATTGCAGAAGAACATGCCGTCACCTTCTGTGCCGGACTCGTTCAAGCTGGCGTAAAACCCATCTTAGCCATTTATTCCACATTTCTTCAACGGGGATTCGATCAACTGGTTCACGACGTCTGCTTACAGGAGCTCCCCATGGTATTTGCACTTGATCGCGCAGGATTGGTCGGCGAAGACGGACCAACCCATCACGGTGTCCTCGATTATAACTATATGCTCCCCATCCCTAACATGACAATTCTTGCACCCAAGGACGGTGTTGAGCTTGATGCCATGGTAAAGTGGTCTGTAAACGTTGATAAAATTGTATCAATCCGGTACCCAAGAGGTAGCATTGATCCTCATGATGGAAAAATCCAAACCCCCATAGACACCATGAAAGCCGAAGTTTTGCTTGATGCCCCCCATACAACCCAAACCTATGACATCTTACTCATTGGCGCGGGGTCTATGGCATGGCCCGCCTATGACGCTGCAATGCAACTCAAAAACGATGAGATTTCTGTTGCAGCCATTAACTTACGATTCATTAAACCCTTAGACACAGAGACACTGGCTCCCTTTATTGAAAAATCACGTCATATTATTGTCATTGAAGAAGGAAATGCCATTGGCGGTATTTTTCATTACATACTCAACCAATTTTCGACAACAGAAAAACCACTGTCACACTGGCACCAACTCGCCATCCCCGATCAATTCGTCACACATGGCAAATTACCCAATCTACGAAAATCGTTCAATTTATCTGCAGAGGGAATTTACCAGCAAGTAATAAGCCTAATTAAAGAGCACGTTGTTCAGTAACATTATTTCTCACGTTCAGCTATCCCCCACTTCAACAACTGATTAATCGTATTTTTTGTCGCCGTCATAACAGCAACTGACACCTCTTTTTCTTTGTCTTTCGATACTTTCTCAACAGATATCGCTTCTCCAAACGTAATCGTCACCTTACCAGGTTTCACCCAAAACTGACCTTTTCTAACAACATCATACGCTCCAGAAATAAGACAAGGAATAACCGGCGTTCCCGTCTGTACCGCAATGGAAAAGGCACCCCGTTTAAACAATGCCACCCGACCATCAGAAGAGCGCGTCCCTTCCGGAAAAATAAGAAGCGGACGCCCCTCTATAACCTTTTTTTTAGACTTTGCCAAATCTTTAAGCGCCTGACGCGGATTTTTACGGTCAATCAAAAAAGAATCCATCCCCTTCAAATTCCAGCCAATAACAGGAATCTTCGTTAAGCCTCTCTTGGCATAAAACGCAAATCCCGGCGGAACAGATAATAACATGAGCGGTATATCCAACATGCTCTGATGCGTACTTGCAATAATATACGCACCCGTTTGAGGAATATGATCTCGCCCCTTAATCGTAACCCGAACACCCGTTAAAGGAAATATAATTTTTAATAAAATATGCCATAATCGACAACACAATAAATAAGGCTTTTTTGAAAACCATCTCAGTAACAAATAAAGGATGTCATGA
>JACLAC010001786.1_pt1 | contig 13172 bp, 4 predicted proteins | sample 8027881 | NCBI WGS metagenome assembly JACLAC01 (sample SAMN15725517, study PRJNA655200) | protist metagenome | isolation source: fluorescence activated cell sorting (FACS) single amplified genomes of... | place: Spain: Blaines Bay Microbial Observatory, Mediterranean Sea | collected 2016-01-19 | reverse complement strand
TTAAGTGTATAAATTTGATGCCAGAAATTCTCAAAAACCTAATTTCTGAAAACAGGAAATATCAAAATTATTTTGCCAATTGATAGGGAAAATGGTATACTAGTGGAGCCTAAGTTTAAAAAGGTATTTTCAATGTTTTTCCTTTGTTTTCTTGTAATGAAATGAAAAATCCATCATCATAACAATGAATTATAAGAATTTAGGTCAAAAATTATGATTTTAACGAAATTTGATGGAAAATATGCGCATTTCAATTGTTTCATATTTTACCTCAATATATGTGCATATCTCGTGTTCTCGCACCTTTATTTTTTATTACTACTGTATAATTTATAAAATAATAAATATATAAAAAAAAATGCACAAATGAAGAAGGAAAAATCGTATGAAAAAATATCATTGTTATTTTAAACATGGTCAATATTTTCTGTGGCAATAATGATGTACCTAAATAATAGAATAACAAACATTATTTTTCTAATAATAGTATTATTGATTTTATCAATATCAATGACAATTACATCTACTCCATCTTCATCATCATCGTCAACATTTGAATTTAAATATAAATTTTTGAAAAAAAAAGTAAGAAAACAAATTGTCATCTTAGAGTCGTGGGTATCTAGTTTTATTAAGAATGGGAATATAAAAGAACATGAGGAGCCACAAATTGCTCGTAGTAGTAAAATCAAAGTTTTTGAATCGGAAAAATATGGCTTAGGATATTGGGCTAGATTGCCAATTGCAGCAGGGGAGAAATTATTTTCAATACCATATGATGCTTGCATTAATTATAATATTACTTTGGAAAATAATCATATGGATAAAGATGATGAAATACGAACTCGTGTATACAATAAAATTATAGAAAATAGTGATATTGGCTACGATGCTGCACTTGCACTTTACTTAGTTATAGAATCACGCCAAGCTACGGACGAATCAAAGTATTTTCCTTACCTGCATTTGTTACCGCATAAAATTAGCTCACCTTTATTATGGCGAATAGACCAATTAGAAGTATTGCAAGCTTCACCAACTAGATTACGTATTGAAAATTTCCAAAAATCATTGATTGAAATATACAAATTTATCATTACCAATCCAACTATACAAACAAAAGTACCATCTATTATACATGGAAAAAAGAGATTAACCTTGAAAGAATTTAAATGGGCAGTAGCAACTATATGGACAAGGTCTTTCTTCCTGGATATGAATGGATATTTACGTATACGAGATCAAAACAATATGATAAAAATTTATGATATTGAAGATCATTATTATCCAGATGGAAGGAAGAAGCCAAAAAATGTAAAAAATACAAAACCTAAAGTAGTTGGAATTGAAAATGTAGATAAACAAACAACATATAAAAGAGATGAAAGGACACCAACGCAAATTTCTCAAACTGCGCGTATTATCATACCAATGCTAGATTTATTGAACCACAATAGGTCAGTATCACATACGTATAGATTTAATCCAAAAAATAGAATGGTAGAATTTGTTGCTGCTAATGATATTGAGGAAGGGGATGAAATTACATTAAATTATGGATTATTTAGTAATCATGATTTGTTTTTGAATTATGGATTTATCGATCCAGAAAATAACTTGAATCATTTTCGAATACCAATAAAAGTACGTTTAATGTCATCATTAAATGTATTTCAACAACGATTGTTAAATTGGCGTGTTCCAAATCCTAAGATTATTTTATCACATGATGGTAAGCCGATCGATAATACATTAATTGTTCTAAGGATTTTAACATTTGATGATTTAGGTGGTAGTGCATATGAATTAAATCAATTATTGGACAATGTACCAACTACATCACAATTATTAAAAGTGAAAATGTTTAAAGTTTTACATGATTTATGCAATACAACTTTATCAACATATGGAACAACGGTTGAATTAGATGAAATAGAACTTACGAGAAATCATCCAACATGGTATAAACTTGCATTGAAAATCAGAATAGAAGAGAAATTAATTTTAGAAAAATGTATGAATTATACAAAAAGTCAAGTGTTTTGAGATATAAAATACGAATATATTTATTTTAAAAAGTGTGATGCTCAAATTGCGCTTTCATGTACGTACATATTTAAAAATTATTTTACGCGTTCAGTATGTACACACGAAGTATTAATTGTGTATACAGTACGAGAAGTCTGAACATAAATATTCGTGTAACATATTTAAAAAAAACTCTCTCTCTACTCTCGTCTCTAAAAAAACTTTGTTGTAACTTGTTTTATCATCTCACAATTGATGGCGTCCCATGCTGCTAAATTAACACTATTTTGTCTTTTAATATTTAATGCTATAGATTTTAAACCACTATCTACTTCTACTGCTTTCTTTTGGTTGTCCTTCCTCTTATTACCATTTTTATTTGTAATTTTCATTTCATTTTTCAATGTTGATAATGATTCAATAATAAAATCATCAAATATTTGTATCTTATTATTATTTAGCACGGACAATTTATATCTCTCATTCAACGCTAACATGTCAATTAATTTTGATCTAATATTAATAGGTAATATTTCAACCATGTCCTCTTTAATTACATCTAATTGCATGTTAATTGAATATGGTAGTGGCCAAATCATATGTGCTTCTTCACCAAGGTTGTTATTATTATTATTATTGAAATGGAGAATATATTTTGCCATCAATATTCGTCGAATAATATGTAGATATTTTTTAGGCAATATCTAATCTTTTCGGCGAATATATTGCTCATAATATTGTATTTAAATCCATGTTGTTAGTAATTATTGTCTGATGTATTTCTTGTCAATGTGATGTACGAGAAGGGTCTGCATATAAAATTCATATCCATGTCCATTTTGAATATATACTATAGATGTATAGATCGAAAAAATAAATATATAGCGAAAAAAAAAAATATATATAGTATAAAAATAAAGAAAAAAAAAGAAGAAGAAAAAAGCAGAGGGAGCCAGAAGAAGATACAGAAGAGCAAAACCAATACGTCTAAGATATTTCTTGTGGCAGTGATATTTTAATACTCTGGCCCAGCTGATCACAGTTAAGGTGGGTGGGTTTTGGCAATTACAGTATAACTTATACTGTGTATTATAAGTCATAAGTACACTGCATAAATACAGAGGCCTGCTGTGTGTCTGACGACGGGTTTTTAAGTTAAGGGAAAACACATCAACAACACACTTTCACTCGTCTCTTTTGTCTTTTGTCCTTTTCCCTTTTCTAACAACAAAAAGAAAAAGAAGGAAGTAAAAAGAAAAGTAAAGAAGAAAGTAAAAAGAAGGAGAAAGTTTGGCTCTTCTCATTCAATAACAATATAGTATCTTGTCTTTTCAATTCACTTAAATATTACCCATACAGAATAAAACAATGAAAGAAAAGTGTACGTTCAGTATCATTACATTATTATTATTAATATTATTATCATTATTATCAAATAATCATATTGTTTTAGCTCATTTTGTAATTCCAGAAGGTGATCCAATCGCGAATACTGAATCAATTGTACTAATAAATAATGTCAGGTTTACAATATTAACATCTGCTCTTATACGGGTAGAGAAAATTATACCAAATGATTCATTTGAAGATCGACAAACCATGGTAGTATTTAATCGCCATTTGCCAGTTCCACAATTCTCGTCAAAAAAATTAGAAAATGGCATACAAATAGCAACACAAGACTTGATTTTAACTTATTTAAATAAAAATAACGAAGAAGAATTTACACCAGCTAATTTATTTATACAGATGAAAACGCAAAATTTAAATAACGTATCGACTTGGAGGTATGGTGATAGCACGAGTGGCAATTTGTTTGGAAGCTTTAGAACATATGATACACTTCACGGTTTGCAAGATTTAAATTGCACTCGTCACAAACCATGGGTTACAACTAGCGAGCCTGAACATTGTGCATTTGGTTTAATTAGTCAAAATGGCTTTGCGATTTTTGATGATTCTCGAAGTCCATTATTATATGATAATTGGGTACATCCGAATTTAAATGGAAAATGTGATGCATTGTCTACTGATCCATGTTTTGGAGCAGATTTTAATCCTGGTGGATATCGATATGCAAATGAAACAGCATGTATATCTGCAGGATGTTGTTGGCATGGTCGTGAATCTTCAGACTTTATCGATTTGGCATGGTGGAGTGATGGAGTGGAAAATGTTTTGACAACTTCAGAATTTCCACTTCCATCCAATTATAAAATAGTGAATTCAGTTTTTAATGGTCCCCCAGTTGGTCAATTGCACAAAAATAATAATACCAGCAAATATTTGTTCCCATTTAAACTTTGGAGAAAATCAAGCAGTGCAAATTCATCATACGTTCGACATTATACAACCGCATCTACTGCTGGCGAAAAAGATGCAATAAAAAAAATTTTTAAGTTTGTGGGTATTCTGGGTTACATATCATCATTGAAAGCGGAAAGTAATGATGGTGCATCACAACAAGTAAAACTTTTTTATTGCAAAGAAACAAATGATCATTTTTCATCAATTGATAATTGTCAAGCATGTTATGAGAAAAATTATACGTTTATACGTAATCAAGGATATTTATTTCCGGAATCAAATTTATGTACGATGAGAAATGGAAATGAAGATTTTTATTTTTTTGGTCATGGTGATAATTATAAAAGTGCATTGTATGATTTTTCTTTGATTAGTGGTAAAATCCCAATTCCCAGACGCCATATGCTAGGCATGAGCTGGTCACGTTGGGCGAATCCAGGAGAAGAATGGAATGGAAATCAAACGTTGCAACACGATGCGGCATTAAGCCTCTCCAATGCAGGGTTTCCACTTGATACGGTTATATTTGATATGAATTGGCACATTAAACCTCAATGGACTGGATATACTTGGGATAATAAAATGTATCCGAATCCAGAAGAATTATTATCATTTTTACATAATGATCGTGGATTATACATTGGTGCAAACTTACATGATGCACAGGGTGTTATGACAATGGAGAAAGAATATGAAACTATGGCAAAATTTGTAAAACAATCCGATGGTCAAAATATTACGTTTCACATATCAGAACAAGCATATGCAGATGGCTTGCATCAAACTGTTTTGGAACCACTTGCAGAAATTGGTTTTGATTTTTGGTGGACGGACTGGCAACAAGGTTTTCAAGGTTTTCCTGGGATTGGAACTACAGATATAACGGGATTGAACCCAACAGCATGGCTGAATCACTATCGTACAATGAATTATACGCAACCAGGTAGTCAGCGAAGACCGCAAATACATAGCAGATGGGGTGGTCTAGGTGGTCACAGATATACCTCGCAGTTCGGAGGCGATGTAGTACAAGCTTGGGATAGTTTGTTAGCAATGATATACACTACAGCAATTTCAACTAATGTTTTAACTGCACATTGGGCCCAGGAAATAATGCAAAACATTGGTGAACACGAACTTTTTACTAGAGTAGCACAATTTGGTGCATGGGGCCCAGTCTTTACAATGTGGGGTAATCGATATAAGCCATGTAACATTTGGTCAGATGAAGATTTTCCACAACCATATCGTGAAGCTGTTAGAGTTCATCTTTTACAACGCTCAATGTTGATTCCACATAGATACACACTGGCCGCAATTGCTCATAACGAGGCACTAGGTTTATTACGTCCAATGTATTATGATTACCCAAGGAATACAAATGCATATGCTGGGGAATATAATTCACTTCCTCAATATATGCTTGGAGATAACATTTTAGTTGCACCACCATATACAATGTTGGAAGATTCAAGAAATCCTACTACTTCATCTGCAAAAGCGTATTCGGTTTGGTTACCAACAGATGTTGAATGGATAAAATTATTTAACACATCTGTCGATGTTCCTACTACTAATGTATCTGGGTGGGGCCATGTTACGCCGCAATTACATCAAGTTCCAACATTTGTGAAGGCTGGTTCAATGATTCCTATATTACCTGATCATTTAGCAATTATGTCTGGTTCTGCTTCCAGATCCTTTTCGAATTTAGAGTGGTGGATTTTTCTAAAACAATCAAAAATTGATTCCAATAATAATAATGCACCAGCAACCGCATGGTGTTATGAAGATGATGGATTATCATTGGACTACATCCGCAATAACTCATTTGTAAATATGACAATAACAAAACAACATGATCATAAAGAACAAAAATATATATTAAGTCAAAGTGGCACTTACAGCAATGCACCCCAACAACGTATTTTATCATTGCGTTTGATTGGCAGAAATTCTAGCTTGATTTCTTCAATTCGCTTAAACAAAATAGAAATTGAGAGGAGGCCGTCTTGCGATGTTCCTGTATATGATACTACGATTACTGATGATAAAATTGAAAATAGAAAACCATTTTTTTGTGATGCTTTGGATGGTACTCGTCCTTATGTATATGTATGGTTGGGTAGTGATTTAGCGAGTGTAGATCGAGTAGTTATTGTAAAGGAGATTGTTTAAAAAGAAAATAAAACACACTACAAAAAACGCGTTCGTAATTTTTTAATAACACTGAGATACGCACGCACACACACTCTCTTTTTTACAAAATCTTTGTAAAGAAACTGGTGATTTTCTTCACTTTCTTCACAGCAGATCCAGCACTATCTTTTTTGCTCAAAGATCTTCTCTTCTTGCCACTCGAGGAGGAAGATTTTGATTGGGACGGTGATGCTGCTTTTCCATTAGGAGTTGTATTTAATTTGCTTTTCTTCTTTACAAAGCTAGCGTTTCCCGCAACTATCGGTCTAACGCGTTTATTTCCAATGGAATTAAATGGAATTTCTTGAGATGGTGGCCCACTTAAACTTTTTGGAACATCGGTTAAATCGATGGCAGTATCATCCTTCTCAGCAATTTTCTTCCCTCTTGCTAATTTGACTACATCAGTTGTTGTCGCTGATATCTCTTTTGCTTCATCGACTTCGACGGTGATTTCATTTGTTTTTTCAACGTTAGCTTCGGTGTTGTTTGAAGTCGTTGTACTCGATGTGGTTTCAGGTAAGGTCTCTTCTGCTTTCTTTTCCGGTATTGCAGATGATTTTTCCTCCATTTCTCTTTGTTTAGACAATCTGGAGCTGTATGACTTTTGTAAGAAAAATCTGTAGTTTTCACATTTTTCTGCTCCTTCCAATCCTTCAAGGCGTAATTGCACTTGGGGATTCGATAAACCGAAAAACTTAGGCCCCGATATCAATTGTTTACTTTTTGGTAAATTTAATTCTTCGCATTTTGCTTTAATTTTATTAAGGACAATGTTCCAAACACGTGTTGCGGAGGAATCCGACTCAATAGGTTCATCTGGAGCGTCGCTAGCAGTAAGTCTGTAAAGTACGTCACCTTCAGCACCTTCATCCTCCGGTAACAGAATTTCTTGTGTATATGTAACTCTTTCTCGAGGATTTTTAAAGCTTTTAAACATCTTTTCAGCTTTGTAACCGATAGCAAAAATATAAGCTTTTGAGTGTAAAGCCCCTTTTCCTTCTTTTTCGTAAATTTGACCGAATGAAAGTACTTTTAAACTTGAAGTTGGTTCATATGGGAGTTCTGTTCGAGCTAGTATCAATGCACCAACTTCTTGTGCCACTTTGTGAGAAATTTGTTCTTGGTTTTTCAACAATGCCGCTTGAATAGGTTCTTCAAACTCAGTAGGAGCTTTTCCTTTCAATTGCCTTACTTTTTTTGGTTTTCCTTCATTCTTTTTTTTGCCTTTTCTCTTCCTTTTACCTTTACTTTTTACGACTGCAGGGCTCACTCCAGATATAAACATACCAAGACTAGCTTGTTGTTGACGTCTTGCCATTCTGGATGTAGCCGATTCTCCAACAAAATTTTTCTCCACTGTGCTAAAGGAATCTGACGATATAAACCCACGAGCGTTATGCCGTGCAATGTAAGCAACAATTGCTTCGAAGCGCGCTTTCAAAATCTTATCACTCAATTTATCATTCGTAGTGCTACTTTCTTCAAAATCCTCCATTTCTACATCATCTTCATCATTTGTAGCTTTATCGTTTTTTGAATCGTCCTTTCCATCTTCCTTGTTTGCGGAAGTTAGATTTTTGTACTCCATTTTTACACTGTTAAATGCTTTAGCATCCAAACCATATTTCGCAACGTTTTCAAGCAACATCATATCAAGATACGTTGAATCAGATTCTTTGCAAAACCAATCTGATGGCATAATGTGCTTCGAGATAGTTTTAAATTTTAAAGAACCTTTGAAGCAAAGCTCTAAAGCTTCTTTTACAAAATCAAATTCCTTCAACAATACTTTACGACGGAATCTACTTAAAAGTTCAGCAAATCGTTTAATACGTTTTTTAATTTTTGGTGTCAACAAAGCTTTTTCTGTAGGTTCAAAATCATCGGACGCAGCTGTTGTTGAAGTTGTAGATGATTCTGGTGCTACTACTTTCTTCTTTTTCTTTGGTGATTTACCTACACTAAAAATAAAGGCTTCAAATTTATTTAAACGATCAATAACACTACTACGATCTTTATTTTCAAGAGAAGCGTATTGCATAAATGCATCTATTGTGTTTTCTTGGAAAAGGAAAAATGTGTCATCATCGGAAGTTTCATTGTTCTTTTTACACCTATCAGCAAATGTTTCCTTTTGTTCAGTAGTTTCCGTATTATCAGTTGTAACAGCCCCTTTAACTTCAGTTGATTGCATAACCGTAGCAACATTGTCGGGAAAACCAAGAGTGCAAAGAGCCTCTTTGAAGTGTTTTTTATCAAGTTTTGTCCATTTCTTTGCAAGTTCTAATTTCTTCCTCTCAGCTTTCTTTGCAAGTTCTAATTTTCTTCTCTCAGCTTTCAACTTCTTTTCCTTCTCCCGTTCTTTCTTTGCTTCTTCCAAAGCCAATTTGCGCTCCACCTTTCTTTTTTCTACCTCTGCTAGATGCTTCTTCTTCTTTTCTTCCCTAGCAGCAGCACGCTCCATTGCCAACTGCTCCCTTTTTGCTTGTTTCTCTGCTTTTATTTTTTCACGTTTCTCCATTGCCTCACGTCTTCTTCTTGCCAAAGCTCGTTCTCGTTCTTCCTTTTTACGATTTGCTTCTGTCACCTCTGGTCTTTCCAACGCAGAGTATTCTGGAAAAACTTCCATTAAAAGTGTGACGATATTGTTTGCACGTCTAGATATGTTTGAACTAGGCGGCATTTTCAATATCTCATCATTTATAATTTCCAAAAATACGTTTGATTCATCTTTCTTGATTTTCTCCATGATGCCGTTACGTATCATCCCAAATTTTTTCAAACCGGCTAACAAGGCTTTGTCGTGTGTCACAGACCACCACTTGTATTTCGGATCAGAATGTACCGGCTTAGTCTCAGACAATTTATCCAACGAATCATCAATTTTCTTTGTTACAGCTTCATCGGTATTGACGGACACCTTATACAACAAAGTACAATCATCTAATAATTTCAGTTGACTTTGGCAGGTTTCAGGGCTATTGAATAATTGGCCAACAAAAGATCGATCTTGACCAACACATTCATGTGGTGTGAAGTCTAAATCTTCATCTCCAACGATTTCCATCTTTTCAATTAATTCCAGCGCTTGTCCAGCAATTACATATGCCTTCGACGCTTCCTTTAAGGCTTGCAAACGGGTTATGAAAGATGGAGTCGTAGCTGGAGCCGGTTTAGCATCAATTACAACAACTTCTTCAGCATTTGTTGCTTCTGTTGTTGTTGTCGTCGTCGTTGTGGTAGTAGTAGTCGTGGTAGTATCGGAGGACTCAGTACTGGTATTATCAGTGCTACTATTGTTATCCTTCGATTCCAAAATGACTTTTTTCTTCTTTTCTTCCGTCGATCGTATAAAAACTTGCGAAAGTAGTGCAATATATGAAACACATACTTCATCAATGACAGCTTTTGTCAACGTTCCTAGCTTTTTATTCACACTTTGCTGAAAAGCATCATTACAACCGAGACCGTATTCCCTCAATCCTTTCAAGATGCGTTGGCGAACAGTTTTTGTTATCACGCCAGCATATGCAGTACTGCTATCCTCGTTTTCATCATCATCATCATCATCATCTTCGCCATCTTCGAATGCATCTGAGATTTCTTTTCCATAAAAATCTCTAGGATTGTAACTAACTTTTTTTAATCTTGCCGAGCGATTCGCCCTATCCAGTTTGATAGGTGAATTTCTTGGCATCTCCAACCCAATTGTTTTGCTCCAAAAATCTGGATCATCAATATCAATTTCATCTTCCTTTGATGTACCAGCAGCAAACGTTGCCTTTGAGAACTGATTCTCAACGTGTGTACCTTGATCATAGGTAACTACTTTTGAGCGCTCCAAAATGTCTTCAATATTCTCAGCATTGTATGCTGCAGCTTGTTGTTGTTGATCTTCATCTTCATTGTCCCTAAAAAGATCATACGCACCACGTTTCAATAAATTTTCCAATTCATTTTTTGTCATATCTTTCCCTTCAGCTCCTGTCAAAATTGCTTGATCCAAGCCTAATTTTAAAGATGCTCGTAAAAACATTTGATGCTCATATGTTTTATTGGTAATAAGTCGATATATTTTTACATCTTTGGTTTGCCCAATACGATGAGCACGAGCCATGGCTTGGATATCATTTTGTGGATTCCAATCGCTATCAAATATTATAACACGATCTGCTGCCATTAAATTTATTCCTACCCCACCGGCACGAGTACAGAGTAGAAAGACTTTGGCTTTTGATTCCTTGTTCGTAAATCGGTCAATGGAGATTTGACGATCTCGCCCGCGGACACCACCATCGATGCGCTCAAATGCCATTCCCCGGATGTCTAAATAGTCCGCTAGGATGTCCAATACTTTGATCATTTGTGAAAAAATTAAAATTTTATGACCATTTTTAATTAGCTTTGGTAGTAATTTATCCAACAAAACCATTTTGCCACAACAATTTATAAAATCATTTTCTGCATATTTATCAGCAACACCACGGATTAAAAATGGGTGATTGCAACATTTTCGAAGTTGCATTGATAAATTGTTTAACGATGCTTTTGCAGCTCCTTTTCTTAACAGATATGCAGCATTTTTTTCATACAACGCACGATAAATTTGTTTTTGCAACGGCGTCAATTCCACTTCAATTATAGTCTCCTCTTTTGACGGTAACGTATTTGCTTCTACATCACTTTTTAAACGTCTCAACATATATGGACCGATGATTTTATGAAGTTGTTGAATTGCATCACTTTTATGAATTGTTCCGCCAGTCGTTGTGTCTTTTTCGCCACCAAATTTTTCTTGAAATTTCAACAACGATTTCTCATCTGCTGTATCTTGTTTTTTTTCATTGACTGAGCCACTTGGTGTAAGTTGTTTTCCACCACCAAACTCGTCAATGTCTAACAAACTTAATAATGCCCACAACTCATCTGTGCTATTTTGTATAGGTGTACCAGTAAGCAAGAGGCAGGAATCCCATCGAACTCTGCGACGTATTTGTTGAGCTAATTTCGTTTTATGATTTTTCAAACGATGAGCTTCATCTACAACTAAGGATCGCCATTGTACGGATTGAAAAAAAGAAGCATCTTTCAACATCATTTCATAACTTGTTATTATAACGTCTGTTTTAAAAACTTGTTTGTTTCCGTTGATGTAATAAATATCATTTTCTCTGATATTTTTTCTTCCAATTTCGCTACCATGATAGATGACGCTATGAAGCTCCGTCCAAGTCTCTATTTCTCGTTGCCAATGATCAAGTGTAGATAAAGGTGCTACTACGAGAAATTGCCCAACCTGTGTAAACTTTTTTTTACCGACAGGTTCATTTTTCCATAAATGTTGTAAAAAACTTGCACTTTGACAAGTTTTTCCCAAACCCATTTCATCTGCTAAAATACTATTACGTTTATTTTGCCAATTCCATACCATCCAATTCAAACCTTCAATTTGATAGGAACGCAATGAAAAATTGTTATTGTTGTCATATAACTCATCGTAGGTGCTTTCTTTACACGTATTTTTTGCCGGGCGTCCTGGGTTCCTTAATGCCCTTCCAATTTCAGCCATTGTACCGCAAGTTGGCAATTCATTTATTTGATGGTATTTCTCCAGCGCATTTTTTAATTCTTCTTCATCTAAATCACTAGTTTTTTCCCATGTCATAGCATCATAATGCAATTTATTCCATTTCACATATACTTGTTTTTGTCCATCTGGCAATTCGCCTTCATCCATTATACGATGAATGGAAATGTAGCTTGGATCAAATCGTCGTTCTCCATATAATTCTGTTTCCATGCTATTATCCTTTAAAAGATATTTTTTAATTTTTTGTGCTGCATATTTTGCACCAAATTTTAAATCTGCCTCCGTTTCCCATGTTACGTGCAAGTAACTTAAATCCGACCATTTGATCAAAAATCGTTTTTCAAAAGTTCTTAATAGATCTGCATCTTCATTTTGAAGATTCAAACCACGCCGTCCATTGTTTACTTCTGCAGTATTCATATCTTCACACATTTTCGCCCACTCTGCCATAGTTTTTGTATCGTGACTAATGATTTTTTCAATATTAAATAACATTTGTGTTTGAAGTACTTGGTTCTCTTCCTCTTCCTCGCTACTAGATTCGTCAGAGTCTTCTTCCTCGCTACTGGATTCTTCCTCCTCGGACGAGCTTTGCGCGTATTTTACTTTTTTGGTTGCTCTTTGAGATCGTCTAGTTGGTTGCTGTGTAACTTTATCATTTGTTTCTTCTTCAAAGTCTTCATCACTTTCCTCCTCCTCACCAGAAGATGACTCCTCCTCCTCTTCCTCACTACTAGATTCGTCTTCTTCTTCTTCTTCTTCTTCTTCCTCTTCTTCTTCTGCTTGCTGTTTCTTAGCAGCTTCTAGAGCTTTTTTTTTTGCTTCACGTGCTCTCATAGCCTTTTCCTTCTTTGCTTGTTTGGCTGCTAAATTTGATTCACGTAACCTTTCTCTGAATTCTTTATCAGCATCTTTCTCTGAGTAACTAACTTTTTTCGATGCAGCACGTCTACTTGTACGTCTTCTTCCACCATTATTATTATTATCATTATCAGAGGTAGTAGCACTATCATCTTTTTTTTCCTCCGTCGTTTGTAATAATCGT
>JACLAC010001311.1_pt1 | contig 13176 bp, 10 predicted proteins | sample 8027881 | NCBI WGS metagenome assembly JACLAC01 (sample SAMN15725517, study PRJNA655200) | protist metagenome | isolation source: fluorescence activated cell sorting (FACS) single amplified genomes of... | place: Spain: Blaines Bay Microbial Observatory, Mediterranean Sea | collected 2016-01-19 | reverse complement strand
GCGTGTTGGCATACACGACGTATTGATATCAGTGTTGACATTGCCAGTCCCGCATTATTGACCTTGGATGTTTGTCGACATTTGCAGGTCATTCAGCGCGTTGACATAAAGGGAGCATTGACATCTATGCTGACATTGCCAGTCCCGAATTCTTGACCTTGGATGTTTGTCGACATTGACAGTTCATTGAGCGCGCTGCCGTAAAGGGAGCATTGACATCGATGTTGGCATTGCCAGTCCCGCATTCTTGACCTTGGATGCATGTCGACAAACATCCAAGGTCAATAATGTGGGATTGGCAATGTCAAAATCGATGTCAATGCTCCTGAATGCCAACGCGCTGAATGAGCTGCTATTGTCGACAAGCAGCCAAGGTCAATAATGCAGGACTGGCAATGACAACTTAGATGTAAATGCGCCTGTATGCCCACGGGGTGAATGAAATACAGCCAAGGTCAAGAATGCGGGAGTGGCACTGTCAACATCGATGTCAATGCGCCTGTTATGAGAACGCGCTGCCTGAGCTGCAACTGTCGGCAACCATCCAAGGTCAAGAGTGCGGGCCTGGCAATGTCAAAATAGATGCCACTGCGCATTTATGCCAACACGCTGAATGAACTGCAAACGCCGAAAAGCATCCAAGGTCAAGCATGCGGGACTGGCCACGTGAAACTGATGTCAGCACTCCATCGTTTTTATGCCAACACGATGAATGAACTGCAATGTCGACAAACAGAAAGGGTCACGAATGCGGGTCTGGCGATGCAAACATTTATGCCTACGCGCTGAATGAACTGCAAACCCAGACAAGCATCAATGGTCAGTAATGCGGGACCGGCAATGTGAACATTGATGTCAATACCCAACACGCTGAGCGAACTGCAAACGCCGACAAGCATGCAAGGTCAAGCATGCGGGACAGGCAATGTGAAAGATTATGCCAATGCTATATGTCAACGCGCTGAATGAACTGCAAACGCCGACACACATCCATCGTCAAGATTGCGGGCTTGGCAATGTGGAAGCTGATGTCCATACGCCTTCATGCCAACACGCTGCATGAGCTGCAAACGCCGACAAGCAGCCAAGGTCAGTAATGCGGGAATGGCAGTGTGAAAACGATGTCAATACTCATTTATGCCAACACGCTGCATGAACGGCAAACGCAGACAAACAGGCACGGTCAATAATGCGGGACAGGCAATGTGAAAACGGATGTCAATACGCATAGTGTCCCAACGCGCTGTCTGAACTGCAAATGCCGACAAGTTGGAAGCGTCAGGCGCAGTATGTTGTTTGAGGCATACGGGTTGGGCCAGAACTGGGCCAAAACTGAAAAGAAGGAAAAAGTTGATGCTTAAAACGCCCCAACGAAACCTGACACAGTATGCCCTTGCACAACGAAACCTGCACGTCCAAACGTCGCGCGCAACGAAACCTGACACCCGACATCCGCTTGAAAAAGAAATCAAAGGCGAGCAACAACCAGAAATGGCAGGAACCACAGGATTGCACTAGGGAGCTCAGGCGAGCAACGGCATGGCAAGAACAGCATGATTGCAGGAGCGAGAGGCTGTTTGCTATCGCGAGTGATGGCGAGAATCAGCAATCAAGCGTAACAACAATATGATCGCACGTGTTGTCTCGCAATTGGTTCTCATGTCTCCTCGCAGCGAACTGAACCGATGCGAACTGAACCGATGCAAATTCAAAAGGTGGTTTACTCTTGTGCAACACATAACGTGGAGGCACACCCTGCCAACCCATCCAAACACAAGAACTGCGAACGCGGCCCACAGCTTGTTGCTTGGGTGCTCGCAACGATTGCCACTCCGATGTCAGTCAAGCCCCTTCGATGTGAGAACCTCGCTCTTCGTCGCTCCATCCACCCTCAATGAGCGGGAACGCTCGGCACCTCATCAATTTACTCGGCGGGCGAGCACGGCTTGCACGCCACACGATTCAGCACAGTCCCTCAATGGGCGAACAGCAAACTCGTGCCAATGCTCAGCCCCTCAACGAGCGAGCAACAACAGACGGTTTGCCTCTCCAATGGAAATGTGCCAATGCTCGCCTCGCACAGGAGCGAGCAAGAAGTCCAGCCAATGCGAAGGAACACTGATCTGCCGAAGAGCTATGAATGAGGTCAAGCGGGTGAAAAAGTTTATTCTTTGTGGGTGCGCAAACTCTGTCGATGTCCAGGGAAGGGTTGCGTACACAATGTTTGACACGCGCGGCGCGAACTCCTCACTTTTTTTCTGGCGCTTCGGGGGAGGCCCTCCGCCTCGGCCGCCGCCGCGGCTGCCCCTTCCACGGTTGAAGTTGGGGCCCTTCAGCCAAGGTGCGAGGCCGCCCAGAGGCGGGCCGCCCGCCTCTGCCACATCAACGGCGAGGCCCTCGGAATGTGCCGCAGGCGCTGGCTCTGATGGCGTTGATGCTGGTGCGGGTGCCAGTGCCACCGATTCTGCTTCTGGCGCTGGTCCTGCAGATTGCACAAGCGGCGGCACTGCCGGCGATGGTTGCGCTGCTGTTGCTGCTGTTGCTGTTGCTGCTGTTGTTACTGTTGCTGTAACGGCTGCTGCTTCTGCTGCTGCTGTTGCTGTTGGTGTTGCTGTTTCTGTTGTTGCTGTTGCTGTTTCTGTTGTTGCTGCTGCTGCTGCTTCAACGGACACCACTGATGCGACCTGCATTGTTGACGCTTGTGGCGCTGATGGCCCTGCCGTTGGGCGTCCCATCGCAGCGTCAATATAGCTGTACAAGAATGCGTCGACGGAGGATTCTCGCACCTTGTTGAGCCGCTCGTTCAAGACATCGCCCGATGAAGGTGGCTGGTTCACGATTTGTATGAGCTTGTCGATCGCTAGGACCATGGATGTGTAAGTGTGGATATTCTGCTTGATGGTGCCGATCGCATCTACCAGCTCTTGCTTCTTGTCAGTAGACATGAGGTGGCATCGCTGCCCAATCGAAACGCAGCTTGCCTCCAACTGAATCAACTGGTCTCGAAATTGTTCTCCCAGTTTCGTCTCGGCCTGCTGATTGTACATGTTCAAAAGCCCACAGACAAGATATGCGGATTTAAAGTTTCGCTGCTGCAAGTCCTCGGCGGCTGCTTGAATGTTTCCCCACGTTGGCAACTCCTCCCACCATGGCTTGCAACAGCTTGACATTCTGTCAATCAATGCATTGCATATCTTACTCTCTTTGTCAAACAACACGCCAATCACGTCTATCTGGAATTCACTTGGTAGAACACCGATGTTATTCGCGATAGAGCTGTGGGATAACGAGAGTGTCTTGAGATGCTCCGCCAGCTGCGTCGCCATCTGCAATTTGGACGGGAACGCCTGCGTGTGAATGATGAACGGTTCTTTGGCCAGATATTGCAGAATCTCGTTGCACTCATCCAGTGTGCAGGTGTATTTCGGGTCCGTCGCTCCATACCAAAATCTCTGCACAAATTTTGCCTCTTGCACAGCTCTGGCAATGTCTGCCAGATTCAGCCCGAAGAGAGCATGCGTGTCAGTCGGGATGATCACCTGATGGTATGGGCAAGTGTTGATGCAAGGAGTATTTGTGAGGATGATCAAATGCTGGGACGGCAACAAACCTTACAGTCTGCGCCCACGAGCAAACAGGCACGTTTCTGCTAAAGTGGCTTCTCGTTTGGTATGTAAAAAGCAAGCTCAACATACCGAGCAATATCAATGTCATGATTGTAAAGCTGGCCTCGATTGCTTCCAACCAGGATTTGTGCTGACGAATATCTGGCTGAGCCAGCGAATCCCGCGGCGGGATTCCAGGGGGTGCTGCCGCGCGGATCGAAGCGCCAATTGAGGATGCCCACGCCTGAATCTCTTCATCCAGTTGCTGCGCCTCACCTTTCCCCGCATCTGCCACGCAAGCAAGCATGGCACGATGTGCCTCTGGCAGCTGTTCCAGCTGTTTCGAAAAATCAATCGCCTGGAACTGGCGAATCGTGTTTGCTGCGATTTCCAAGCTCTTGCAACAAATAAAATCGTTGGCGTCGCCACTTGTCCGCAAACTGCGCCCCTGCCCGATAGCTTCGGTTATATGAATGAGTTGCTCCATCGTCTGCTTTACTTCGATGTGCATCGCAGTCGCATACGTGTCCACTATTCCCTGCGCTGCCTTGTAATCGCGAGCTTGCATAAGCGCGTCCCTGAACTTGGTGCACACCGCCTCTTGGCTGCGTGCCAGCCTTTCGCGTGCTTTTGACAAAGCATCCGCAGGAATGCCTTGGGCTCTCAACGATTCTATGCGGCTGTTGAGATGGTCCATTTGCCGAACGGTGAGGGGCTCCGCCAAGTCAGAAGACAGCGAGCCGACCTCAACATCCAAGCTCTGCACTGATCTCGATCCAGTCAGAATCTGCAACAGTTGGGGCTCGAATCGATGGAGCAACACGACGAACACTTTTTTTTGCACACTTCTGATTTGTGAAAATGTTGTTAAACCAAAGTCGTGGTGACTCGGACGATGGACCAACGAAATACTCCACTGCGGCTGCAAGAGCCGTCATCTCGCGCAGCAACGCGATCGTTGACATGTTCTGGAAAAGCACATCTACGTGGGCAATGCATGTTTTCAAGGTTTCGTTTGTTGTCAACTCTTTCGCCCAAGCAATCAATTCGATCATAAATTTGGGCATCTCAAAATCGTCGAGGTCCTCTGGCATGCGAAGCAAGCACTGGACCAGGCCACGAAGCGCCGTTTCCCACTGCATGCGCAACACGCTCTCTTCGTCCAAATTCAGCCTCTCCCGCATTGTCTGCAACGCTGTCGGTGGCAGAACCGCAGCCTCCTCTTGGGGTAGCGGTTTCAAGTCCAAGAACCGCGTCAGTGCGACCCCATCGTTAGCCTGCAAGCATCTTTTCGCGATACGTGTTAGGTACACCGAATAATGCTGTTTTTGTAGGTCCACCATGTTAGTTTTCGCCAGCTTCTCGAATTCCGCGACGAAGCGCCCTGGCTCTCCCTTATCCCCCAGACCGAGGACCACCATATCGACATTATGTGCGACGCCTGTGTTCGTGGGGGCCTTGGGCGCAGCGGGTGAAACTTGCGGCTCTTGTCCTGGGCGGCCCTTGTTGCCCTTGCCTCTCCCGGCCTTCCCGGCCTTGCCCAATTTCTTTTGCTGCTGCTGCGCTCCATTGAAGATCCCCGAACAGGTGTTGGCTGCTTTCATTTGGTCAAGCTCATACATGCTTTCGTCCTCCGCATTTTCGTCTGGTTCAGAATCATTTGCAGAATGCTCCGAGGCGGCCTGGCCCTGGCCAAGGGCGCCACCCGACCAGGCTCCCGGGATACCGCGCGCACTGGCTTTGCCGGAGGCCAAGGACTGAACTTCGATGTCGTCATCGTTCTCCTTGCTGCTGCCCTTGCCTCTTATTCCCAGCTCAGCAAGACAGGCTTTGGTGACTCGACGAGCGATCCGGGCGATCAACAAGTCGTCGTTCAAAGTCTCGGCATGGCGATCATTGTTGCGAGCGATGCCAAGCGACTTGCATTCGTCATTGTGCCGCGCCTTCAAGTTGGTGAACTGTTCATCGATGTTGCCAGTGTAAACTTATGTTGCGCCGATCGTCGTCGCCTATGTGAGAAGACAAGCACGAAACGAACACATGACGTAGAATGTATATGCCTACACCCCAAATGACATTCAAAAAGGAGTTTAAACCGTTAACACGAAAATAAGCCCAAACCTATGGCGCGTGCTTATGCATTCCCATCACCTGTGTTGTCGAGAGCCTGTTCCACGCCAACTCTTTGGGCTCGACCCGCCAGGCTCCTGGCGGCAAGTCGAAGATCGCAACACCTTTCACACCATTGAGTTTCATGACCGTGTGACCAAGGCCATTTGCTTCGGGATCTCCATGTGGATAATCCTTTTCTGGGTAGAAAGTGAACGCCCCCTTCGTGATTTCCATCATCGGCCCAGAATCGTTCACAACAGTTTGCCCGACGGCGCCACTCGACCCAGGCATGCTATTACAAGCGCGCTCACCAGCGCATCGTGCAGCCCAAATGGACGCTTTCTTCTCCAAGAAGACGCCAAGTGATTGTTCTGTTTTAATATATTCGATGCACTTGAGTGTCTGGCCTGCAATGGGTGTGCCCCGATAGATGATTTCGATCGCATCCCAACAAGCATCGTCGAGCCTCGCATTCAACCAATACAGAGGACGAGGGCAAACCAAAAAACCTGGGTGCTGCGAGCGTTGTCCTGCCGAGTCGTATGATGGGGTCCCGCAGAGACGGCATTGGAAAGATGGATCTACCGAATTATCTGAGATGCGTAGGTTGACCATCGCTTTACTCAGCGGGCGCGCGCACAAGTTCCGGAGGTGAAAGTTTCAGAAAGTCTGGCTAGATTGTCTGGGCAATGATTGCCTGAGCCGCGGACGTTCGTGCATTGCGATGAGTTCCGCAACTTCTCAGCTCTGCCACTGGTCAAGGCGAGCTATGAGCCACGAGCTCTGCCGCTTATCAAGGCGAGCTAGACTTAAACATTGCAAGCTCTGTTTACCATGCGCTCTGCCAATGAGAAGGCGAGCGGTTAGCCATAATCTCTATGTTCACATTGCGTGCTCCCCAATGTTGACGCTTGCACATGAAAACGAAAATGGTACTCGATCGACGTGCGGTGTTTTACTGCTTCACAGAGAACTGATGACAAGACGCACCACAGACTCACATTCCTGTGGGAAATGCCCACAGTCTTAGACAACTGATGCGACTGAATCTAGTCCATGCATCGACAACTCACGGAATCCCCACAATCCTACAGTTGCGACCCCTTAAATGAAAACGGCGTTCTCCAGGCTGGAATATGAATTGTGCTCCTTGAGGCATCTATTCGCCTCCTCTTTAAGAGGAGGCTCCTCTTTCAAAAGCCCATCACCCCGTGCTGCCGCCTGCGCCGGCGACGGCGTTGCACAGTCACTGGATACAAGCGACTCGTTGGAAAGTGCCACATTATGACGGACGACTTGGCCCCGGTGGCGCTTGTGTGCTGGTGTCAATGAAGACCGCTCGCGCTTGTTCGTCGGCACACCGTCTTGGTTGACTGCATCCATGCTGGGCAAGAATCCAGCGGCAGAGGCCTTGGAAAGCACATCGTTTGAGAGAGCCCCTCCTCTGAGCCAATCACTGCCCCATTTCTGGATTGTCCAGATAGCAGACTTTTGCTGGCTCGATGGTAGGAAAACTGCAAAAGTGTGTGGCTCAAGCTCAAACGGGCGAGAAGCTGAATAGAATCGTCCGTGCCACATAGCACCTTTTCGGAAGAAGCGGAACATGGCAAGTTCGAACGGGGCCTGCTCCTGTCCTAGAAGGCTCGACCAGATCAAATGGGAAAGGCCCCAACGTGCCAAAGCTTTCCCCGTCTGATACAGTGTTGCCCAAACCGCCGAACTTCATGCCCATTTTCTGAATACCTTGCTGGTTCCCGAGCCACCAAACCCCATGCGAATGTTTCGCATCATCTGTCAATGATATCATTGTAGTTGGCAGGTCACCCGTGTAGTAGCGAAAGGAAACATCGTCGGGGCCGACCTCGGTGATTGATGCGCCACACCAATCATCGCAAGCAGTGCAAGGAGCCTCAAGGGCGTGGCAACAATATTGTCGCAGATCCTCAACAAGCGGCTTCGCACGATTGATGATCTTGTCGCCGAAATCTTTGCAGCGAAGGTGGTTCTTTGAAGTTGTTGCGCGAAGCACGTCTTTCTGGTCAACCCACAAGCCGATGCCAATGCTGTACTCGATGCGAACTTCTGAAAACGACGCACACGCCCCCGCGCCGCACGTTTCGTTTTTCGGACGAATCCTTTTGCCTGTTCTGCATCTGTCGCAAGAATTCGACGCTCTGCTTGTACAACGATTGCACACATTCGCCGTCGTGCTTTCCATCGACCAGTATCGGCGTAAAGTCGCTCGGCAACGCCCTTCGCAAATCCCACGGTGACAGAATCGAAGTGAGAAGATTCGTGTTGCGTTGCGCAAGGCCTGGGAAATCGAATTTCATGCGAGCAAGGACAGGCGTCGTTGCGTGTATGCCAAGCTCCACCGATATGATGTCCTCATCGTTGATGGTTTTGGGCTTCGCCATCAAGGGCTTGTCAACATCTATAACACCAATAAGCATCGTGAAGAGTCCCTCCAACACTTGGACCGACATGCTATTACCGGCCAGTCTTCGCAACTGCACGTCGCTGATGCCGCCTGTGCGAATCGTGCGCGGCAAGCCCAATATGAAGAGATGTTCCAACCCCAGAAGATGGCGCACGAAGCTGGTGTTGCCGCACTGAGCCTTGTGAATGAGCGCGATGTAATGTGCTCGCAGAAAGCTCGGAAGAATGCCAGGCATAAGCGAGCTTTTGTGCTGTGCACATTCTGAGAAGTCGAAGAAGAAATATTCGTCTGTCGTCGTAGAGCGGTTGGTTGAGACATTTATCCATCGAACATAAAAGTCGATGAGCTCGCACTTGCGCGGGCAATACGACTCTTTGAGGAGATCGCTTTGTGCTGTGCCGTCATCATATTGTTCGTGCTCCTCTCCCTTGGCCAAGCGTGTTTGCCTCTCGAGCAAAGCGAGCGCCTTTGATATTTCTGCATGCTCCTTTTTCCATTTGTCGCGACCATTCGGCGTGACCACTGGGCGTGAAGCCCGGCGTCCATACAGAGACACATGCTCGCCAGACCCCTTGACTCTGCTCAGCTCACGCATGACTTCGGGTGAATCGTCCTTCAACAAGTGCGCCTGGGCGTTGCGGACTCTGGGTGACACGAGCTTCCGGAACAAGTCCAACCAACTGCAGGGGTGGACAATGAGAGAGTCCTTCCGGGCGCCGACAACATAATATCGATCGCGCTCTCCATACACATGCCCAAGTCAGCTGCGTTCACTCGCATACTCCATATGACGTACCCTTCAAGGTTGCCCTTCAGAAACGCGAGAAGGTGGTCCACGTCCAACGTGTTGACGTTCTCAAGTAGCCAGACCCGTGGGCATGTCGAATGAATCGTGAACACAGATTTCAGAAATGTCTGTGTGCTTACACCGGCCCTCGGATCATCCATGTACTTCCAATCGAATTTGATGGGAGTGCTGGCTTGGTTCCTGTTAGAGATTTGTTGGCATTCGAAACCCGCCGTGTGGATGTCAAGTTCAGATGGCAAGGCCCTCCAACCGTCTTCCGCGAGGCCTTCTTGCTGGGTTCGCTTGTTCATGTCGAGAAGCATGCACTCTGCCGAATGATTCTTTTTGAGGAACTCGATCGCAGCTTTGTTCGACGGGTGCTCTGATTGGAAGACGCACTTGATGGGCATGTCTGTGTCCACCTTCGTTTTCAAGGTGTTCGCCACAGCCTCCAACGCGAAGAGTGGGGCGTCGACGCCACTGCAATCGCTGGCATACTTGATTTGCCGCATACACTTCCCGGCCAAATCGCCAATGTGTGAGATCAACGGCTCCAAGATATCGAAACATCTTGCGGAGTTTGGCAGTACAGGCTCGGTTCGGAATTGACGTTCAAGCTCTTCCTCGCTAACCGTACTGGGCATGTCTTCCTCGTCCGGCAACAACGTGGGATCGGTGTCTGTGCGGATTGGCGTGTCGCTTTGAAAGGAATCTGTCGCCGTGTCTCCTCCATCGCGTGAGACCAGGTATGAATCTGTTGAAGCCACATCGCCACACACAGCAGCGAATACATCATCATCACCCTCGCTGCCGCTAGACATGACCGTTGGGCACGTGTTGCTCAGTGCAAGAATCCGAAACTGAAAATGGCTGCAGTGGCGCTGGAGCAGAATCAGACACCTCTCCACGCGGCACATACGGCTGAGCAACAACCCTCGCCAGGGTCAGGTTTCGTTGTAGAACGTCTTGAACGTCAGGTTTCGTTGTAGAACGTCTTGAACGTCAGGTTTTGTTGTAGATGTGAGAGGGTCAGGTTTCGTTGTAGAACGTCCGAACGTCAGGTTTCTATGTAGCGCAAAATCCGCTACATAGAAACCTGACGTTGTGCATTTTCTACATAGAAACCTGACCTTCGGACGTGCTACAACGAAACCTGACCCTCTCAGATCTACAACGAAACCTGACATTCAGACGTGCTACAACGAAACTTGACCCTCCCAGATCTACAACTACAGCAAAACCTGACACGGTCAGGCCTTGCTCGCCACCGAGTCAGCTCGCCAGCTTGTCCAGCCGAGCTGCACAGCCGAGCATGTTTACACTTTTTGAGCTCGCCAGTCATTCAGCAGAGCTGAGTGCGTGCAACGATTGGGGGCATGAATCTGATGACGGAACGGAGCATATGCAAACACACCGATTCGACAACACGAGCACAATGTTAGAGACCATCACACTCGTCGTCGGCGATTGGTGCCGCATCGGGGTCATGCTCTTCACCACTGGCTCCGTCATATTCTACATCGGGTGCTTCGCCCGGCAATGCGACGCCAGACAATGCTCCCGCACCAGCGTCCACAACGATTGAATTGTAAACATGGGATATGACTCTCCAATGGTCATCAGCATCGCGCAATTGTACACGGCTCATTGGAAGTTGCATCGTGCCGCTTCGTCTACCAGTCAATGAAAATTCTGTGTAATGGATGCCATGATAGCTGCCAAACATACCATTCCTCCGATCGAATGTTATCGAGTATCCCAAGCTTCTCATTTGTTCATAGCGTGCTTGCCCCAAGATTCTGACGATTAAGGCGGTATCCGTGCCGCGTGTTGTCGTTGGCCGCAACGACCGCGTCGAGTCAGGAGCCCCAGGACCAGCTGCGTCTTGGATCGGTTGTGACAAATCTTGTGCCACGTCCCGATCCAGCCACCCTGTGATGTCATATTCGATGGTCGGCGGCTCGGCCGTCGGTGCCGCTGGCATTGTCAGCATCGGCTCTGCGGGCAACGTCGGCGGAGGTGGCACTGTTGGTGAAGTCGGATCGGGCAAGATCGGTGGAGGCAACAGCGGTGGAGGCAACGGCGGTGGAGACAATGGTGCTGGAAGCAATGGCACCATCGGTGGAGGCAACAGCGGTGGAGGCAACGGCGGTGGAGACAATGGTGCCGGATCGGGAGGAGGCAACGCGACTAGAGGCAATTGTGGTTCTGCTGGTGGCGCTGGCGGAGTTGCCGACGAAGGGCCTTTCGCTTTGGCCTTGGGTTTCGCTTTGGCTTTAGGCTTCGCCTTGGCGTGTACGGCCTTCATTGTCCTATCAAAAGATGTAAGCAATGCCCCGAAAGGCGTATCCAACTTGGTTCGCTCAAAGAGTGCACGCTTTCGTCAAATACCTGTACTCTGCACAATTCCTCCCAAAGCCACATCTTCCCAACCTGCAACTTGCCATTGAATTTCATTCAAATAGACAGCAGTGGCAGTTGCCCACTGAATGTTTAGGGAATGCAACAACTCGTAAAACGTCACGAAATCAAACATTCCATCCGCATGCCCGAAATAATAAACAGAGGCACAATCAGTTGAAACGAGGCGCAGACAAATTGCACGAACGGGACTGAGGAGCACGTGCGCCAGCATCACATATGCCAACGTTCTGCCCGGGAGAGGAACATCCACATCAGTGATGACCACCGACACGCGCCAGGCACGTAGGGACCCACACGCCGTTGTTTCGACGGCCGTCGCTGATTCCGCCACACTCGCAACAGGCTCATCCACTTCCATTCCCTGTGAGATGCTCGCGTGGTTACGCACCCAGTCTGCGACGCAGCTCCCTCCGGCGAGCCCAGCTTGCAGCACTTCCACTTTGAATTTGTGGCAATCGCCTTTCTTCCTGCAAATTGGGAGCGCTTCGATAGGAATGTCAGGACCGTCGTAGTAGCTCTTACAGTTGCACACAGGTTTATTGAATTCGCCTTTCCAGTCGTTGTGCAAATTGTCCCACGACGGCGTTGACTCGCGGCACAATTTGTATTCTGACTCTGTCAGGATGGCCTTCTCATATCCGACCAATGGGGCTGGTGCAAGGGGGCGCCATCCAGCTGAGTTCGCATCGCTCACCCGCGCCGCGGTGTCGAGCCATCCACTCATTTTGTTAAACTCGTGAGCTTTCTGGCACCACTGACGCTTCTCATGCCAGGGTAAGCCTGCCCACGCTCGCCTTGATGCGTTCTCGACGAACAGATCTTGCTTCGCATCAATCGAGCTACGCTTGCGATGCTGGCTCATTTCTTTGACATAGCAACCGTATCCTGTGAGGGAGCCCGCTCGTGGGCCAGGCTTATGTGCGCTTGGAATTGCTTCTTTGCCAAGTGATTTCTCGAATTCACGCTTGGATTCTATGAGCGCATCTTCTGGTTGCACACCATGGGCCTGTACGAATATTTGCTTGCACTCTTCGGCGTAGATTTTGGCAGCGAGCGTCGCGAAGTCTGGCGATCGACCGCCGACCTTGATCCTTCCAATCTTTGCGTTCAAGCATTCGATGTCAAAAACTGTTAATGAAATGCTCTCTGCCCACACACGCAGAATTGATTTGACAGACTCCCCCGTCAGAAATGCAATATGATCAGTGCGGCTCGTCTCTCTCAACGCCCATTTTCGTACATGCATAGATAAGCCGGGGTCCAAGCAACACTCTGGACATGTCAACAGGTCAATGCAAACAGACACGACGGTTTCACGGGCCACGTTTTCCATGACCAAGGCCAGCAACTTCCATGGAAACGTAAAGGTAATACTGATGTATAGCCTGTACCACAATTGCGCAGTGCTTGGCAATATACAGGCCCACAACTGTTTGACGAGATACATCTTAGACGCACATCTTGCGATGCCTCCATCACAATAGCAGATGCGGAATGCCTCAACGTGCTTCGGTAACCCCACACGATCCGTCTGCAGCGTGGCCGCACTATTGCGGAGGATCTGGCGCATTTTCGTGCCAAGAGCAAGCTCAAACACGACAGGCATTTTTAGCGCTAGCTCTCGCGACGTGGAAGACGCAGGAGCCGACAATTGTTTTGCAAACTTCACCATGTCAGGATATGCTTTGCTTTCCCCCTTGAGCAAGAAAGACAGCGTATGTTGCATGGCTTCGTTACTCAACCGGCCAGCAACACATAAGGCCAATGTATGGGGGTCGGACATAAACCTGGAGCACTTAAGCAGCCTT
>JACLAC010022759.1_pt1 | contig 13179 bp, 11 predicted proteins | sample 8027881 | NCBI WGS metagenome assembly JACLAC01 (sample SAMN15725517, study PRJNA655200) | protist metagenome | isolation source: fluorescence activated cell sorting (FACS) single amplified genomes of... | place: Spain: Blaines Bay Microbial Observatory, Mediterranean Sea | collected 2016-01-19 | reverse complement strand
ACCATGACAGATGACGCACGCTCCGTCGATTCCCAGCAGCGGAGCACCGCCTTGCTCGCTGTACTGATACTGCCGCTCGATTTGCTGGAAAGCTCGCTTCGCAACGTCGCGTTCTTCGTCCAGAGCGCCGACGACGGCCGGCGTGATCGCTTTGAACAGAAAGTCGGCCATGCCTTCGCTGACCTTCAGCACGACATTGCCGACAAAGCCTTCGCAGATAAGAACGTCCGCCTGGCCTTGATAAAGGCCTCGGCCTTCGACGTTTCCAACATAGCGACTCTGCAGTCGGCTTTTCGAAAGCAGTGTGTGAGTGTCTTTGTAAAGTTCGTTGCCCTTGCCTTCTTCGCTGCCAATGTTCATCAGTCCGACGCTGGGATTGGCGATACCAAGGATCTCCTTGGCATAAATTATCCCCATGACGCCGTATTGATAAAGATGTTCCGGGCGAGCTGCAGGGTTCGCTCCTACGTCGAGTAGAATCGAGCGACCCTTGAGTGTTGGCAGTGTGACGGCGATGCCAGGTCGCTTCACACCTTTCAGAAACAGGCGAGTGCGAAGACCCGAGGCAACTACGGCGCCGGTGTTACCTGCGCTCACTAATGCGTCGACCGAGCGAGCGGCCATCATTTTCCAGCAGACAGCGATCGACGAGTTCGGTTTTGATCTCAGCGTCTCAGCCGGCTTTTCGTGCATTTCGACAAAGCCGTCGGACTGTTCCAGCGTCAGACGATTGTCGGAAAAATGTTCCTCAGCAACGTGCTGCTCCAGCAGGGGCACGTCGCCGACAAGAACAACCTCGATGTCGGGGAGTTCCTGCAGAGCGGCGATGGCTCCCTTCACATTCGGTGCGGGGCCATTGTCGCCCCCCATCGCATCCAGAGCGATCCGCATCAGATGTTATTCCCCGACGTCCACAAGCGGACGTCCCATGTAATGGCCACATTGCGGGCACACGACATGAGTCGGCATGCGATTGCCGCAGTTCTGGCATTTGCCGAGTTGCGGAGCCTTCAGATTCCACTGTGCCTTGCGGCTGCGAGTGCGTGATTTGGAGATTTTTCTCTTGGGAACGGCCATGATTAACTCGAAGTATCTGCGGGGTGAGAGTCTCTCGTCGAGAGAACCGGGCCTGCAGCCCGTTGCCAGCTCGACGATCAAACGACTCGGAAACTGTCGTAAACCAGCACTGCTGGAGTAGTTACGGCATTCCTGCGCGTACAGAGATTCTATACACTGAAAAGCGGAAAGTGGATCGTACGAAAACCGCCCGAACACCGTCAACCAACGCTGAATAATGACCGTCTTTGCTCGTGGAAAGCGGCTCAGCCGATACGAACGGCCCGCGTAACCTGCCACTTCGTATTGATCCGCTGCCAGTTAATGGACGCTCGGTCGGAAGGTGGTATGCTGAGAAAGTAGCCTTCCTAACCGGTGCAATCTATCGGCTTTGCCAGTTTTCCCGGCAGAGCGAAGACGCTCCGACGTTCACCTTCTGAATTCTGACCTCTGCTTTTAGTGATCGCCAGCCATGCCTCAGGAACGCCTTCAGGGAATTTTCACTCCAAACCTCGTCCCGATTGACTCAGCCGGAGAAATCAACGAGCCCGAACTTCGGCGTTACGTTGACTGGCTGATCGACCGCGGCGTGCACGGTCTTTACCCGAACGGCTCGACCGGCGAATTCACTCGCTTCACCGTCGAAGAGCGTCGCCGAATCATCGAGATCGTCTGCGACCAGAACCGTGGCCGAGTGCCCGTTCTGGCCGGAGCCGCCGAAGCCAACGTCAAAGAGACAATTAAGGCGTGCGAGTATTACCACGAGCTAGGCGTGCGGGCCGTCGCAATCGTCGCCCCCTTCTACTACAAGCTGAGTCCGGATTCGGTTTACGCATACTTCCGAGAGATCGGCCGAAACACTCCGGTCGACGTCACTCTATATAATATCCCGATGTTTGCATCGCCGATCGACCTGCCGACTGTCCAGCGACTTTCGGAAGAGTGTGAAAAGATCGTCGCCATCAAAGATTCGTCCGGCGAAATCCCGCACATGATCCGCATGATCCAGGCTGTGCGGCCGAACCGCCCGGAGTTCTCATTCCTGACCGGTTGGGACGCGGCTCTAATGCCGATGATTCTTGTCGGCTGCGACGGAGGAACAAATGCCAGTTCGGGCGTCGTCCCGGAACTCACGCGAAAACTCTACGACCTGACCGTCTCTGGTCAGATCGACGACGCGCGTCAGATTCAGTACGACCTCGTCCAACTGTTCGACACGATGCTTTACCAGGCCGAATTCCCCAACGGGTTCCGCGCGGCGGTCGAGCTTCGCGGATTCAATATGGGACCTGGACGGCAGCCTCAGTCTGACAACCAGGTAACAGATCTTGAACTTCTCAGCCGAAGCCTGCAGTGCATGCTGGCGGGACAAGGCTTTAGCGACGAACCTGTGGGAGGTTGCCGAGCAGGTGACGCTCTTACTGACGGTGGTCTCAACTCGCAGGAAATTGGAAAGATCGTCCAGTCGGTCATGACCGAATTGAAAAACCGCGGCATGGCTTAAGAGCGTTCCATACTGTGTCGGCAGACTCGACGTGCGCGTGGGCAACCGCACGCTGAACAGGCAGTAACACTGGTGGGCGATGCCCATCCTGACTTTTGAGTTAAGCGTTCGATCGCGAAACAGGCAAAGCATCAACTATGAGCACTAACGGACCGAACATCGACTCGAATCAGCCTCAGATAATCGTGAACGTCCCGCCGCAGGGGGGCGGATTCTTTAAGGCGTGGTTCACGAGGCTACTATTCTCGTTTCTGCTGCTTTCTGTGTTTATTAACTTCGCACTGATTTCGTCCAACGCGGACGTCGACACAGGAACACTGGAAAAGTTTGTCTCAGGAGACGAAGCGGCCACGGACCGAATCGTGATCATCGAGGCTAACGGAACGATCATGCCTCCGTTCACCGAGCGGATCATCGGGATGGTTGAAGAGGCTCGCGACGACGACAACGTCAAAGGAGTCGTTCTGGTTGTTGACAGTCCCGGCGGACTGGTCGCGGACAGCCATCAGATTTATCACCGACTGAAACAGCTCAGTGCAGAGAAACCTGTTTACGTCGCCATGAAAAGAATCGCAGCATCCGGTGGCGTTTATATCGCGATGGGAGCTGGCGAGAACGGAAAGATCTTTGCCGAACCTACGACCTGGACGGGCTCCATCGGCGTGATAATTCCGCGTTACGACCTGTCAGCGATGGCGGAGAAGTTCGGAGTGAAGTCAGACTCGCTTACGACGGGCCCTTTCAAAGATTCTCTCAATATGCTCAAGCCTCTGTCAGAGGCTGATCGAGAATTGTGGGGAGCGATCATGGATGACTCGTTCGATCGCTTCGTGGAGATCGTCGCCGAAGGCCGCAAAGGTCTCGACGAGGAAACTGTTCGCACAAAGCTGGCAACCGGTCAGGTCTTCACAGCGAATCAGGCATTGGAGAACGGCCTGATCGACGAAATCGCATTCGACGATGAAGTCGTCGACAAACTGCAGGAAGACCTCGGCCTGAGCAAGGTCCGCGTCGTCAAGTACACCTTCACGCCAACCGTCCTGGACATTCTGCTGGGCAATGTCGAAGCCCGCGATCCAGAAGTCTTCTGGCAGAAGGCCATGGAATCGACCGTCCCGCGAGCCATGTACTACTGCTCCTGGCTGCCGTCGCTGTAAGGCGAGCTTTTCGCTGCAAAATTTCAGGCCGAGGCACCGGTCGCTTTCTAACGGATCGAAGCTTGCTTACGCTTTAGATGCCGTTCTTATAGTCCCGCCATCCGCCTCGATAGCCGAGCTCGCCCCATGTTCCTTGCCGCCGCTCCCGCTGGAAATAATCTTCTCGGAATGCACTGGCTCGACTGGGCCGTCCTTGCTGCCTACTTCATCCTGATCGTGGCGATTGGGTGGTGGTCGCTGAAGAAGGTTAAGGACATGTCCGACTTCTTTATGGGCGGCCGCCGCTTCGGCAAAGTCTTCATGATGTTCTTTGCATTTGGAGCAGGGACAAGCTCGGAGCAGGCGATCAGCGTCGTTGCTGGAACCTGGCGAGTCGGTCTGGCGGGCATCTGGTGGCAGTTTCTCTGGCTGTGGGCGACTCCGTTTTACTGGATTGTCGCGCCGGTCATGCGTCGAATGCGAGCTTTGACGACCGCCGATTTTTTCGAGCATCGCTACAACACAGGCACGGCCACGCTGTACACGATCTACGGAATCATCATGGCGATTGTCTTCATCGCTGCTGGGTTATTTTCAAGTGGCAAGATGGTCAATGCACTGACCGGTGGAGAACTTGATCGAGTTGCCACGGTGTGGAACGTGCAGGTTCCGGTACGTGCTGAGAATCCCGACACGCAGGAAATGGAGTGGACCACTCGACGAATCGTTGGCTACGAATATGCCATCCTTGCCATGACCGTCCTGTTTGTTACCTACGGCATGGCAGGTGGGTTGGGAGCGGCGATCATCACGGACTTCATTCAGGGCGTGCTCACCATCGCGTTCTCGTTCCTCTTGTTACCGTTTGTGTTTCAGAAGATCGGAGGGTTCGGCCATCTACACGACTATGGCGAAGTTAAGGCCGGGATGTTCAATATGGTCGCCAGCGCTGACATTGCAGCTCAGCTTGGTAAAGAGCAGATCTCTATATTCTTTGTGGTCATGCTTTCTCTGACTGCACTCACTGGGATTGTCGTACAGCCTCACATTATGGGAGTCTGCGGTGCCGGCAAGACAGAATTTGAAGGACGTTTTGGATTCACCGTTGGTAATTTCCTCAAACGATTCTGCACGATCGCATGGACATTTACAGGACTGGCCTGCATCGTCTGGTACCTCACCCCGGACCTTAGCCCGCTACCCCCAGAAGAGCTCGCTCGACTGACTCCTGGCAACGCTTTGTTCGATGTGGACTTCAGTCGGGAATTCTCCGATGACCTGTTCGGTCGAGCCGCTTATGAAATTCTTCCGACAATCGCACCGGGGCTCGTAGGACTGTTACTGGCTTCCCTCCTGGCTGCTGTTATGAGTACCAGTGACGCCCAGATGATTGTCGGTAGCGGACTGTTTACCGAAAATATTTACCGCCGGTTCATCCGAAAAAATGCATCGGATCGTCACTACCTGTGGGCCGGTCGGTTGGCCGGTCTGGGTATTGTGTTCGCTGCCATCGTCCTGCAGACAGGGTTCGAGGACGTGATTCATGCTCTCAAAATTATTATCCAGACACCGGCAGCTATCGGTATCAGCTTCTGGTTCGGCATCGTCTGGAGACGCTGGAATGCCGTGTCCGTCTGGGCGTCAACGCTCTCCGCAGTAGCAGCCTGGTGGTTTGTCGCGAACCATGCGGACTGGCTGTTTAATGCGGGGCTTCCAGAGTCAATGTTCCTGTTTAAGGAAGTGGTTTCCGAAGGGGGAATCGCCACCCAGGAGTTGACTGGCATGGGCAGTGCGTGGGTCAACCTTGCGTACATTGGCACTGGCGTCGTCGTGGGATTGCTTGCCAGCCTGTTAACCTCGCGGCAGTCCAAAGGACAACTCGACCGGTTCTTCTCGCTCATTCACACTCCTGTGACACCCGGCGAAGAAGTGTCATCGCCCTGCACGCTGCCTGAAAACCCTGCACTACAGAATCCAACGATGTTTGCCCATCCTGACATTGAGCTTCCAAAGCCCACACTGGTTGGACTTGGCGGCTTTGCTGTTGCATGGGGATGTGTCGGGTTCATTATCTGGCTCACATCGTATCTTGCGAAAACGCTCTAATCGTCGCGTTTCACGCACTTTTGATGGGGCAAAAATGCTTTTACTGAAACATCTTCCGGCATTGCGAGTTGCTTGACTTACGGGATTGGGAACCCCATTATCAGCGAAATTGTCCAGACCCCATAACTTTAGAAGAAGTAGGGTTTCTGCATAATCACTGTCTGCGGGCCGCGGGAAAACAACAGCTCTCCAGAGCCGTGTTTTGGCGATAGGTTGCCAGAATTATGCTGATGAGAATCGTTCCTGTCGCACCGTTCTTATTGTCACTGTTCGAACTTAACTGGAAATGCAACATGTCAGCAGGTCATCGCCGGTTGGACATTGAGGAATCTGGTGACGTCACGATTGCCAAATTCGTTGACAAGAAGATTCTCGACGAAGGCAACATTCAGATCATCGGAAACCAGCTTTTCAGCCTGGTCGAAGATGACGGCCGTTCGAAGATCATTCTCGACTTCTCCAACGTTGAGTATCTGTCTAGCGCCGCTCTCGGCAAACTGATCACGATGGACAAGAAAGTCAAAGCCGCAAAGGGCAAGCTTCGGCTCTGCACCGTCCGGCCAGACATTTACGAAGTCTTCGCAATTACGAAGCTCAATAAGCTCTTCGATATGCGTGATAACCTGGAACAGGCTCTCGAAGGCATGTAACGGATGGCGACTCTGTCGCGTCCAGTTTGGTCGGGCCAGAAGCGTTGTCCTGCAAGGCAGAATCACTGAGCTATGTCCAGCATCGAAGAGTTTGACGTCACGATCCCCAGTGCCACGGCCAAAGGTCGTGAAATCCAGGAACAGATCGTAGGCGGAATGGAATCACGGGGTTATGCACCTCGCGATGTCTTCGGTGTACGCCTTGCTCTTGAGGAAGCGTTGGTTAACGCTATCAAACACGGCAATAAGATGGACCCGGATAAGGTCGTGAACGTCAAATGGGAGATCGACGAAGAGCACGTCCGAGTTGTCATCGAAGACCAAGGTGAAGGTTTTCCAATCGATGACGTTCCTGATCCTACGGACGATGAGAATCTTGACAAACCAGGTGGACGAGGCATTATGTTAATGCGATCGTTCATGAGCGTTGTCGAGTACAACGAAAGCGGAAACCGCCTCACTCTGGAGAAGCGGACAGACGACGAAGATGACGACGAAGATGACGACTAGGCTGCCAAAGTAGCCTCAAGTGAGAAAGTGTCATTTTCACTAGCTTTCACTCATCATAAGCGATAGGTGAGTCCGAAAATCCTTGATGCAGATGCGACGGTCTTTTATCTTCCGTCGCCAATCGATCCCCGATAGCTCAATTGGTAGAGCGAGCGGCTGTTAACCGCTAGGTTGTAGGTTCGAGTCCTACTCGGGGAGCTAGGCCTCTTCTGTTGGTCCTGCAGAACTCTGCAGCCACCTGCATAAGGGGCTTTTTTAACGCGCTGAGATTTTCCGGGGATGGGATGCAGGGGTCTGCAGGCCGTTGCTGACCATTATCTGACCATCCCTGCAGAGCCAAGTCGAAATCGGCGTCGCAGAGTTCCAAATAATGAGCCTCAGCCGTTTTTCTGGAGTGCCCGATCCATGCCTGTACGACGTGGGATGGAAACTTCCTCTCCAGTTCATTCTCTCTTGTGATTCTTAAGTTCTGAAACGGCTTAGACCACGGCTCAAATCCTGCTAAAGAAATGAACTTCTGAAAAGGCTTTCGCAGGTTCTTACCTTGTCGGCCAGACCTGTTGGAAGTTGAGACTAGGCCGCTGATCACGTACTCAGAACCATCCGGTGAGTTTTCAGACCACTCTAGCAATACCGGAAGCAGTTCAGGGAACAGGGGTATTTCGCGGGTAGGCTTGCCCTGTTTGGCAGTCTTAGGGGCCGGCATGATGATCCTATTTTGGTCCCACAGGATATCAGCCCATCGAAGAAGTAAAGCTTCTGAAGCGCGACAACCTGTCCAGCGGACCAGCGATACCAACGCCTTCCATTCCAGGGTTGGTAAAGAATCAATGACGCTGCTCACCTTTTCTGCGTCAAGGATCTCATTTCGTTTCTTATCGGCCTGACTCCCAACCTTGAAGCCCTCGAATGGATTTTCCGTTAGCAGCTTCTTTCTAACCGCGTAGCCGAAAAACTGTTTGCCATGCTTAATCTCAGCAGCAACAGTAGCGGTTGCTCGACCATCTGATTTTCGTTGTTCGATGTAGTCCTCAACATCGCCAGCGGTAATCTGGTCCAGTTCTATGTTGCCAAAGAATTCGAGGAACAGACGCTTCGTATTGTTCAGCTTGTAAACAGTGTGTTCCTCCACATCTTTTTTGCGTGAGATGTAGTCAGCCAGAAATGTCTTGAGCGATGGAACAGAATCCACGATCAACAGGCCAGTAGCGATCAACTTCTTCTGCAGATCATCGCCGAGGGCATGCACCTCTGCTTTCAGGCCTGCATCTAGCATCGTCCCTAAAGAATTATGGGTCTCCAGGCGATCCACTAGATGCAGAAGCTTTCTTTCGTCTTTTGGATTTAGCGTCGCAAAGCCCAAAGATACACGGCGGATTTCTCCATCAACTTTGAACCGCAGGCGGTAAACCCGTTTGCCGTTTTTGTTTTTCTGAAAATTAATGCTGCTCATACCATCACCTCCAGTTCGGCGACGAAGTGTTCCAGTGTGGTGCGGGAGACAAAGCGTTTTCCATCGAGCCTGTAGCTCTTAAGCCTGCCGGCATTGATCAACTGGTAAAGCTTGCGTTCAGAAATCCCAAGCAACGTTGCTGCTTCTTTTGGACCGTGTTGGATTCTGAATGGGATCTCGCGGCTTCCGTTGTCTTCTGCCTTCTTGAAAATCTGCATCTGAGGTTCTCACCGTTTACCTCTTATGCAACAGCGTCTCCCTCAATGTGATTGGAATTTGATCACGGTTCCATTGGAGACGGTTGGAACGGCGAAGGGGGGCGGCGGGCAAGGGGATCAAAAAGGCCAGCCCCACCAGTAACACACTTGGTCCGGAAATTGTTCGTCAGAAAATTCAGGTTCACCGTCGCCTGCCCATGATTCATACATCCACTCGCCACGGACAAACGAGACCAAAGAAAACACCCACAGAGCAACCCACAAGACGGCCAGCAAGTACGACTCAGACAGCATCAGGAACGTGCCGCAGACAAAGGCAACGGACAGGCTCAGAGCGAGCAGGAACTTCTCCCATTGTTTCAACATTATTCATCCCCCCACAGACCCAGCATCCCACCCACAAAACCTATTGCTAGACAAAACAAAAGTAGAGCTTCCATCGTTACACCTTCCCCACAGAAATTTGAATTAGTTATGAGGATGAGCGCAGCGGTGGCGTGAGGGTCCCATCCCCTGCCGTTCCAGGTTCGACTCTGTTGCGCTCACTCACACCTGCGGTGAGTGCAACAAGCGGGAGACCATGGCCGAGTCAGAACTAGGCTAGAGTCTTTTCCATATAAAAAGGGATGCCAAACACACACAGTTTTCAGCGTCCCTCAACAGGAAATCCTCTTGCACTTTTTTTACAGTCCGTAACGGACCACTTCACGGAACTCATTCAGTTCCGACTGCATTTCATGTATGCGAGCCGCTTCAGCTGCGTCTGTTTGGGCCGCGACTAAATCATCGAGAGCATCAGCGACCTCACGGAGTAACTTTTCGGCTTTACGGGCCGTTGTGTAAGGCATTTGGACAAGTTCCATTGTCAGTCTCCATATCTTTTGAAGAGGGGGTGGTACATTTTTTGTTCGGAAATGGTGGCGGTCATGGCTCGCTCCGACATAAACGATGTCCAGGCGAAGTCGCAATGTGGGGCGGCAACTGTCCACTTAAACGAATTCGCATGAACTCTGTATGAGCCACATCAACGCAGGCCCGCAGCTCTGGTTCAGCAGCATCTGAAAACCAGACCATGGGGTTAAGTCTGTCTCGCTCAATTGTTCCGGGACTTACAAGCAGGTTCCCGTCGCGGATGGCCATCTCTTTTGACATTTCATCTTCAACCATTCGGACAAAGACGAAACCACGATTGAGATAAGCTTTCTCCAAGTCAGGTTTGGCTATGGAGAAGAATGCGAGTTCTTCAGGAACATGGCGTATGGCTGGATCGTAATGCTGGAACGTATCTGCTGCGGGATTGAGACAATCGCTGTCATTTTCAAACGGGCAAGCGGAAAGCAGGATGGATGCACCAGCGTCAGTGCAGAGGTCTTTGAGTAGGTCGAGAATGTGCGAGAGCCATCCGTCACGGCGATGAATTGGCTCCACCCAAATACCACGCAGGAATACGACGTCGTTCTCGTAGCCAGCTACTGGGGCTGTCTCAAGCTGAAGCCAGGCAGCGTCCTGATAAACGAACTGGTTATGCCCAGTCCATTCGACTTCCTCTAACAACTTGAAGTCATGAATGACGCGGCAGCTGGGGCTTGCAGGTCGTTCAACCTTCCCAGCGTTAAAGCGGTCTCTTCGTTTTTTGAAGTCCTCTTCACCACGGCAGCGGAGTTTGAACTCTTGCCAATGAGATTCTGCTGCGAAAGCCATATCGTTGAGTGCGGACATAAATTTTTACTTCTTTTCTTCTGTTCCAACAGCTACAGAGGCTGCTGCAACTCATCTGGTTCTGATGAATTTCTCCTTTCATTTCCCGATGTCTCCCCGTGCCAAGCCAGCAGTGCCAGTCCCCATACTTGGCGGGGCCATCACGGCGGCTAAAGCCGCCGCAAACGGTTTTCAAATCAGTCAAGTACCATCTACAGAAACGTTCCGGCGTACTACCGGATGATCAACTCCACATGCATATCTACACCATTATATCCCGTTCAAAATGAAAATTGATCGGTTTGGTGCGTCTATGGTTTCCCGATGAAATTTCTTAAGTTATTACTGTTAAATGACTTAAAATTTATCGGATTCGTGGTTTTTCGAGCCGTTTTATAGAAAGATTGATCGGCACGCGCACAAAATCCCTACTAGAACAAAGGTCAGCGGGTGGTGGAGAGGCGATAAGGCGCGACGTAGCGGCCATTCCATTGGTGCCGTCCCAATGGTCTTTGCATCGGTAGTTACAAACAGTATGCAAGGGAACAGATGAGCAACCGGTACCGTATTTGACAGAGTGACACTAACAATCAGTAATCTCTCTTCAGTCAACAACGGCAGTTTCGTAAAATCGTCATTTAGGCGTGCATCTGGCTAGTGCTAAAGAAGCTAAGGTGTCAAAACGAACTCTAGATCGAAGATGCAAGCACAATGAAATTTCAACTTGATACACAACGACGTAACGTGCCCGAGGAAGAGTTGATTGCAGACCTACTTAGAGTTCGTGATCTCCTCGCAAAAGAAGGGGCAACGATTACGGGGCAGTCATACACTGAATTAGGACAGTTTACTGCCTCGACTATAAAAGATCGTTTTGGTACCTGGAACGCGGGGCTGGCAGCGGCGGGTATCGAAGTTGCGAATAAAAAAGATATCTCTGAAACAGATTTATTTAAGGATTTAGAGCATGTCTGGACGACACTTGGCAGGCAACCACGAGTAAGAGAAATTACGAGACCACTGTCGAAATACAGTGCTGATACATACAAGGTGCGGTTTGGTAGTTGGAACAACGCGCTCCAAAGATTTGTCGAACACATCAACACCGACGCAGACGAGTTAAACGACGAAGCTGAAAATACTTCGTCCAAGGAAGAGCCTCAGCAAGTTCGCGCTAAGAAAAGAACGGGGCGACACATATCGGATCGGATGCGTTTTCGAATACTCTCTCGCGATGGCTTTACTTGCCAGTCGTGTGGTGCAAGCCCGATCAAGCAAAGGGGTGTAGAATTACATGTAGACCATGTAATCCCGTGGTCGAAGGGCGGCGAAACGGAGGAAAGCAATTTAAAAGCAAAATGTGCCCAGTGTAATCTCGGAAAGGGCAACGCATTCTTCGAATAAGAGTGCGCACATGATCCTCGAAGAACTCAGCCAGAGCGCCAACATTGTCCAACGTTTAGGGGAATAAGATTTCTTCTGCTGGAACTGCCAGACATCTTTTGCAGTCAGCCCTCAGATGAATCATCTGCGATCAGCATTTGAATAAGGACTGCAAGCAGTTTTTGATTGAGCTGACCATCATGTGACCACCCGGCATCCAGAATACCTCTTTTTAAAAGGTTTTCTGGTACTAGCTCGTCCCCTACTCGGGGAGCTCTTCTAAGTTTTTGCTGAGTCGCAGCTTGCGACTACCTGTCGGCCTCGGCAGTGCAGCGTTTCAGACCGAACTACATGTTTCTCTACATGTTTTCGGAGGAAACCTGCCATGGCGCAAAAGTCAAAACTGCCTCAGCTTCGCTTCCACAAGACCACCGGTCAGGCGTACGTTCGCCTCAACGGCAAAATGGTCTATCTCGGCCCGGCGACACCGCGGGACGTTTCTCTCGCAGTGAAGCTTCGCTACGACGAGGCCATCACTCGCTGGATCGCAGGGCAGGACACAGACCCGCTCGGAATCACGGTTGATGAGCTGGCGATTCGTTACATGAAGCATGTGCGTCAGCACTACCGCAAAAACGGCGAGGAAACGAGTGAGGTCACCAGTATTCGCTCTGCACTGAAAATCCTTCTTAAGGCAGACGGCACGAGCAGAGTGCAGGAATTTGGCCCCCTGAGACTTCAGGCCATCCGCGAACGAATGATCCGGGCTGGCTGGCGTCGTAAAAGCATCAATAAGCAGGTTGGCCGGATTCGCCGCATGTTCAAGTGGGGTGTCAGTCAGGAGCTCGTCCCGACATCGACGCTGGCTGCCCTCGATACAGTTCCGGGCCTGAGATCAGGCCGCAGCGAAGCGATTGAGTCTGTTCCGATATCTCCGGTTTCCGACGAGGCGATTGAAGCCGTGAGGCCACACGTAAGTCGCCAAATCTGGGCAATGGTCAAACTCCAACGGCTGACAGGTATGCGACCGGGTGAGGTCACGATTATTCGAGGTTGCGACATCAATATGTCTGGCTCTGAATGGGAATACACTCCTGCGAGTCACAAGACAGAGCACCACGGACGAAACCGGGTGGTCGTGTTGGGCCCCAAAGCCCAGTTGATCCTGCGGGAGCACCTTCGGCCCGACGCAACGGAGTACCTGTTCTCGCCAGCCGCTGCTCGGGCGGAGTTTGATCAAGAGCGACGTAACAATCGAAAGACACCAATGACCCCGAGCCAGAAGGCACGCCAGAGAGTGCAAAAACCCAAGAAGGTGCTGGGAGACTGTTACACCGTGGCCAGTTACGGTCAGGCCATTCGAAAAGCGTGTGAGCAGGCTTTTGATATGCCAAAAGAACTTCGCAACGTGTCGACGAAGCTACCAGCCTGCCAGCGGGCTGAGCTTCAGGTGGCGGCGAGGGCG
>JACLAC010003645.1_pt1 | contig 13180 bp, 14 predicted proteins | sample 8027881 | NCBI WGS metagenome assembly JACLAC01 (sample SAMN15725517, study PRJNA655200) | protist metagenome | isolation source: fluorescence activated cell sorting (FACS) single amplified genomes of... | place: Spain: Blaines Bay Microbial Observatory, Mediterranean Sea | collected 2016-01-19 | reverse complement strand
CAAGCTCAAACTTACCCTTTCTCTGTTTTACTGCACTTGTAAAAGCACCTTTTTCATGGCCAAACAGCTCGCTTTCTATCAGCTCCTTGGGAATAGCAGCACAATTAACTTCTATAAATGCTGCTGCCTTCCTGGGGCTGCCATTGTGAAGCTGCCTTGCAACTAACTCCTTTCCTGCACCATTTCCACCAGTTATAAGAACCCTAGCATCAGTAGACGCAACTGTTTCTACCATATCTAGAATATCAATAATTGCTTTAGATTCTCCAATAATGGGGTGTGATTTAGACCTATGAACCTTTTTTCTTAGTCGAGTAGTTTCAGCCTTGAGATCCTCTGTGTCTGTAGCATGCTTTAGAGTAACAAGAATGCGATTCAAATCAAGCGGCTTCTGTATAAAATCGAACGCACCTTTCTTCAGTGCCTGTACAGCTGTCTCTACAGTTCCATGACCTGAAATCATAATTACTGGCGTTTGAACTCCCTTAGACTCAAGCATGTCTAGAACGTCCAGTCCGTCCATCTTTGGCATTTTGATATCGCAGTAAATAGCATCGTATTTAGCCTTAGTTGCCTCAATCACACCCGCCATTCCATCCTCTGCCTCACTTACAACGTGCCCCTCGTACTCTAGAATTTCTCTCAGACTAGCCCTAATCGGTTGCTCGTCGTCTATGATTAAAATTTTTGCCATTTGAAATGATTATTGCGTCAGAAGTTACCCTCTTTCAGGCTTTAGTCCAAACTCTATGCCACACCTGGCAATACGGTTTGGCCTTTAGAAAGTCTATTAAGCACACCCTCCCTCAGCGCATACTCAGACCTAAACATCTTCTGAATGTCGCTATTTTCAAGAGCCCAGCGCACAATGGCAGCAGCATAAGGAATATTATCAGCCCTATCAGGCGGCATACCCTCCATAGCCAGTCTTTGCCTAACAGTATTATGCATCAGCTCACCACAAAGCTGCTTGAATCCCTCCAGTTCAATGGGTGTTGCAGAAGGATGCTCATCATCCGAGGTCTCTGCTATTTGAGGGTTTGTAACGGCACAAAAAGTGTCGAAAGAACCACTAGAGCCAATTAATATCTCAGGCTTAACATTTTCTAAAGCGACCTGCAAGGGCTGAAGCGCATCATCTAAAAACGGCTTCATCTCTAAGTATGCTTCATCTTCATTGGCTCCAAATCTATTCTTCATTCTGAATAAATTAGCCATTCTTGCAACTCCAACATCGAAGGATCTACTCCAAATTATTTCATTCTTATTCCACAGAATGCACTCAGTACTTCCTCCACCAATATCCATGGTAAGAACATTTTCCGATTCTGGCGGCTCATAGGTTAGCTCTAATCCAGACTGAATCAATGATGCTTCAGCTGCTCCACTGATGATATTAACCTTGTAGCCATAGCGTTCAAACACTGGACCTACAAAGTGCTTACTATTTGAAGCATCACGGAGTGCGCTAGTTGCAAAAATGTGTACCTCTTCAGCACCGTAATTGTGCAATGCCTCTCTCATCACGCCTATTGCATCAATTCCTCGGGTTATCCTTTCAGGCAGAATAATGCCTTTGCCGACACCTCCTTTTCCGAGCTTTACTGGTAGCCTTAGGCTGAAGACATTCTTCCAACGACCGGGGCCCAAGGTTATATTGAAATCTACTATTCTTAGGTTGAAGGTGTTAGTGCCGCAATCGATGACAGCTTTCCTACTCATCGATTCTTGTAGGTTAACCATTTCAGCATTTCTAAAAGAGATGGCTTTTTTCCATACATGAAAATTCCAGTTCGGTAGATTCTACCTGCGAGCTTAATCATGAGGTAAACAGTCACTATTAGAATCAGTGCGCTGATAACAACTTCCCACCATGGCACACCCATGCTAAGTCTCACCATCATTGTGATGGGAGAAGTAAATGGGACAAACGAGCAAACTGTTGCAAGTGTCGTTTCTGGAGATTCTAATATCTGAATGTTCAGCAAATAGCTAAACGTAAGTGGCAACATAACTGGGAGCAACAAGTATTGGGCGTCTGATTCTTGCTCTACAGAAGCACCAACTGCTGCAAAAAGAGAACCGTAAAGAGCGAATCCACCAAAGTAGAAGAATACACCCCAGCCTAACATTGCTAGCCAATTGATCTGCATCAAGAATCCTAGATCCTCGTGAGAGCTCATGAACGTGTTTAAATCCGTAGACGACACTGCATTCCCGCTTTCAGCCATAATCTCTGTGAGCATTCCTGAAGATTCAGCATAGGTCCCAAAACCCAGGAACAACAACCAAGAAAGAACAGCCCAAGCAACGATTTGGGTTATCCCCACTAGACCTATACCTGCAACTTTAGCGCCCATAAGTGCTTCTGGCTTAACTATGCTCACCACCACTTCAACTATCCTATTGCTCTTCTCCTCGATTACGCCTCGCATAACGTGCATGCCGTAAATCATAATGAACATGAACATGAACATCGAGAAAACCCATCCTACTAACGACTTGTTTTCTTCGTTTCTATCGCGGGTTTCAACGTCTTGGGTTACTAGACCAATTTTCACCTTGAGTCTTTTGTACGTCTCGTAATCAAGGTCGGACTCCATTTTGACCCTCAACCGCTCAACCGCCTCAGTCAAATCTCTCTTGATAGCAGATTTCACTCTCATTGAAGGGGTGGTCTCGTATTGGAGTAATGCCTTTGAATTCTGAAGAATGCCGTCGTCAAATTCAAGCATTCCAGTGTAATCGCTCTCTAAAAATGCCTCCTGACTTAGTGCTTCTGTTGTGAAGCGATATTCTAAATAGTCCCTCTCTGGGAAACACTCGAAGCAACTTGGGATTTGGCCTTTATCATCAATATTGAAACTAAGAACCTCGCTTGAATCGACGACTAGAATTTTAGAATCAGTTTCCTGTGACTTTGAAAGCAAAACAATCATCGCAATAAAGCCCACCATTAAAACGGGGCCTAGAAGCGTTGAAATAATAAAAGCCCTACGTCTTACCCTCGTCTTGTATTCTCGACCAACTATAATGAGCCAATTCATGATTCAGCCTTTTTTACTGCTCTAAAAAACACCTCGTCCATAGAGATTGTTTTAGGCGAACATGATAATACATCGACTTCCTGGGTTGACCACTTTAAGAATTTCTCAATAGGAGTCTGTGGTGGAATACCTAGAACCATTTCGTGAATGTTATTCTCTGTGCTGTGAACACTGTGAAGTATTGCACTCGCTCCTAGTGCAGCTGTGAATGCAATGAGATTACCTCGGAATTTAAAATCCACACGCCCAGCTCTAGCATTTTCTCTCAACTGATCAACTCTGCCTTCTAAAATTTTAGATCCGTGGTTCACTAGAGCTACGTGGTCGCACAATTCATCTACACTTGACATATCATGGGTTGAAAGAAGAACCGTGGTGCCGTTTTGATCCCTGAGTCTATTGATTTCAGTCTTAATTCGTTGAGCATTGATGGGGTCAAATCCACTTAGAGGTTCGTCTAGAATTAAGAATTTAGGTTTATGAAGAATGCTGACAATGAATTGGATTTTTTGGGCCATACCCTTACTCAAATCAGAAACTTCCTTATTCCACCACCCATCTACATCTAATCTCTCAAACCAATTCTTTAATTCGTACTCAGCTTCAGATCTACCCATACCCCTTAGTCGGGCAAAATAAAGCGCCTGCTCTCCAACCCTCATGTTTTTATAGAGACCTCTTTCTTCTGGGAGATAGCCTATGTTTTGGATATCGCTTTGCTTCAGGCTAGAGCCAAAAAAACTCACATCACCCGAATCTGGAGCTGTGATTCCAGCCACCATTCTTATTAGAGTGGTTTTGCCAGCCCCGTTGGGGCCTAGTAGCCCAAAAATACTTCCCTTAGGCACGTCAACGCTCACGCCATCCAAGGCTACATGGTCACCGTACTGCTTTCGTACTTCACGCAGACTTAATGCTAGAGGTTGTTGTGTTGTCATGAGAATAGATCGCGAACCTTATCGAAGAATCCCCTCTCGTCGTGGTTGGGGTCTGGCTTAAAGTTACTCGAGTCTCGCAATGCTTCCAAAGCACTTTGCTCTTCTTTTGTCAACTCTTGAGGAGTCCAAACATTAATATTAACCAACAAGTCTCCGTTACCGTATGAATCCATTGATGGGAGCCCTTTTCCTCTCAGCCTAACGAGCTTTCCACTTTGAGTTCCAGCATCAATCTTAATCTTAGCTTTTCCGTGTAAAAGAGGAACTTCTGCAGATGAACCAAGAGCAGCAGCAGTGAAGCTCACATAAAGATCGTGGTGGATGTTTTTGCCATTGCGTTGAAACTGCGCGTGGGGCATTTCTTCAACTACAATCAATAAGTCTCCAGGAACACCTCCAACTGGAGCGCCATTTCCATTTCCTCGCATAACTAACTGAACTCCGTCCTCAACTCCAGATGGTATATCTATTTCAACTACCTCGTCCTTGCGTACCATTCCCATTTGGTCTGCATCAGAAGGCTTCTTTGTAATGCTGACTCCTGATCCGTGACAACTAGGACAAGTTGATGATGTCTGCATTTGGCCTAGAATAGTGTTCGACACCCTTCTTACTTGGCCTGAACCATGGCAGGTAGAGCAGTCAGAATGCTCGACGCCTTCAGCAAGAACTTGTTTGGCCACCCTAATCTTCTTCTTTGCACCAGTATCAATCTCCTCTAAGGTAAGCTTGACTTTTATGCGAAGGTCAGACCCCTTCATCCTACGGCGACGGCCTCCGCCACTTCCACCGAAGGCAGCCCCTCCGCCAAAAGCGCCTCCGAATATGTCACCGAACTGCGAGAAGATATCCTCCATGTTCATGTGGTGACCTCCACCCCCGCCAGCAGCACCTTTCATTCCAGCGTGCCCAAACCTATCGTAACGTTCGCGCTTATTATCATCGCTCAACACCTCGTAGGCCTCTGCTGCCTCCTTGAACTTATCTTCTGCTGAAGAATCGTCAGGATTTTTATCAGGGTGATGCTTAAGGGCTAGTTTTCTGTAAGCTTTCTTAATCTCAGAAGCTGATGATCCTTTGTCGACCCCCAGAACTGCGTAGTAATCTCGTTTTGACATCTTATGCGCCTATTACAACTTTTGAATATCTGAGGACTTTCTCTCCAAGCATGTATCCTTTCTCAACTACATCTACAATTTTACCCTTCAACTTTTCTTCTGGAGCTGGGACATTTGCAATTGCTTCATGCTTATCAAGGTCAAAATCATCTCCAGGCTTAGCATCCATTGCCTTCAATCCTTTAGAATTTAGTGTTGCAACAAACTTCGAGCGAATCAAATCCATACCCTCCTTCAGAGCCACAGCATCATCTGTTGCGTTAGCATCAGCTCTATCAAAGTCATCGATTAATGGAAGAAGCTTTGTCATTACACCGCTTGAAGCAGAACTGATGAGCTCAGCTTTCTCACGCATTGTCCTCTTTCTGAAGTTATCAAACTCCGCATAAAGTCTCATGTACTTGTCTTGAAAATCGATCTCCTCAGGCTTCTCAACCTGTTCCTCAACCTGTTCCTCAACCTGCTCCTCAACCTGCTCCTCAACTGCTTCGTTAGACTGCACTTCTTGTTCTTCTGATTCCTCAGATTTTTTGTTCTTGTTCATGCTAAAATTGAATTCGAAAATATCAAGGCAAAGGAAGTGCCATTTAAGTTAAGAATCCAAAACAAGACAGCATGTCATATTTGCTCTCAAATTTTGACAGTATGTCCTGTCATCTAAGGCTTTTTACGTGCTTGTCAATATTTAGATGAAGCTCTATTCCTCTTAGGTTTGTAGCAACAACAATCCCGTTTTCATCAATTAGAAAACTCATGGGTATTGAGCTCACTCCATACATTGCTGCAGCCTCGTTTTGCCACTTTTTCAAATCGCTCACATGGTAGTCCCACTTCAATCCATCTTTAGCGATAGCCGTCTTCCATGATTGGACGTTTGAATCTAGTGATACTGAGAAAATCTCAAAACCATCTGCGTTTTTAAACTTGGCCTTTTTGTACTTGTCGTAGGCCTTGACAACATTGACGTTTTCTCTTCTACACGGTCCACACCATGAAGCCCAAAAGTCTACCAGAACTATCTGCCCTCTTAGATCACTCAACTTCATCTCAACTCCTTCAGGACTATTCATAATGATATTAGGGGCTTCATCTCCAACATTAGTCCCTATCCTTGTCTCTTCTACAAGTTCAGTTTCAGTGCTAGAAATTGTTGACCCAACATATCCCGTAAAGGTTATTACCGCTAGACCTACAGCGGTTAATGAGGATTTCAGAATCATTGTCATTGTACTCTTGTTATTTTTGCTCCTAGTTTTCTAAGTCGTTCGTCTATGTTTTGGTATCCCCTGTCAATCTGACCAATATTGTGAATGGTCGATGTGCCTTCTGCTGATAGTGCTGCTATCAAAAGCGAAACCCCTGCTCTAATATCAGGTGAGGTCATTGTCACAGCCCTAAGTTCTGTTGTGTGGTCGAGGCCTATTACCGTGGCTCTGTGGGGATCGCAGAGGATTATTTGGGCTCCCATATCGATGAGCTTATCAACGAAGAAAAGCCTGCTTTCAAACATCTTTTGGTGTATCATAACTGACCCCTTCGCTTGAGTAGCCATCACAAGAATAATGCTCAACAAATCTGGCGTGAATCCTGGCCAAGGCGCATCACTAACTGTCAGAATCGACCCGTCAATAAATTTTTCAATTTCGTAGTGTTCCTGAGCTGGCACGTAGATGTCGTCACCCCTTCTCTCAATCTTCACTCCCATTCTGCGGAATATTCTAGGAATAATTCCTAGCTCGTCATAGCAAACGTCCTTGATGGTAATCTCGCTTTTAGTCATAGCTGCCATACCTATGAAGCTACCAACTTCAATCATATCGGGCAAGCAGCGGTGAGTAGCGCCTCCAAGCTCATCAACACCCTCAATCGTAAGAAGGTTAGAGCCAACTCCTGATATCTTACCGCCCATTCTATTGATGAGCTTACACAGTTGTTGAAGATATGGTTCGCAAGCTGCGTTGTATATAGTCGTCGTCCCCTCTGCTAGAGCTGCTGCCATAACAACATTAGCCGTACCTGTAACAGAAGCCTCATCGAGTAGCATGCTGGTTCCTTTTAGCTTTCCCCCAGGAACTTTTGCATTAAAAAAACCCGTAGATGCATCATAACTGAATTCAGCCCCAAGAGCCTTGAAACCCAGAAAGTGAGTATCCATTCTTCTTCTTCCTATCTTATCTCCTCCTGGTCTTGGTAAAGCTCCTATGCCAAACCTTGACAACAACGGCCCCAATATCATCACCGATCCTCTCAATGAACTTCCTTTCATAGAGAATTCTTCCGAATTCAAGTAATCTAGATTCACTTCATCAGCCTTGAACGTCCAAGTTCCAACTCCCTTTTTTGAAGTCTTAACTCCCATCGAACCTAAAAGGTCAATGAGTTTATTAATATCAACTATGTCTGGAAGATTCGAGATCTCTAATTCGTCTGGCGTAAGCAGTACAGCGCTCAATATTTGCAGTGCCTCATTTTTTGCCCCTTGTGGTACAACCTCGCCACTTAATTTGTGACCTCCTTCAATTACAAAACTGCTCATTCCTCAAAGTTGCATCATAACAACGAGTATTTTAAGAACAAGATTGGAACTTGTTCAACAAAAATTGTGAAAGGATTGAGCTTGAAGCCGTTTATCTACGACGGTTCTTATTGCTATAATTCTTCTTTCCGTTTTTCTTACCCGGTCTCTTACGATCTAGAGCGTCACTTGTCTTACGAATACTCCTTAGAATTTCAGCCGTGCTTTCAAGTTCCGCATCCTCTGGCAGTACAAGCGATCCACCTGAAACTTCCTTCAGTTGCTCAACAATAAAGCTTCTTTCAATAGTCTTTCTATTCCAAGTTAGAAAGTGCATTTTCATTGTGTTCGCAAGCTTAACGATAAGTATTGACTTCTCTTCCCCCTCATCTAGCTTCTTAGCCATTTCAACCATAGAACCTAAAGTTCTGCCAAAATGCCCAGCCCTTGAGGTAGCGTTAGGATAGTCAAGTCTATCCGGCTGAGTGAGCTTTTCATCTGGGGTTGGCTTCTCAAAAGGACTATCAACATCCATTTGAAATTGAGAAATCTGATGAAGGTGATTCCACAGTTTGTGCAACCCTTCCTCTTCAGTTCCTTCTGGCGGAACAACTGAACCCATCACACTTATAATTGCTTCAGCACACTTTGTTCTCTCTGCTTTATCAGCTAAAGACAACATATGTTGAACCATAGTTTGGATTGCTCTACCGTATTCAGGAATCAATAAATCCTCTCTCGAGCTATTGTAGGTAAGCGTATCGCTCATATCTACACCCTTTTGCATCATTTTAATCATCTGCTGCAAAGATACACTACTTCTTTCCTTCATTTTCCTAAATTTTATCTATACCACACCAATTATCATGAGGAAATTCATCTACAAATACATCATTGAAATTTTGTGATTATCACTAGTTTATTAATTTCATTTTATGTCGGGAAGACCAGAGCTTTAGATTACGAAACTGAGTTAAGAAACCACTCCTTATCAAGGTTATATTCTAACATCAGTGATGATGTTGAAGACAGTAAAATCAATTTGAGCATTTACACTAACAAGAAGTGCGAATATCTTTTCAATAATTACGACTCATTACTAATTCATGACATTGATAGAATCGCAGGTTGTTTAAGGACGGCAGCTAAGTCCTGGACTATTTTCATAGACAATCCAGAGGAATATTTAACTCTAAGGAATTCAGGATTGATTGAGCTTGTTGAGGATGACACATTGATTTTATTACTGCAAAAGAAATATTCAAATCATGAAGTGTACAAGAAGTACGAAGAACACATCAATAATTACAATTTAGAATTGATTAAAGTATTAAATGAGAAAACTATTAGAGAAAATTACAAATCTTCTGACACACCTTATAAATACAAATGTTTAATGAATTCTAACAAATCTCTTTCTGAATCTGATCTAAACCTAATCATGCATAATGGAGGGTTGTGCGAAACTTATTGCTAAGACATAAGGACTTCAATTTTAAGAGATTCATTGATATTAATACACATAGACAATCTCTTGGAACGAAACAAGAAGGGTAAGTAACACAAAAAGTTTCGTTTTTACATTTGAAATACATAAAAGCTAACTTACTTTTGTCGTCCGTTTAACGGTAATGCGAAAATAGCTCAGTTGGTAGAGCACAACCTTGCCAAGGTTGGGGTCGCGAGTTCGAGTCTCGTTTTTCGCTCAAAGAAAAGCCTCCCAATTAGGGGGGCTTTTTTTATGCTAGTGCTAGAAAAAACATAAGAATTAATGCAAAAAGCGAATGGATTGATACACATTTGGATACTTAAGTCTAATTGTGCGTAAATTTGCACCAATATAATAAAATTTTAATATGAGTAACGGAACTGTAAAATTCTTTAACGATTCTAAAGGATTTGGATTTATCGCACCAGAAGATGGTGGCAAAGATGTGTTTGTACACGCTAACGGACTAATTGATCAAATCAAAGATGGCGATCAAGTAAACTACGATGTAGAAGAAGGCAGAAAAGGCCTAAACGCTGTAAACGTAAAAGTCGTTTAAAGTCAAACGCCCCAAGATATTGATACATCTCAAGGCGTTCTATTCCCACAGCCATATGGGCGTGGCGCAAAGGTAAGTATGTTTACAGGCAATGCGATATAGAATACCAGAGATAAAGTTTTGGAATTAAAAGCCTCCCGAAAGGGGGGCTTTTTTATTCTCTATTCACATTCAAGACCAAAATCACTTAAAATCAATAATAAATCTCCTGTTGACACTTGCCCGTCTTGATTAACATCTGATAGGCAATCGGGATTTATACCATTGAAAATACACGAGCCGTCATCATAATCAAAGAATTCATTGTAATTGATGGCTGAAGTAGTGAATGTAGAAATTCCTGTCAAACCTAAATGAAAGGATTCTTTACTTTCATCTTCTTAAGAAAAGGTAGGAATCAAAATCGCAAAACAAACAAGTAAAAGAGCCAGCTTTTGCATGTGGAAATGAATTTTCACACTACAAGTTAAGTAAGTTTGCCACATAATAAATATAGAATGCACGCGATAATAAACACAGACAAGGGACCTCTTAAAGTTGAATTTTTCGAGAAAGATGCTCCTAACACAGTAGCTAATTTTGTAAAACTGGCAAAAGACGGGTTTTATGAAGGACTTACCTTTCACAGGGTAATTCCGGATTTTGTAGTTCAAGGCGGATGTCCACAAGGTACCGGCGTTGGAGGTCCTGGATACGAGATTGATTGTGAGCTAGAAGGAGAAAATCAATATCACGATAAGGGCGTTCTTTCTATGGCTCACGCAGGAAGAAACACAGGAGGGTCACAATTTTTTCTAGTTCTTTCTAGAGATCACACAGCGCATCTTGATGGTAATCACACATGTTTTGGAAAGGTCGTAGATGGTGTTGACACAATTGATGATTTAAGACAAGGCGATCAATTTAAGGTTGAGATAGTTGAGTAATGTCTAAGGTAGATGGCTATATAAGGGGTGTAAGGGTAGAGTTTGTCCCCATCCATTAAATCCCCAGTCTGTTATATGCAATGAACCTTCTGAATCGTAGACAAAAATGGGCCCGTTATCCCTCACCCAGAAATCGTCATTAGGTTGAACGAAAAAATCAATATTATCAAGAGGAACACCATTGTTATTCAACTGATTTATAATCTGATTTTCATGCTGATTATTATAAGCAACTATATGAACCTTCTCACTTGTAATTAGAGCCTGAGTCATTTCAATAAACGCTGGAACAAAGTCACTAGCACCCCAACCATAAGTGTGATTATGTGGCCATTGGAGCCATGTCCCTTCATGCTCTGTTTCCTCAGAAGGCATGGTGTAGAGGATGTCTTGGGCGGGAATCACAAAGCACCATAAAACTGCAAAAACTAAAACACCAAAACCCCTCATTCTTCTTCGTTTAAAGTCGTATCAAGAAGAGGTCTAATATCATCTGAGGATGGACGTGGAGCATCAAGATCAACGACCTTACCATTTGCATCAAAAACCATAAATCTAGGTATGCCGTTGATCGCATAATCTTCCATCATTTGCGATTTCCAAGCACCAGTATTTACATGTACTCCATGCATTCCTTTATCATCAATAAAGTTGGTCCAAGCTAAAGAATCTGTATCAACACTAACCCCCAAGAAGGTTATGTTATGTTCAGCGTATTCCTCTTCAAGCTCAATTAAATTTGGAATTTCAGCAACACAAGGCCCACACCATGTTGCCCAAACATCTACATAAACTACTGATCCAACAAAATCACTAAGACTTACGTCATTTCCCTTTCTATCTGAAAAAGTAAAATCAATAGAATCCTCCCCTGGCTGAGGAAGGGCAGCTAGAGCTTCCTTTCTTTTGAATATGTAGTCAATTGTATCATCAAAATCTTTTAAAATAGAAGAATAAAAATCCGGGTTTGACTCTTGAAACCTCTCAGCTCTTCTTACAAATGGCTCAATAGTAGCGCGGAATGTTGAATCAATATCTTCTACAGGCAGGTCCATTAAATTAGGCCAATCTAACTCCTCACTAACGAGATAATTCCAAGCTAAATAACTACACTCATCGCTACCTGTATACTTAATAGTCTCATCGAACTGCTCAGTATCAATTGTCAGCTGAATCTCATCATGGGGCTGGATATACATCTTAGTACTCTCCCTGCCGTGGAAGAAAGAAACATATGCAGCTGAATCCCATTCGAATTCTATCGAAAAAATTCCAGTCACACTATCTAAGGTCGTTATATAAGTAGAATCTGGAGCGCGTAATTTTATTGTATCTCCAATCGGATTTGCCACCACTCCTGTTATGGTTGCCACAGATGTTTTGGTTCTATCTACCTTATCTCCAAAGAAAATTAGCACAAGAAAAACTATAGCTAGGATACCAAATATTATTTCTTTTTTATTCTTCATGTGATGAAGGTACCTCTTGTATAGGATGAGGCAAAATATATGAGTATATTTGATATTAAATTCTAATTTCATAATTATTATGACGCTTCGATTACTAGGTTCAGTATTTATTTTCTCACTCTTATCTACATCTCAGTTTTCTGCTCAAGAAATATCTGAGGACGCAAAAGTTTATTTAGAATATGAAAAAGTAGACCGAGAGGTAAACGTAAACGGGAGAGATGCCATAAACATGTTAGAAAGCTACATTGATGGCTACACAGACCTTCAAGTAGTAAGAAATAAGGAGGAATCTGAATTCACTTTTGTTCTTTCCGTGTTTGAAAAGAATTTTGGCAACAGGCAAGGTAAAATCATAGTGTTAGACAGCAAAAGCTCAAAAGAAATTTATGACACTGGGTGGGTAAAAGGAATGCCTCTTGTTTTTTATGGTTATTCAGGAACAAGACATGCAATTGCACGAGCATTCATAGACGAATTCTTAGAAGAGTACCGCCATATCAATCAGAAGTAGGCTGGCAACATTTACATTGGAATCACGACGTTCTTCAGTATTGGTCTTTGAGGATTACTCGAGAGTTTGTAGACGGATGGGAGTAAATCCTTAATCGATCTGTAATTCCTAGAAATCTAATTTTATTAGTTCCCACTTTTTATTCTTGAAACAATTGGGCTCAAAAATTGGCAAACGACTGCCTTCTATTTTGCCTACTTCATAAGATATAGTTTCATCTCCATAAAATGAAATTGTCTTTTAAAAACCTAACCACATCTTCATCAATAAGTGTAGTTAGGTTTTTAAAAGACAATTTCTATCATAGGAAAGGAAATCAGTGCATCTCCCCTATGTTTGCGTTGAATTCTAAGGACAAAATTTGTGACCGACAATAAACACATCTCAATCGTCATTCCTCTTTTTAATGAGAAAGAGAATTTAACTTCTCTAAATGATGAGTTAGTAAAGACTTTAAGTGGTTTGGCATATGACTTTGAGATTATATATGTCAATGACGGAAGTTCAGATGGTTCTCTCGATGTTGTTAAAGATCTCCGATTAAACGACTCTAGGGTTAATTACATTTCATTTAGCAAAAACTTTGGGCATCAAACTGCTCTAAA
>JACLAC010004949.1_pt1 | contig 13183 bp, 7 predicted proteins | sample 8027881 | NCBI WGS metagenome assembly JACLAC01 (sample SAMN15725517, study PRJNA655200) | protist metagenome | isolation source: fluorescence activated cell sorting (FACS) single amplified genomes of... | place: Spain: Blaines Bay Microbial Observatory, Mediterranean Sea | collected 2016-01-19 | reverse complement strand
GTCTTATATCTTTCATCCCACAAATTAAGGTAGCGAGCTTTATAGAGCTCAATTTGATTGGTATGAATTAAGATTGGGGTATACGCAAGCTGCTTTAGTAGAAATCAAATATCATGGAGAAAAAAGAGTCGGTGCAGGAGGAGGAAGATCCGTGGGTCCAGTATGACTTACTGAAGCAACGCCTGAAGCGACTCCGAGTTCGCTTTTACCGGCAAAGGGCTGAGGATAAAAATCGATTGTCTGGATCGAGGCATATATGGAAAGATCGTCAAAATGAAGTACTAAACGATTTAGAATTCGTACGGCATGGTTTGCGTGATTTACAAGGATCATCAAACGAGTATCACTTTTGTGTGTCGGCAGAAAAACGCAGGTGGCTTGAAGACCAAGAGAGATTAGACGCTTTGGTAAAGAGTTCCAAGGCAACAAAGCGATTGGAGAACTTAGACGTCGTACAGGTAAATAAAGCTCTTACTCGAAAACAAGTTGAGAAAATGATATTTATGAGAAACGGACGTACGCCTCCTTTTCGAGATGAAATGTTTGCCGAAATTACTGAAATTAATCGTGTGTACAAAGAACTTTTAGTGGCAATGGAAGAGAGCGCAAACGAGTCGGTAGACCTTGAGAGGAGGCACGAAGAGCCGAGGGAATGGCAGCGACCAGAACAGTATATAAAGCAAGAAAGGGTGTTTGCCAGCGTGATTGCACAACAAGAAAAGGCGCGGGAATCCCTGACTTTAGAAGAGCAAGGAGTAATTTCCGCCGTACGGTTTGGCGAAGCGAAAACTTTACAAAATATTTTAGCAACAGGAAGATATTCTGTAAATACAACGACAGGGAAGTCAAAAGAGACTCCCTTGCATTTTGCTGCGATTGGTGGGTACGCTGATGTGGCCCAGATACTTATAAATGCAGGGGCGACTGTTGATGCTCATAACATTGACGGCTGGACTCCACTTCATTATTGCTGTGGTATACTGTCAACTAAAGTGACCGTTGGTTTAAATAGATTAGGAATGGTTAAATTGCTGTTAGAAAATGGTGCAAACCCAAACCTTGGAATAGACAATGGCCGTGCCGAGGAGATGCCGGATAATTCAACTCCACTACACTTTGCAGCTTACTCCGGTGCAAACGACATTCTCGAGCTTCTGTTGAAGTACAAGGCTGAAGTAAATTCCCCAGACATGAACGGTCGAACTCCAATTATGATCGCTGCGGGACAAAACCACAGCGATACAGTTGAAATATTGGAGCAGGCGGGCTCAAGAATGGAGGCACGAGACTACTGGTGTGAAACTGCGCATGAACATGTTGCAAATATGTGGCTACGGCTTGGGCGACCAGCTGAGGAAGAACGAGATTTACAAACAGAAGAGTTTTTCCGGGTTCTAGGGAAAACACTGGAGGAAAATGAAATTGAAGATGCAACGCATTTTCGGATTATCCGCGACCCATCATCAAATGAAGAAATTAGAAAAGAATACTATAAAGTGGTAGATAAGAACTTACCTGACTTGTACCACGCTCAAAATGAGCGTTTGAAGCATAACCGCCGCAGACTAGACGTCCAAGAAGTCCTTGGCCCAGAACGGACTGTCCTAGTAATTGATTGGAAACTTCCTTTCCCGTTGCACACGCCAAAAACGCCCAGTGCACCCATGCAATCGCCATTACAGATGCTACAAAAAATTTTGAGAGATGCAATGCCAGAGGCAGCCATCGACTCCTATATTTTCTCTAATGGAAAGAAAAAGTATAGATCATATTACTTCAATACGACAATATCGCTGAAGAATCAATTTATGCTTCATTTGTATGTTCGAAAGAGACTTTCGGAATACTTGCCGAATCATGGCCTGGTGCAATCTTTTAATATTAAGTTCAAATCGTTACCTATGTACCAAATGTTTGAGGAAAATGGTATTGACGTGTTTAATTACTATGGGCACTTTGATGAGTACGGTTTAAACATGAACGATGAGAAGCCGTCAGCAATGAAACTATTGCGTGTAACTAGTCTAAGACAAGATGATGTTCCAGTCGAAGAATGCCCTAATTTAAGTCGCCCAGTCGCAGTTTACTATCGAGAGTGGCGTGATAAGCAGAAGGTTCGAATGAAAGGCGCCATTGAAGCCGTGATTGGGAGCAATGTGATGAACAAATTGATAGGGAAAAAATAAAAACATCAAAAACTATGAAACGTACTTCTTTAAAAACAAATTTTCTCACAATATTATACATCCATTGCCTCTGGATCGAGAGTTTTTGAGGGATACTTTGCTGTCGCTTTGTTTACTTGTCACGGCACCTTTGCGGAACGAAGTTTCTTTTCTATGATTGTTCTTTACCGGCGATTTCTTCGCATATGCAATACGCCTATCAGCTGCTTCATGGTAATGTATGTCTGAGGAAGAAGGCACTAAACTCCACTTCTTCTTTTTTCGATTTTTTTTGTTAGTTTGTGATGGAACGATATCCATGGAGGGCTCTAGAGGGGTTGTTGGATTGCCCCCTTTCGCTTTACGAAAAAATGCAGTTGCTATTTTCAATGCGCCACTTCTATTAAACGAATCATCGAAACTATCTTGTGTTTTCAGCGGTTTCTTTATCGAATTTTGCTTTGCTTTTGTTGCATTCTCTTTGGATTTGGGCTTGGACTCTTGCCTAGTACACACAAACCGATGAAGAAATAGTTCTTTCGTAGTGGCTCTCGTATCGGGATCTCGGCAAAAACATCGTTCTAAAAAGTCTATCATATCTTTCGTTTTCTCCCTTTCGGGTATATTCTCAAGCGGAGGACTATCATTGCTAGTTGAAACATGATGTAAAAGTTCATAAACGCTTGAAAAACCTTTAAGGGCCCAAGGTGTCTCCCCGGAGATCATTTGAATAATGGTGCAGCCCAAACTCCATATGTCTGCTTTCATATCACATCTTTCGTTTGTGATTACTTCAGGGGCAAGAAAGGCTGGGGTACCGAAAAGTGCTGGTCCTTTTGTTATGTTTATCAACAGACGGGCTGCGCCAAAATCAGCCAATTTTATCCTTCCGTCTTTCGACACAAGGATATTTTGCCCTTTTATATCGCGGTGGACTATTCCTTGTTTGTGAAGGTATGATAACCCTTTCAATATTTGTAATGTGTGTTGGGCAACTAGACCAACCGGAAGTTGTCCAAATTGAGCGATGATCTGGGTAAGGCTTCCGCCACTTACCCATTCGGTAAATATATACAATCTATCCCATAAAACAGCAGCGCCAACATATCTTACGATATTTGGATGGCGAAGTCTTTGCAAAATTTGCACCTCTGTCACAACATCTGTCATTCCTCCAACTACATCAGGCCCACAATATATTTCTTTAACAGCCAGAAATGCTCCAGTCGTTTTGTCTAGTCCCCTATACACAATTCCGTATGCTCCAGATCCAATTTTATCTCCTAAGCCATACAAATCATTAAATTCCTCTGGTGTTAACACTACCGGTTTTTGCGGTCGCTTGGAGCGCTTTTTTGATTTCCCCTTGAATTTTCGCTTCGACTTGCGTTGGTTCTTCCCGCTCGTGTTTGTAGATTTTGGGCTTTGTTTCAGTGCCGAGTTCACCTTTTTAAGTTTATTGCTTTGTTGATTACGATGTTTACTCTGATTGGAGACACTTTTAGCTTTTATGTTTTCATCGTCTTGGGTCTGTAAGACATCGTCACTACCACCACGCTCCAAAAATTGTGAAGTAGGCGACGTTCCGGAATCCCTTGGTGTCCTTAACGAGGTTCCGACATCACTTAAGTTTAGCGTTGTCGAAAGTAGCTCTTTCTCGTCTACTTTCGGCCCACTATCTGTGTCAGCCTTCCATGGAACGAGATCATGAAGCTCACTCGGCTGTGGTTTCTTCTGAATTGACGACTCTTTGTCCACATGATGAACACTATCTTCGCTTTCACTATCATAACTCGCTTCTTCTGAGGATGAAATGTACAAAAGAGGGGCGGGTTTTCTCCGCCGTTTCCCTGTATTCTCTTGGACTGCTTTCGTCGTATAAACCTCTGGGTTTTGTGAGTCGCCATTATCTTTTTCTAGAATATCATCTTCATCAATGTGTTTGTTTACGTAGACAACCATGATATTTGGTTGCGAGTCTCGGGATGCAAGAGCTTGCAACCCGCCAGGAACCGTAGTAACTTGTACCTTTTGGTTTGACATTTATTTTAATAAATAAGAAGAAACTCGGTGCCACTACTTCGAACAACAAGACTTCGACATAAATTTGTATTATTTACACACACAATAACACGAGATCATGGTACGTATTTTATTGCAGATATGCGAGAGTTTTATTCTGTGCCTACTTTTCAAAGTCAAAATGTTGACACGTTCTGCTGCTGAGAAAAGGTAAATTACTACAAGGCTCGATAGTTTAGGTATGTGTATTTCTTCTTATTTTTAGATGATGGAAGAGGAGGAAAAAACCACAACATACCTGTAGGCATAACAAAAAGGAATGCAATAATATAATAATAATAGGTTGCTCATCAATATGCACTAATTAAGTATAGAGCACTGAAGACTAACCAACGCTGCAGTTCAATATTGCAAATTCGATTGTAGTGTCGTCTATTTACATGGCAGCTCCATAGTCTATCCACTCCTGAGCTCTCCATACATGCTGTGGGAGCAAACAAAAGAAAATGCTGAAGATCCTGCCTCTGTTTTCTCGCATAATCAATTGTTAGTTGATTGAGAAGTTTACAGCAACACAGTAAGTGGAAGGCAAGTTAGTTTTTTTTGTACCCCAAGTTAAAGTAATAAATTGAGGAGGAGCCCTCCTTCTCGGTTTTTTTAGAACGAGCTACCCTTTAAGTGCTATTTTTTTTACTTTTGTCGTCGAGAGATGTGAGGAGGGATAGGAATAAATAATAATATACAGAGTATAGTTTTTTTGTTGTTATAATAAAAATAGTAGTATGTGATACTTTTCTTCTTCTTCTTATTATTATCATAATAATAATATATAATAATAATAAATAATGTAGTAGTATCAGCAATAATAATTGTTTGTGGTCCTTCTTCGCAGAAAACTTTAATGACGTTAACTCCTGTGTATTCTTCTAAGACTTCAGGGTTGAGGACTGCACTTAAAATTTTGGAAGTCTTAAATACATTTATGGCATCATTAGTGATCCCTTTCGATTTACATGGATATTCCGCTACAAATTGGGACGTCTTTCGCAAACCAAACTAAAGGAAGAGTGTAAGAAAAGCGAACTCAAACCCGGGGTCGAGTAAAAAGACACATTATATACGTGTATATGTGTTAATAAGAGCCTTACTGAAATGAATTAACAGGGCATAATATGTACAAATGTGTTTGTGTGTGTGTAGATTATGTTATTTTAAACAAATAGATACATTTTTGTACAGGCTGTGTAAAATAATTCGTACAAGTATTTTAAAAGATTTAACATATAAAAATTATAAGAAAAAAAAGATTTAAAAAGGTAAAATTGTAAAAATGCAGCCTCTCCCGAAAATTGTCGCCTTTTCTCTGTTTATACACACACGATTTTTAACCATTCCCCAACCTTGACCAAAAGTAAAAGCACACAAAAAAAAGGTGAACAATTCAAACAAACAAAATATGGTGAAACCTGGAAACATGGTTTGTAATTAATCACAACGCTTCGCAGCATGACTCTAGGCAGGTTTGAGATCAGTTCAAGGCATTCTTTGAATAGCACTTGAAGCCGTTCCCATACACTAGATGTCTTACCTGGACGCATTTCGATTCATACCACCACAAATATTTGTAGCCACTACTGTTGCACTTACTATGACAGTGTATAATCGAATTGAAGAACTGGTGGCAGAATCAAACAATTACATGTAACTGTTGGATGCATTCCCAGACTCGGATGAAGAGCCATTCGTACCACCCTGCGTATTTTGTAAGTCTCTTGCGTATTCCTCCGACTGTCTATATAGCTCCTGGTAGTATTGTGCGTATTGCGCAGCTGCTTCTGGATCCATCGCCGGCATATTAAACTGTTGTGCAAATTCCTCTACGTTATTTTGCATCATACCAACATTTGCATCATCTTGTCCAGAGCCAGCGCCAGCAGACATTTGCTGAAACATTTCGAAATATTTCTGCTGCATAGAGACGTATTGCTCCATTTGCTCCGCGGTCATTATGCCATAACCGCGATTAGCCCCTGCCGACTGCTTGTTTCTATTTCCTTGCTTTGTATCTTCCCTTGGCACAATATCTATTAGAAAGTCCATCATGTCTGACTGTGCAACGGCTTTTGATACATCGTTGCGTTGCAGCGTACGACGCCGACTTTGCTCTGTATGTGTCCATGATCTAAGAGTTAGTTCCAATATAAAAATTTCGCATGCCTTCGCTAGCAATACCGGCGCGTCAGCAGATATCATCTTTACGTTATCTTCGTCAAGTTTCATAATTTTTTTAATCCTAGCAAGTGGTAGAGGATGCAGCTTAAACTCTTGCGAACCACGATTTAATTCTTCTATACGACTAACCTGCTGCTTCCAAAATTGCTCCATCAGTTCTTTATTTGCGTCAACTTGGGACTGCTGCTGCCTCTGAAATGCAAAAGCATCGCCAGACATATTTGAGGCCGACATTGACGCGTTGGGTAGTCGAGAGTCACTCCCTTGAAAATTCCTATATATATGCGCTTGCAAGCTCGGTGATGTGTATTATTCTTTTCGTGACCTTGAGGTGATGCTTTCAAATACACGTAGTGTAAGAACAATTCATTTTTATTTATTATTTAATAATAATAATAATATAAAAAAAAATAAATAATAATAAAATACTACAGGAGGAGGTAGTGCTAGTTTAGTAGTAATTAATAAATAATTTTTTTTTTGTATTAGTGCTAGCTACGGTATGTATTTTATTATTTATTTTATAATTATCATCTTCATCTCTTGTCCTCCTCCATCATTATAATATGTATTATTATTTATTATTATTACTATCCATATTATGATGTATTCACATTAACATAGTGTTAAACTACGGTACGACGAGAGATTTAAAATAAAATCATTACAGAGTATTAATAAATAAATTATTAATAAAATAATAATAATAATAATAGAGCTGCTAGTAGCACTAGCACTACGAGGACTCCTCAAGATACAATAATAAATCCTAATAAAACTGTGTGAAAACAAATAGCTAGCTAGCCAGCACAGTAACAGAGCAACAATGGGGTTGAAACACTTCCCGACGTACGTACACACCTTTCCACGTTTACTACGGGACAACAATGGTGCACAAGTTGTGCTCTCTTCTTCGTACAAGTTTAAATATCTTTTCTCTACTTGTCTTACAGTACTAATAATGATGATGTTTGTTGAGGTGAGTATTCTTCATTCGTAACACTTAAAAGTGTAGTAAATAAATACAATAAGTTCAAATAAATAAGAGGAATTTTATACCTAATATATTCGTCTAATAATAAATATTTTTTTTCTTTCATCTTCTTTCTCTCTTCCTTCTCTTTCTCTTTTGCCATATTTTAATCTGTATAATATGGTTATTTATTGTATTATATATGATGTTGTTGTTGCACCACCACCGCAGCAGCGAAATTATTGATACAACAATGTAATAGCAAGTCACAGACACAAGTAGTAGATTCGAAGCCCCAAGGCCAATGATAGAACAATAGCCGATTCATTTTCTTCGTGGGATTGCACTGAAGACTGATCATGAGTTTGAATGACGGGACGTTTGCCCCGATGCCTGCAGTCTCGAGCTCTGACTTAGGATCATACGAACGTGGTCCGGAGTCGGGTTGCTTTTGTTGTCCTCGAGGTGGGCAGAAAAGGGGGCCAGAAATAGCCAATGAAAATCGATCCCAGACTCGCCTTGTTCGCATGGTATTTTCGCATCTTGCTTGGCAACAGTTTATGGCATTACTATTCGTAGCGAAAGCGTGGGACGTCGGTTTCTACGGAGAGCCAATGGCAATGTTTGCGCCGGCTATGTTTGAAGATAGTTTAGACGGTATGTGCATGATACTATTCCCAATTATTCTGCTTGCTTGCCGCTTTCTTTTGTCTGAGACAAAGGTTTTGTTTTGGCTACTTCATATTCTAGTTTTTGTTCAAGCATTTGCCTGGGTTGGGATTGGTCAAATCATTGGATATGGCCGGACAATGGTGATAGCCGCAATAACTGCTTTTGGCAGTGCCATAGTTGCTGGTGTCGTAGCAAATTTTCGACCAAACCAGCTGGTTCAAGTAATGAAAAGCTGGCGGTTTGTTTTCGCTACATACTCTGCAGCGATACTTTTTTCTGGCTTGTCGTGCTTGGTTTGCATGGATTCATTAGGGCGTAAAGGAGCGTTTTCGACTGCTTGGATAATTTCGACGATATGGATATGTTGCAGTATAGGAACAGTTAGGAATCTAATTGATAGAGTCTACAGCAGGGATGTATCGAGACTTACTGGGATAGTCTTGCTCGACATGTACCAACTTCTACTTATTGAGTTCATTATACAGATTTTTCGAGCAACTATTTCGTGCAAAAATCTTCGTCGTGTTGCCTCATATTATCCAGCAGATGTACTGAAGCCAATCAAGTCGGAGTATAGGAAAAGCGGCGATCAAAATGCCTGAATCATACCCCCGTCTGTTCAGTTTGCGTACTTTCTGGTGTATACACACCACCACACCAAGTGTGGTTCCAGATCGAACCAATTTAAAACAAGAGCGCATAGGGCATGACTCATATATATATAAGGTGTTCGTCTATATGTATGTTTTAGTATTAAAGTAGATGAGTAAGAATACACACACTTATATGTATATATACACGTATATAAAATTCGTAGAAAATAAGAGATATGAACACCACCTGATCTTATGTTGCCACAGTGCTAAAAACCTGACTGTCTTTCAACAAGCTGTCTGTAACTGACAGTTTGAGGAGACGGTTGATTTAATAAAGAGGACTTGGTGTCACCATGAATTGAATCTTTTGGTGGCTTTTGCATCAACTCAGCATGTGTACCCTTTTCAACTATTTTGCCGTCTGAAAGAACATAAATTTTATCGGCTCTTGATACAGTCGACAAACGATGTGCAATGATTATTGTTGTACGGCCTTGCATGGCCACTTCCAGCGCTTGCTGCACGAGCGATTCGCTTTCAGAATCAAGCGCAGATGTTGCTTCATCCAAAAGTAGCACCTTTGGATCTTGAATTAGACACCTTGCTATCGCAATCCGCTGCTTTTGTCCACCTGATATCTGGACGCCTTTTTCTCCGACATCTGTTTCGTAGCCATGTGGCAGCGCACATATAAAGTCGTGGGCGTTTGCAAGTTTTGCACTATTTATTACCATATCTCGAAATGCCACTTTCTGTTCATCGGTGAATGTATCCATACCACCTATTCCATATAAAATGTTATCTTCAATTGTACCAGACATTAGCGTTGGTTCTTGACCAACGATAGCAAAATCTTTGTGTAGTTTGCGGTGATCGTAATCTCGCAAATTCAGATTACCTACACGAATTTCACCATTGTCTGGATCATAAAAGTGTTGTAGTAAGTGAAAAATTGTCGACTTTCCCGCGCCGGATGGACCAACTAATGCAACCATCTGTCCTTCTTTTACCGTCATGCTCAAGTTTTCGAGTACAGGCACTTCTGGCCGGGACGGATATGCAAAGGAAACATTGTCAAACATTATGTCACCGATTTTAACAGGAGGACTATGTGTCGCCGCCCCTGCCAAATTTAAATTAAATATCAAACCTTTCTCTTCTGGGCGCTGGCATCGAGGTACTCGATCAAGATATTCAAAGACCTTTTTGCCAGCACCAAAGCTTTTAATCAAACTGGTGTAGGAATTGAACAAATTTTGAAAATACTCTTGTAGCTGGCCTTGATATAGCATAAAAGCCAGCAATATTTCACCCCTCAAGAAGTTCTCTTGTACTAACCAGCTTCCGTAGATCAAAAGGCTCCCCTGCACGCAAGTATTTATCAAAAACGTATTGCACATGCCATAATATACACCTTGTATAAACAGCTGCTGTACCATTAGATCGTACCATACTATAAGTCTAGACGCATACCGTTGATGTTCTTCATCTTCCCTCGCAAACGAAAAGACAGTCCGTATAGCAGCCAGGACTTCTTGAGCCACGCTATTGGCTTGTGCTATTGCAGTTTGTACCTTTGCTTGGTTTTTCCACATCCATTTTCCGTAAAAGACATTAATAACACTTGTCACAGGAATGATACTCAATGCTAGTAGCGACAGGCGCCAGCTGCGAACGAGCATGTACCCCATTATACCGCCTATACGAACCATTGCTTCAATTAGAAACCTAAATACCCACGTCAAATCGTTTGCCATTTCCGCACAGTCTGCAGTCAGCCTACTAGTCATTTCTCCTGACGACGTTTTATCATGAAACTCCATGTCTTGCCTCAACAGGGCTTTAAAGACATCTCGCCTTAAATCAAGTATTATTTTTTGCTGCGCAACTCCAAACAAATATACGCACCAAAAATCAAGAAATGAATCAATGCTCCCAGCAACAAAAATAGCAATAATAGACTCTTTCACAACACTCATGTTCCTAGGTACGGCTACTAGACCCCCAATAACCTGGCTGATGAAATGTGGGATTGCTAACGAAAATGGTAGTCGGACCAAGAGAACAATGCAGCCGAATATTAACCATTGACGATGCTTGCGGGTTAAGTTCCATAGTCTGCTTGCAGAAGTCTTCGAGGCATCTTGCGATGTAGTCCCGTCCCTATCGATCGGTTTCATGACAAACAGCCCTTCGACAAAAATAGGTGTGGTAACTAGAAAAAGACAAGCTGGAAAAAAAATTCGTATGAGATTTGCTACTTTTGCAGAAATTGACATGCTCTGTGTGTCGTCCCAAACTTTGATGTTCTGGTTTAAAAGCAGTATGGGATATAATGCGCTTTGAACAGCCCACCAAGAACCCAAGAATCCGAATGTCGGGGCGCTGTTGAGGTTGCTACGGAAAAACATAAAAAATATCCAAACATTGCTTATAGACCAGAGTACGCAATTCGATATGCAAAGCAACTGGTGATCCAGCACGAGGTCACCTTTGGACAAAAATACAGGGTACAAGTATTCGAAAACCCATGAAAAAACTAGCAACCCGTGAACCAATAAAGAAAATACCAAGTAGTGCGAATTGAAACCTGGAACAGTAATGGTTTGTTCCCGTTCCACTCCGCTTCGATTGCCTACGAAATCTCTAGAACTTCCAAGTGTTGATACATTTTCCCCTTCTACGTGTGGTAGCAGTGGTTGGTATTTCTGATTGACACCTAAGTTCACATCGCTTCCGCCATTGTGACTATTTATGGAAGCTAAACGGCTGGGCTCCGTATTCTGTTTGAGTACATTCTTCAGCCGGCATAAGCCAAGACTTGCAAAGGTAAATACGGATATGCTGGTGAACACAAAATAGTAGTCTGCTGTTCCTTCCATGAATGGTATTAAATGTCGATATCAAATTTGCCTTCTGCTAGTCAGGACATTTGCTTTTGTTTGGCGTAAACAAACCTGTTGGTTTTCCTCATACACCGGCGTTCCAAAAAAAAGGAAATTTTAACTAACATTGTAGTTAGGTTTTAGCTTAGGGTTATTATCTTATATGTTATTAAAATATAGGCATAGCAATGGTCGTCTACACTACAAATAAGATACAATAAATAAAACAAAAAAAAATCCATTATATCATTTTTTAGCAGCAGTAGTATATTGCCCAACAGCGCCGAGAAGGCCTCTTCAAACTTCCCAGTTTATCGCGACGCATATCAAAAACATTTCTCTTCATCATTCGGGAGACAAGAGCTACCAAGTTCCAGAAAAGGAAGAAAATTTGGCGAAGAGGCGTTTAAGCGTTTTTTGCTTCTTTCCCATTTATAATTTATGCTTTTTGCGTTCTTTTCACACTACCATCTTCTGCAACAATTAAATTCGTCGGTCGTACACTGCTGGCATTTTGTGTAGTGCCGTACGCTTCATATCCACCACTGGCTTTAAAAGATTTTGTTGAGTATTGCGATGTATAAGAATCTATTGTCTCTGGAGGCAGCAAGCTTGCTGCATCAGATGCGGTGGTTTGTGCCGCAATAAATAGAGCCTCTTGCAAAGTTTCGACTTCCTCTTTGTAACTTTTTAACATTTCTTGGACGCGATTTCTCCTATCGAGTTCACGGCGGAGCTCGTCATTTTTGCCTCGCAATTGGGCAACTAAATCGTCATTGCGATCCCTTTGTTCCTCTAACAGTTGCAATGTCTCCTGATGCGATTCTTCAATCTGCGCAACGGAATCGCGCAACAGACGGACCACACGCCAAAACCTCGCAACACCAAGCACACGTACGGCAAGCGACCCTGTGCTTAAGCTCAAATACACTTGTGTGCCAACCACAACATAGTCTAATACATATCCTGGGTGTGAAAAGGTCTTGAGATGAAAAGCTATTAAAGCAAAAAAAAGCTCCAATATGAATACCATGGTGATAAAAACGTTCCCATACTCCAAAAACTTATTGAAGGACTCGGCCTTTGAAAGGTAAGGTATACCCCCCAAGCTTGTAAACAACCTTACAAGAGCAATTACAATATCCAATACAATCAACGTGACTATTACGACCTGAATATCCGAGCTTTCTAATGTTGCACCAAGTCGTTTACGTAAAGGTAATCTTGCTCGAACCTTCTTTCTCCTCCTTTCCTTGGATGCAGTCGAGTACATATCGATCTCGCTTGGATCTTCTGCGGAGTTAAAACTGTCTTCGTCAGAGTCTCCACTACTCAAATCCTCATCTTCAAAGTTTTTATCCTTATCTGGGGCGTCTTCCCCGTCTTTTTGCGGGTCGTTTTTTCCAATGCGCCTACGCATGCTTTTATTCCCTAGATCTTGTGTTGGACACAGCTGAAAATGTTGTGTACTAAAGATGCAATGGCCGCATCAATAGGAGTCTGAGGTGAAACTAGTCTTGATTTCGAAGTAGCAAGGTCGGCGGGGAAGATAGGGGAGCAGCTAGCAAACAAAAAGAAATCATCATCATCATCATCTTTTTTTTTTTATTTTTTCTCTTCTTCTCTTCTTCGTCGTCT
>JACLAC010025258.1_pt1 | contig 13184 bp, 14 predicted proteins | sample 8027881 | NCBI WGS metagenome assembly JACLAC01 (sample SAMN15725517, study PRJNA655200) | protist metagenome | isolation source: fluorescence activated cell sorting (FACS) single amplified genomes of... | place: Spain: Blaines Bay Microbial Observatory, Mediterranean Sea | collected 2016-01-19 | reverse complement strand
TCCCTCTCGATATCCCTACATGCTCGTAAATGAATGCTGTAATAAGTGTTAGTTCTTTTTAATTGATTGAAGACGCTGATAGACATCAGCACATATGCAATGCACGCGGAGCCACGACCTTTTACCATCAGATGTTATTACCGTATCACGTTTAGCAAGTTGGGACAACATAACCTTAGATGGAAGTTTTACAGTAAAATTATTAATTATTTCCTTCCATTCCTATACAATAATCTCTCTCTGTATATCTGAATATATAAGTACTTATATATATTCGCTGATAGTACTTGCGAAGGTTAGCGTTCGTCACCATAAAAGCTATGCATATATTCATAACAACAATAATGTATGTAGCAGCGGATCGTCTGAGAAGTCTATGATTTCAAATTTATAATACACCACATAGATTGTCGCAGCAGCAATAATGGCACAGGGTAAAGCGAAAATAGTAATTGGAAAGAGACATGTACTGATTACATACTGAAGCTCGGAGATCCATTCGGTGCAGCAGGTGGTGAGATCCATGCCGTGGATGGGCCTTTTGCGTGTGTGTGTTCAGTTTTGTGTGGACATACATGCTACAGTAGTACTACTGTTGTAGGTACTGTAGTACGGTACATCGTAGGGACCCTACGGGTATGCGCGGGTTGGGTATGAGATTTCAGATATTGGCCGGATCGGATCGTAAGAGCCGGGTCAATCAAAAATGTATAAAAATAACGGTTAAGTACCAAGATGAGTTGAGAACTCACTATTAAAAATCAAGTAAGTCAAAATATGCCGTTACGTTGACTAGTCGTAACGGCCAGTAAACGTCTCATATGGGCGCCGGCGGCCGGCCCTGTAATGGATACTGTACTCGCTGTACAGGTAGTCGGCTCGTCTGGCCTATGATCGACTGGCGTCGCACGTCGCACGGTTATTATTTGACATTTATTTATTCACTCGCTGCTATTTATTTCTATTTTCTATCGCCATGCGATCCCGGATGGATCACCGCCAAACTTCCTCGCTCCACGCTGCATGTAGCTGTCTGCGGGATGCGAATGATTTGGGAGCATTTTCGTCGTTCGACGGTAGCAATGGCGTTTGGTTCGCGCGTATCTTGTCCATTTTAATAAAAATTTGGTGAGTGTATCATCGATCACATCGAGCCTTTCTAAATTCGATCACCAGCATCCATCCATCACTTGATCCAAACACATCACACCATATCAATCACCATGGCCGCATCTCTACGTAGCGGGTGGTTATACACCCGCCAAGCTGGTGGATACCGCCCTTCCTTCCTTCGCAAAAAGAAAACGTGGAAGCATTATTATTGCGTTCTGACGAGTGGCAGCTTGGCATGCTACGTACGTCCACCGTCGGAGAATTTCCCAGGACCTCCGAGGGATCCAGTAGTAACATTCCCGATTGATCGATACACGACGGTACAAGCCGAGAATATGAGTGGCGGAGCGGCTGCTCCCACCCTTCATCTAAAACACCCTTCCAGAAAGGGCGGTCGGAAAACGTTGAGGTCCGCAGTGTAATTTTGTGTATTGAATATTTGTCCTGGTGTAGATAGAATATAGAATACTGGCTGAAATAATGGATGATGCGACGAATGACGATATAAATATAGATACATCTACACTTGTACTTACTTGTTCTAAAATATACTAGTAGAATGTTAACATCTCTTGGCTGACACGTATTCGCCCGTGCCCTGTAATCCCTTGAACCTGCAGTCTATATTCTGATACTCCACAAGAAGTCGTACTATGGATCTCTGCGTTGGAACAGGCCGATGCTCGTGTGCACATGGATAGACCCATCACCAGTTTCGGTGATGCTGCTGCCATGGCCATGTCTTCTCAACAAACGAATTCTCCTGGAGGGGGCGGTGGCGGTGGGAGTTCTATCCAGCATATACCTTCTACAGCGAGTACGAGGGCAGCACATTCTTCCATGGTCGTCCATAGGATACGTATTCATGTGATAAGTGCCCAGAATCTAAAACTAGACCCGAGAGTATTGGCGGGATTGGGAGCCGGTGCCGGTGGTGCTCGTGCTGGAACCGGTGGCGACTCACCATTTGGGAACATCGCTGGTGCTATGACAGCCCACGCGAAGCTACGTATCAAAGTAGATATCTCTTTAGTAAGGCTAATACCCTCCCCTGCGCCCGAAATGGATCAACTCTACGGTCGAAGTAATCCCGTATCTTCGATGGTAATGAACGAGGTACAACTGCCGGGATCATTGGACGGAATATCACGGGGGGATGAAATGCTATTCGCTACGGAGCCCGTGCCGATGCAAGAGGGGGGTGGAGCAGCCCCCCCGGCACCTGGCACCACGTCCACCACCTCGGTCGCTTGGGATGCCCATTTCGCCAGAGATTTCGTGTTCGATTTTAGTTCCGCAGCCCATGGCGAAAAATATCCCCCAGGATGGACCGGTAGGGAAGAATTGAAATTTGTTATCTCTGCCGTCGATAATTTCGGAAGGAGTATTTATATTGGTGAATTGTACGTACCTCTGTGTGTATGCGTCGCCACGCACGAAAGCGCGGGAGCTGTTTTACAAGGAAGGAGGGGGAACCGAGTAGTAGAAGGTCCAAATATTCCGAATATTGGTATGGTTTATAAACCCCACCAGGGTGAGTCTTATTCGCTACCAGGTCCACAAATCGATGGGTGGTTTCCGATACAACGCGTTTGTGGGGCAGAAAGTGTAGCTGCTGGTGATTATAGACCAACAGTTCCACCATGGAGATCCGATGCCGATGCTGGGACGGGGAGTGGGGATGCTGGTTTGTTACGGGTCAGAATGGAACACCTTGTTACCTCCTCTCCTTTGGATTATAGCGGCACGGGGAAACACGGGGTGTTGTCACCCACGGAGGCACGCAAATTAGCATCCCGATGTCGGGTTGAATCTGATAAGACGATGAGTACTGGTACAGCTGGTGAAGCTATGACATTTTCTATATCTGTTGGTGGCGTCGGAGACCATATATCATTTCGCGGCGTTGCTGATCGTATCATGCATCCATTTCGGAAGCATCACCGCGAGGACAGTTCAAAGCTCCAGTCATCTCGACACATGCTTCAGCACATGCACGCATACGCTCGACTCATCAGTCCCGATCCTGAGAATATAGTCCCACCGAATGAATCTTCGAGTATGGCGAGGAGATTGGCCGAGATTACAGCAGCAGAAGCACCGTCACCGAATGCAAAAGGAGGTTCTCAACCCGACGTTTCGCAAGTCTCGGCAGCAATGGATGCTGTTGCGGCCATTCGAAATGCTCGACGTTTATTAGCTCGCGAAGGAGGAGGAGGAGGAGGACCACCACAGAGTCCAGGAGGGACTCCTCGACCCCCGGGGGGTGGGTCCCCTTCGCGTTCTTCACAAGATGGAAGCGTAATTGGAGGTCGCAGCGATGAACTGGATGCAACTCCGGATCCGTATCAAAAGAAGAGGTTATTCTTCCACGTCCAAACTTCCAATGATGCGGATGGGGAGGATGAGGTGATCATCGAAGGTCAGCAGGTATTCACCACAAGTGGACGTTATGAACTCGTGGTACAAGTCTATGATAGTGCGGTGGATGATGGCGATGCGGATGAGTGGGGGGGCGATAATAACAAAGGAAGGAAAGGGGAAGGTCCTTGGAATATACGCGGAAGTCCTTTCGTATTTAGTGTTCGATCCTCCACAACCGATGCTAGATGTACCCGTGTCGTGTTCCCATCAGTGCCAGCACCGTTGCCGGGAAGTCCGCCCCGTAACAATGCTATCACGAGCCCATCATCCGCGCTGGGTAATGATCCTTCTACCGAACAAAGCGTGACCGCGGTTCAAGGTGGTGAACCATTGGAAGTGCGTATCGTGACATACGACGAGTATGGGAATCGAGTGCGTGAATCGGGAGAACAGTTCATCGTCACCGTCCAAGAGCTAACAGAAGCGGGGGGTGAGAAAGAAAAAGGCGCGGCTGTATTTTACAATGATGGTGGAGAAGAGGATGAAACACCGGAAGAGAGGAAGCATCGCTTGGAAGAAGAAAGGTTGGTACAGACGATATTGGCCCAGCTCATGGGACAGGATGAAGTGCGTTTAGACGAGGAAGGGAACGTGGTATTTACGGAACGGCAGGTATGTTCATGGACGTTGATATGAATTGTTTGTATCATGCGAACCATAAGTACCTATTAATACTGATGTACATTGTCATCGACGTTGCGTTCTTTGCTCTAATATATTTGTTGTATAATATTGTAATTCCTAAGCTTTTTACGGTCTTCATAACTTGATAATTCTCGACATTGCTGTACTTTGATAATATTTCAAGTTTGATATATATATATATATATATATGTATATATCACATATATTAGAATACAAATTAACATATATATATATATATATATTTTTTTTTGAACTATTTCATATATATTTGTGTCCACATTTCCACAACAGCCTCCAATACGGGGAACACCCGCGCATATAGGAGCCCATCCAAGGTGCCATAGAGCATATTATCCACCAGGAGCTTGTATATTAAGAAGGGGGGATAGAGCGGGGCAATGTGCGGTGATATTAAGCGGGACTGTGAACGTTGTGGATGCTCCAGCAACTAGGTACGCTAAGTATACGGATATGAATCAGTTGGATGAGGAGATACCGAGTGATAATGGTCCACCACCTCCTGTAATTTGTACTTTCTCGGCACCACCGGCCAAACTTGTGGGGGAATCTGCACTGTTGACGAGTAAACCGCTATCCGCCTCGGTTGTGGTCGCGGGGGGTGCATACGAAGGGGACGAGGAACAGGAGTTGGAATATGAGGGCTGTGAGTGTGTTATATTCGATAGATTCGCATTTCGAACGATATTATCAGCAGATGTTAGAGGTCAAATTGCTGTCCGATCAGCACATCGATTACATTCTGGCGCATTAGCTTCTGTGAGACCCGATCGACACAGGTCCATGAGGAGATTGAATAAAATGAAACGAACGATACCCATCCCGGGAACAGCATCCATAGGAGGAGGGGCGATTTGTGTCACCGGACCGGTACAAGATTGCCAAGATGGTACGTACGTCACAAGGCTGGGTGTCACACGTCCGACGACGAACTCTGATTTATTGCCAGAAACATTTTTATTACACGTCCATCATATTCCCCAAGCTACAGCTAAAGCTGGTGGTGTGGAAGGTGCCACTGCGGGGAGTTCTGGTGGCGTTACTCGTGGGCCAGAGCGTGTTGGTGTTTGTGGGCCGGTGACGGTGACGATCAGGACACGAGAGGAGGAGGATTTAATTCAACAGTTACGAGATCTTCGAGCGAAGACTGCACAGAGGAGACAGACTCAGATGATTTCTCAACAACAAAGACAAATGGTTTGAAATTTTAAGATTTTAAAATTAAAAATTACCTGAGATAGTGTATTTTTATGATATCTATAAATATATAATATAACGAGCGTATATGTGTAAACTTTGTCAGCAGTGTTTGTTTTGTGTATGAGTTGTAAAATGCTGTACCATTGACACGTATTTACAGAACAGCACGAGAGCAACACACGATGTGAGGCCTCGTGTGCTCATATGTGAATATCATACCACCCGAATACCACCATCGTATAAATTAATTATTAATTACGCGCGAGTATGATATATATATACATTTTTAGCAAAACTCCAACGAACGAAGGAGAACGCATAAATACGCAGCCAACAGCACACCGACGGGGGAGATACAAAAGAATATTACGAGTATGATACATGAAAACATATCATGACATACAAGAGTAAATAATACGAGATGTTTTTATATATATATGGACACATTCATTACGTGTGTGGGACACTAAATATGAATCATCACAGTGATCATCACACCGAACACTTTGGACAACTTTCTCTCGTGGGCTTTCTCTTTTTCTCTCTACTTGCTTCCCCACGAGACTTCGCCGTCGTTGTAACGCTCCCGCTGCTGCTGACCGAGATTACGTGTGCCTTTCTCGATGTGCTCCTCCCCACCCTCCACATCCTGCTGTTCGGGGCTACTATCTTGCATATCGTTCGCCGTATTATTCGATGTATTCGAAGCGCGGGATTCAACTCCACTGACAATCGATTCCGTCTCCGTCATTAATTCAGTCGCCGTGTCTTCGCATCCACCAGCGCTTCCATAAGTATCTGTGTTCATTTTAGTGGACGATTGGCTGTCGGGAAACTTCGCTTTTTTGTTTGGCGACCGCTCTTTTGCACTTTCTACTAAGAAGGGCTGCTGCTGGCGCTTGCTTCCTCGGGCTTCCGCCTGCTCCTCCGATCCCTCCGGTTCTTCCGGTTCCGGAACGTCCACTTGCATTTGAATTTCCATTTGCTGCGGAAAGAATACACCGCCGTCACCACCTTGGGATTGGCGAACGATGGCTTTCCGTTGATTCAAAGCATGCTCGAGCCTTTCCCCGCGTTCAATAATCTTCTTCTCGATAGCGGGAATAGCAGCTGCTCGGTTGTCATTCTGCAGCGTGTTGTGGAACGCGAGCTCTTGCAGGTGGCTCAGTTGTTCCATCATCGGCGCGAACATTTGTCGAATCAAATCTTCTTTATTATTCTGCGCAACAATAGAATTCATGGTGTTCGTAGTTTTGGAAGAATGTGTGTGTGTGTGTGTGTGTGTGTTGTTTCCGTTTTGTTGAGGAAGAAGGTGTGAGTGATGCTGGCGAGGATGGAAAGAAGGAAGAGGACCGACTTGCAATTTCTCAATTCGAACGTGCCCACCCTCTCAGTGAAAACGCGGGCCGCGCAAGAAAATGAAGCAGCCGCGCTCGAGCGAGCGCCGATGCGAGACACGCCGAAATATCAAATACAATAAATTTGATTAGGATTCAAGTCCAAACCGTAAATTTCGAACGAACGCGGCGCGCGGACTAGAGACCGCACGTCGATCGAGATCGACTGAATACTACGTATTTGAGCAGGGCCCCACACAACTAATCCTATGTTCGATGTTCCATCATTTATCACACATTTATCACCAACCATTACCATAAAAATATACATAAAATGAACCGACTCCTCCTATTTACCACCTACTTTCTCGTTTGTGGTGGCGTTTGTGTCAATGCTAGGTGGCCGAGGGTGTGGCACAGAATCAATACGAATGAAATTAACAAGCTTATTTTGGATTTTGTCGCGGCAGAAGGAATTCACGAATGCTTCGAGGGGCAACATCAGCGGGGGGTATCCACAGACTCAGACGAGGCACACATCGAGGCACACATGCTGGTGCTCAAGTGCTGGAAAGAAAACGAACTCTACGACGTGGTAGTGAACATGAAACCGGCTAAAAACGGTAACCCAAGGAGGTTGTTTCCGAGTTGTGTCGATTGTGTCTCCATTTAAAGAGTTAGTTTGAGAGAGGGGCGAGCCACAGGCAACGACAAAACACACCGAGAGAGCAACCACACAACCAGAGGGTCGTTCCCACACACGGCCGAGCACACGGCTGTTCGGCGTGATTGTGATTTTTAATTTTCAATAATTATATTTTAGGATCCTATATCATACGCACATGACATGACATCACACAAACTAGGAAAATCATAAAATATTTACTTTACAATACTGGTGTTTGGTGAGACATATTTTTTAGATAAATAGTCCATTGAGTGATACGTTTAGATGCTTACACAGACATACACAAAAACATTATGCGTGGGGTATTGATACTGATACAAATAATAATATTTGCGTTTGTGTGCCGGTCCCTCCGCCGACAACACAAGACTTCTCACGAAAAATATTCATCACACCCTAGTATATTCATCACATATCGCACATACGCGACTACTGACATTATACCTATCCGCAATATTATAAACACCCGCACAGCCTCGTTGCACACCACCCTCCTCCCCGCTTGCTGCTATCATCAGCGGTCGCGATGGTGTTATTGGCATACTATTATACCTTTAGTGCTTGGTTCTGAGGATCTTTTCGCTAGCCTCCGTTTTGAAGCCCGGTCCCTTCTTAAAGCCTTCGGTTCCCCACTTTTCGGCCTTCTTCGGGTCCAATTCATTCTCCACGTAATCAAGGGTAGACCGAGCTAAAGTGCGCAGTAGTATGAATAGTGGGTACGCGGTCGGTGCATAATAAAATTATTGTAGCAGAGGCAAGGGAAGAATAATAAATGTATAATTACAACAGCACACGGATAATAATATTGAATGTTAGTGACTGTCACAACGCAACGATGGTGTAGTAACACGTATAGAGGGAGAGGCACTGTCTAGAATCGTGGGTACGACAGTATAAACATAGTAGTACATATTCGCGGAGGAGCGGAACGCTAGCACGAGGGGTGTATGATATATTATATAATATGGCGATGATGGATAATGCTATATTATGCTAAAACCAATACAAACAATATACGACGAGATTTCACGTACTTTCAGGCTTCCAGTGCGTGTCGGGCGACGCGGAATCGTGCATCAATTTCCAGGTGGCAAAGCAGCAGGCACCGGCGCAGATAATAATGATGGGGTAGGACGCGGGCTCCGTCAACCACTGCTTGAACCATGATTGTTCACGCATTGGCTTCTCCGCCATGCGTCTAGCCGTGGTCGTCCTGAAACCACGTGCTGCAAGAGGGGCGGTCGCAGATGCCAAACGAGGGACTCTGCCCAGCATAGGCGCCGCACGCCGTAAACCCAAGGTTGCCAAGCGGTTCATTGTAATGGATAGGGGGCTGCTGCTGCTACAATTGGTTGCACTCGGGGAGGTAAATGTGGCAATAATGTTGGGTGGATAGCAGGGGTCCACCCTTGACGCCTACGGTACTCGTGTTGGTGCGGCGTCTGGCACGCTGCTCGTGTCGGGTCTTCTACTCTCATCTGGTCGGCTAAATATCAGTCTTAGGGCTTGAGGCCGTGCTGAGTGGTCAGCGGTCACCGACAAACCGGTAATATCAAGAATATCAATACGAATGACCCACTCTCCCGCAAGTTTAGCCGACCGTTTAGGAGTCGAACCGCTTCTGCCGTCCTTCCAATCTTAGACTAGACAGACTATTTCCAGCAGGACTGCTCGGCAAACTCGAAATAGGGACGCAATAGAAATAGAATACATGCAAGTACTAATAAGTATGTTGATGTACCAAAAAATCGCGTTTTTATCATTCTAAGGCCGGCTGGTCTAGTGGTATGATTCTCGCTTTGGGTGCGAGAGGTCCCGGGTTCGATTCCCGGGTCGGCCCTTTTTGCTATTTTTCCCCTTGTCTTTTTGCAGTAGCTAATAGTATAGCATCTGGCTGGGCTGCGCCGGAGTGACTCTGACTCTTCCTACACGTACTGTACGATACAGTAGTACGGTACTACAGTAGTACAGTACGACGGTAGCCGTACCGGTAGGGGTAGGGGTCCCTATTTCTGCAATCTGCAATCACAAGGTTTTTACATTTTACATGGTGCGTCTGCGTCTGTAGAGAAAAGAATTATTTTCTTACTCGTATCTCGTATGAGATACTGTTTTAAAAGTTTTTTATGCACACGCACACAGCACACACATCAAGCAAGCATTGTCAAGCATCCCTCCCTTCTCCTCCCCTCTGGGGAAGGTCAGCTTCTCCTCCCCTCTGGGGCTCTGGGGAAGGTCGGCTTCTCCTCCCCTCTGGCCCTCTGGGGAAGGTCGGGACTGTTACAGCTGTTACAAATAAACCACAAAGCGACACACAACATGCTTGCCAATTTATATTATTATTGTGGCCACACAGACACACAGACATAATACCCTGTGGAAATAATATAATATCATTGATATTTTATATAATAAAATATTATATATATAAATATAATTTACCAGTATATTATAATATTCCACACCACATATACCTGTACCAGGGTATGGAAAAACATCCGGGCACCATACAAAAGGTGTAATATATATAATATTATATATATAATATCGTGTAGCGCATAAAAATAAATACATGGCATTCATGAAGTATTCATAATCTCTAAATTCATCTATGAGACCATGCATGCCAAGCAGCATTGTTCTGAACAGTGCGAGATGGTGAAATATAAAATTATAAATAAATAACATCATCATAATAATCAATATTGGAATATAACACACAGCAGCACATTCGAATGGCGGTGGGCGGTACGCTGCCAACACCCCCTATATACATTTATACTGCCGTGAACTTCCTCATATACTCCGTGGCAACAATACGGGCTCGTGTGTTTACAGAAATCTTCATACCATTGATCTCTTTGTCAATATCTTCCATGAATTGGATGATGAAATCTACCAATTTATGTTTCCACATACGCTCCAAGTGCGTGTGGGTTACTAGAAAACTAATATCATAACCGTCGCATGGCTTTCTTCGTAAGATATGAAACTGCTCCGCGCGCTGCATTAGAAACCTCGTAAACTTATGGCACAATATAACCTCCAGCTCATCTGCTTGCTTGATGCAAATGCTTACTCGAATGGAATTCACAGACGGCTCTATCAAGCACTTTTCATTCTGATTACGACATATACACACGGGGTTAAGCATGAGTTCCTTACATTGCCGCGTTTCAATTTCTGGCTTATTATGGCGCTCTACCACTTGCGACGGGAAATTTTGCAAACATAGCGCAGCCTTTAACGTCGATCGGATACAATCCAAATATGGCTTTAACGTATTGGCCATTTTCGCGCGGAGCTGATATTATTATTATGGGCTATCTGCTAGCACGGGCTCACGTGGTGAACTCACGGTCTGTGTGCCTATAACTGCGTTAAATGTCGAGCGTGAAACGCTAGCAGGATACTGGGTGGCTTTTACTGGCCCTTCTTGCTTTCATACGAGCCGGTTTGGACAATAGAATGCGTGGTCTCTGCGATGGTCCACTCAAACGGGACGACAGAGTTATGTTACGCCGTGCTTTTTCTCCAATAGCGACGGCGATGTCATAAGTCAGGCGGCGGCCGAATAGCGTACTAGTACGGTAGCCCAATATTATCAAATACTAAATACTAGTAATAATATCTATCATGCGCACTGGTGGTAGTACCACATACGATATTGAATAGTTAGGACTATTGCAATACCGTAGGTCCCTAGGATTCCTACTATCCATACTCGTAGAAGATAGCGGCGGCCTTGTAGTCTATGACTTTGGTCACCTTGCGCTTTATTTGGTCCGGATGTATAACGGTCAAACAATAACGACTATATCACCATAAATTTAAAGCAGCAGGCCGCAGTCAGATGTGCTTTGCATTTTCTTACGTTCTTTGCTTGCAGCAATTTATCGCTTCAGCATACCCGTATGGCGCGGCGCCCGCCGGCTCCAAAAAAAGGACTCACTTTTGCACCCCGCATAGCGCCGGCCATTGCGACGTTACTGCGAATTGCAATTTTAAAAGCTTGACTTGGGACGACTCGACTCGCGACCACTCGCGAGTAGAGCATGTGCGCGAGTCGAGTCGAGTTGTCCCAACTTAAGCAATTGCAAATCGCAGTCGTTATTGCTATCGATACCAAGCCGCCCGCGCGTAGCAGCATCTACCGCGGGTATCTATATCGTGTGCTATCAATCAGCACGTAAGCAGAGTATCGGCCTATGCAACGATTATCAGGATAATTAATGTAATACACGACACAACTTGTTTGGCGCAATCCAGCTGTATTTGGATTTTTTTATATTATCGAAAACATCGAACCCTTGTGTATTATTCTCCATAAGTTAAAAGTTATTCCGCCCCATAAGCCATTAAAGCGAAAATGAAATACAAATACAGAGGACTACACGACAGTTAGTATAACGAGCTCGTAATATATTTTATGATGATATGAGCATACCCTATAATATGGATAGTATTTATTTATATTATAATTATATAATAAATTAGTATTAGAGGGAACTTTTCAAGCCGATTTTCGGCCTAAATAGTAGAATTTTCGATATCAAAAAGTGCAAATATCGAAAAATTTTAAATTTATGCAAATGTGTAATCCTGAATACCCCGAACTGAGTACTATGGTGGGAGTATTTGTGTGTCTTCATTACACATTTGCGACACTGTAAGTCGTCCATAAGTTAATGGATAGTGGGTGGGGAGCGTTGGTTGCTCGACTGCAATTTTTGGAAACTTTGACGATGCGGTGTGGTCGTGTCGGCGGCCGCGCCGTGGGCCTGCCGGCGCGGCTACTGCTGTAGCTACAGGGCTGACACCCACTTTATATTATTTTGAATGCAATTTTGAAGCTAAATATCGGCCCGTCGATTTCGATTAGCGCGTCAGCCCAAAAATATCGCGGGCCGCTGCCGCGGCGCGCCGCCGCTCGCGGCGCAACACGACGCCAGCACGACAAACATCCACCAAACCCGCAGTAGCAAGATCGCCTCAAAATATCCCCAAAATGTTGAAAAAAAATTGAAATTTCAAACTTCAAATGTGTAATCCTGAATACCCCGAGCTGAGTACTATGGTGGGAGTATTTGTGTGTCTTCATTACACATTTGCGACACTGTAAGTCGTCCATAAGCTATGGATAGTGGTGGGGAGCGTTGGTTGCTCGACTGCAGCTTTTTGGAAACTTTGACGATGCGGTGTGGTCGTGTCGGCGGCCGCGCCGTGGGCCTGCCGGTGCGGCTACTGTAGCTACAGGGCTGACACCCACTTTATATTATTTTGAATGCAATTTTGAAGCTAAATATCGGCCCGTCGATTTCGATTAGCGCGTCAGCCCAAAAATATCGCGGGCCGCCGCCGCGGCGCGCCGCCGCTCGCGGCGCAACACGACGCTAGCACGACGAACATTCACCAAACCTGCAGTAGCAACATCGCCTCAAAATATCCCCAAAATGTTGAAAAATATTGAAATTTCAAACTTCTTTATATCAAACAAACGCTATTGCGTTGTAAACTTATGCACCCAGGAACCCTCCAACTGCTAGGAATATGTATGAATCGAAATATTTATTTCACACGAGCCATTCAAATCTTGAAAAAATCCCCCTATTAGTATTATATAGATAATATATTATAGCCTAGTATACTATCATATTATGTATAAACGTTAACATACCGCCATGTATTTATTTTTGTAATATATTTATACCACTACCATTACCACACGATAGATTGTGCTACAAATCCCCTTCTGAATA
>JACLAC010008342.1_pt1 | contig 13184 bp, 7 predicted proteins | sample 8027881 | NCBI WGS metagenome assembly JACLAC01 (sample SAMN15725517, study PRJNA655200) | protist metagenome | isolation source: fluorescence activated cell sorting (FACS) single amplified genomes of... | place: Spain: Blaines Bay Microbial Observatory, Mediterranean Sea | collected 2016-01-19 | reverse complement strand
ATTCAATTTCAGCGACCTTTAATTTTGAGTTAAAAAAACAGCAAAGTTTTGCTTTTTCAAGTGAGCATTTTAAAGATATAAAAATGAGTCTGGGAAAGTTAGAGGCAAACAAATGGATCATTCCTGCAGGTAAATATCAAAATGTAAGTTTTTCAGCTACTCGAAAAGATAAGTTTAAAAAGGTTCATATTGCCGGTGTAAACACAGCACCAAAAGAAAAGCTTGGTGAGCAAGTACTTCGTATTAAAAAAGCTTCTGATGCTGAACAAAAAAATGCAGGGCTACACAAAGGCTATACTTTACATAATATTGCAGCACCAACAGATGTCTTTGGTAGACCTCAGTTATTTGAGCCATTGGGCATTGAGTTTTTTAATAAAAACATTGCCTTTGTCGCTACCAGAACAGCGGGTATTTGGAAAGTCGTGAATGGCAAATGGTACTTATTTTCAGAAGGTCATTTTGATTCATTGGGGCTTGTGATTGAATCAGAAAATTCTATCGTGATTGGCGAAAAGCCTGGTCTATCACGATTGATTGATTTAAACGGTGATCATTGGGCTGACAAGCGAGAGACTGTTTCAGACGAGTTTCGTTTTTGTGGGAACTATCACGAGTACCTCCACGGACCGATTCCCTATAAAGGTGGTTTTATTTATAATTTAAACCTCACGCATAATTTACCAAATAACTATAAAGCAGGTGGTCGGTTCATGGGAACAGGCGGTGGCTTGAAAGGTTGGATGTGCTACGTGGATGCCAATGGACAATTTAAAACTTTTGCCAATGGGTTCAGAAGCCCAGCTGGTTTATCTCTGTCTCCAAAAGGAGAGATTGTTTACACAGAAAATCAAGGTGAATATGTTGGAACATCAAAAATATTTGAAGTAAAAGAGTCAAAGTTTTATGGTAATCCAACGGGTCTTGTGGATCTTGCTGGTATGACACCATCAAGTCCAGAGATTCAATGGAATGCAATTAAAAATAAACGAGAATTACCTGTCATTCTTTTGCCTCATAATAAAGTGATGAATGCACCTGGTCACCCAGTGTGGGATACAACAGCTGGAGCATTTGGTCCCTTTGCTGGCCAAATGTTCTTAGGGGATCAAACTCAATCTTGTATTTACAGAATCGTGACGGAAAGTGTGAACGGAGTAAAGCAGGGAGTGGCCTTGCCCTTTGCTGATAAATTGGCCTCTGGTGTGATGCGTTTAACTTTCAACCCAGCTGATAATAGTTTATGGGTGGGGCAAACAGGTCGTGGTTGGAGAGCTAAAGGTGGTGCAGAAAGTAGCTTTCAAAAGATATCTTTTGAAGGTAAAACCCCGAACGCGATTAAAACAGTTAAAGTAACCCCTGATGGGTTTGATATACATTTTACTTTAGCTCAAACATCAAATGATTTTGGAGAAATAAAATGTAAGACATGGCATTATGCTGATTCTCCAAATTATGGCTCAGGTGAGAATAGCCCTAGAAATGAAACGATCACTTCTATGAGCTGGAATGATGAAAAAAATATTTGCTCAGTGAAACTGAATAACTTCATTCTCGAAAATAGAGAAGGTACGACAAATACTTCTAGAGTTTATCACTTAGATTTACAAAGTACTAAATTTGGAAAGTCCGTAGGCCCATTTTTAGCTAAAGCTTACTATACTTTAAATACAATCCCCAAATGACTCTGATGAGCATGGGTCAGCCATCTTGACGACCCATGCTCTAAAACTATTTTTTTCAATAAAAAAATGTGCATATGGCTATGCTGTCACTCTACCTATCCTCATTTTTATGTTCTCCTTGAGTCATCCATGGAGCAGATCAAAGGGGCTTTAGATGTTACTATTGTTGTTTCTGGTTCTTTTTAGTTTTAGCATCATCACCACTAATATACCAAGGTTTGAAGGTTACTTTGCTGCCGGGTTTAACCTTTGGGTTAAACTTCTGTGGAAGCGGTTCCATGACGGCTATTTGTTGCCATTGTTTAACAAGGGAATTTAGAACTTCTGGGTAGGTATTGGCTAGATTGTTCATTTCTGTACGGTCTTTACTTAAATCATAAAGTTCCCATTCACTGGAACCACTGGTAACAGCTTTCCATTTACCTTGGCGAAAGCCTCGATTCAGTGAAAATTGAAGATAAATCCCTTTTTCTCGCTCCACTTGTTCTCCAGTAAAAAGTGGGGCGAGAGAAACTCCCATGAGGGGTTTTAAAGAACGGTTTTTATAGGATGCTGGGCGCTGAGTTTTCGCGATATCGAGAACTGTCGGTAAGATGTCTACAAGGTGTGCCGGTGTGGGGTTGATATGATTGTTAGGTGTTGAGATTCCACGTGGCCAATGGATGACCATTGGGGTTGCAACACCACCTTCAAATTGACTTCCTTTGAAGAATCTAAATGGTGTGTTGCTCACAGTAGCCCAGGGATGACCAAGATAAAGGTAGGCCTTAGGGTCCCAAGCATCCAAGTGCTTTTGCGCGGCTAAATAGGAATCACTCATCGTTTTTTTACAGCCACCATTGTCCGAGCAAAAGAAAATTAAAGTATTGTCGAACTGACCATTGATTTTTAGCCAATGAATCAATTTTCCAATATTGACATCGACTCGATCGATCATGCCAGCATAAACGGACATGAGGTAAGCTTGGTAGTCACGTTCATGGGGCTCTAATGAATTCCAATCTGGAATGCCGTAATCGGAGAGTGAGTGGATAGGTTGCTGTTCATCTATCAACCCTTTTTCGACGAGGTTCTTTAACCGGTTTTTGAGAATCTTATCCCATCCTTGGCGATAAAGTGGGAGGTATTTGTCTACATCTTCTTTCAATGCCTGAATCTGGTAATGTGGGGCATAGTAAGCTAAATAAGCAAAAAAAGGTTTTTCTGATGATTTATCTCTCTCTAAGTCTTGAAGAAGGTGATCTGTTTGAAAGTCTGTCACATAGAAGTTTTTATCGTTCGGGTCATGGACTCTTTTACCATCGTCTTTTAGTTGTTTCCAGCCATCCATCTGGTTAATGTTGCCATAGTGACCAAAGTAGTGATCGTAACCCCAATCGCTCGGGTCTTTGTCGATGTGCCATTTACCATTGGCATAAGTACGATACCCAGTAGATTTTAATGATTCAGCAATGGTCACACTATGACTCATGTCGTGATTGTAACCAGACTTAATTTTGGTGCCGCACATATAGGAGTACATGCCACTATTCAAAACGAGTCGAGAAGAATGACATTTACCTGTATTGTAAAAATGACTCATACGCAATCCTTGAGCTGCTAAGGAATCAAGGTGGGGTGTTTCAATCTCACCACCGTAACAGCCGATGTCGGAGTAGCCCATGTCATCGACCATGATGAAGATGACATTGGGCCTATCGTCTGCCTGAACTGTAGCTGAATAGATAAAGTAGGTTAAAATCAGAAATAGAATTCTCATGCTTTCGTCGTTTTGTTTTAGATATTGCAAAACTAACTCAAATATTTTTTAAGGTTGAGTTTTCCCTTCGACAAACCAGATGTTTCTATAACGAACTGGATTGTTATGATCTTGCATCGATAGAATGCCAGGACCGACTTTGGTATCGGTTGAAAAGGCATTTTGAATCAGAACCTTGTTGTGATAGACCGTGATACTGCCCAGGCTTTTTTTCTTGGTCTTTGGGTTTACCTTCGAACGTTTGAAATAGATGTCGTAACATTGCCACTCACCTGGTTTTCGACAGGCATTAACCAAGGGCATCGACTTTTTGTAAAGAGAGCCCGCCTGACGATCGGGATCGGTGAAGTTTTTGTAAGAGTCCAAGACCTGAACCTCGGGGAAGCCTTCTATAAATACACCACTATTGCCACGACCTTGTCCCTTGCCTGAAATCACTGCCGGAGTCGCCCACTCAATATGAAGATGACCCTCTGTCAAAATGGGGTCGATTAAGGAGATCATTCCCGTAGGGCTAACTACCTCCATCGACTTGTCAGATTCGATGAGTTTCCAGTTTAGATTTTTCGATTCCACACCTTTGCGGGGGTTCACCTTCCAGCCTTTGAAGGAGCTTCCATCAAACAAAATTTTTGATCCTTTTGGCGCAGGTTCGATACTTCCTTTGTACTTCGGGTCTACCACTTTTGGAGGCTCAACTTTAATATTTGGGTCAGACGCCAATGGAACCTTTTTCACATAAGCCACGTATGAGTCCGCATCTGGCGTGCGAATGAGTTCTTCACCAAGTACCTCATTGATGGTGTAGTAGGCTTTGTTGTGAAGTAGCGCTTTACCTTTTTGAGAGCGAATTTGAGGAAAGTTAAAGTTATAAGTGTGACCTTTGTAGATCGCATTGAGTTCCAATTCAAGTTGTGTTTGATCTTGGCTAAGTTTGGCTTTGGTGACGTGGATGACCTCTTTATCTACATCAGGGCTTCCATAACTAGAGCGATATACCCAAGTATTGGCATCGATCTCATAAGCTTTTAAATCATGGATGGAGCTGGGATCAACTTTTTCAGTGAAAGTCAACTTAAACCCTTTGGCAGTGATGTTCATTTTAGATACCTCGAAGGGAACCTTGCCCGTCCAATCTAACCTTTGTAGAGCTCCAACCTCTTTCCCCTTGGAGCGCCAGCCGCGTTGAGTGCCACAGATGAACATTGAGCCCTTTGGACTTAGATGCATGTATAAATTGCCAGAGTCAAAACCTGACCGAAATGGGAAGGCTGCACCTTGATAGACTCCTTTGATTTTTTCTAGATGGATACGACTGACCATCGACCAAGTTTGATCATTGGCAAATAGCTGGCCTTGAAAAGGGCCAAACTTGCCTTTCGTTTTATCAAAATCTAGTCCACTGGTAGAGCGACCAAGTTTTTGGTGAGGCATGTTGATCGCCGGTGGAATGAGCTCGGGAATGCGCTCACGATCGAATACCAAGCGTCCTCCATCTGTCGGTTCAAGAGGTTTAGCCTTTTGGGACAGAAGGTGAAGTGAGGCATTACTTTTCGGGTTACCCTGAAAAGAACCAGGCTTTAAATGTTTGATAGAACTAGTGCCATTCCAAAGACCTTGATTGTCACTATAAAAGACATCACCCATCTCATTAAAACCGATGCCGCCAGGTGAGCGTATACCACTGCATACTGGCTCCATTTTTCCATGCTCGTCGACGGTGACGGCCCAGCCTCGCCAATCTGATTCAGATTTGCCCGACCCCGTCAAACACAGCACGATCCACATTTTGCCATCTTTGTCGTGAGGTGTGCCAAAAGCATATTCATGATAGTTGCCGTTGATGCCCCATTCATCACTCACACATTGATAGAAGTCTGCTTTGCCATCACGGTTTTCATCTTTTAGTCGAGTGACCTCACCACGCTGAACGACCCAAATATCCTCCTTGTAGTAGGACATGCCAAGCACCTCGTGTAAACCAGAGGCAAACAGGGTCCAGTGGTCATTCGCTGTATCTTGATCATAGGTATTCTCAACGATATAGATATCCCCAAACCTTGACCCTACAGCGATTTTATCACCCGGTAGTTCGGTCATACAGGAGGGTTCAAAGTGGCTCCCTTCAGGGATGGGGATATCGGTGATGGTATAATACTGGCTTTCTTGTTGAATGAGAGCTTCATTAGCCTCCTCACTAAACAAGCTTGTGGTAAGGAGAAGCAGGCAGGTTAACGTATTTTTCATCTTACTATTTCTCCTCTGATGCTGTTAAATAGCTATAGGATAGGTTTAGGCTGGTTTTTCCATCTGTGAAGTTCAATGGAACCCAAAGTTGTTGAGTGTCGCCAATTTGCTTAAGCTTGGCTCGGTGAGTCGTTAGCTGATAGGTTCCATCAATCACGTAGCTGTTTTCTTGCTCTGTACTTTGAACAATGTTCCCTTCCGCAGCTTTAAAATAGACATATTTGGGTTGCCCAGGGCTTTTAAAGTGTAGTTGTCTTTGTAATTGATGTTCAGGGATACTGACATGAAATCGATCTTCTACCTCGATACTTTGGTGATGATACATAAAAGTTGGAATGTTGTGTTGATCGAGTTTGTAGCCTCCAAAGCGGTTGGGACCATGTTTGGCTTGCGAAGCATCGCGATTGATATTATCGGGCCAAGGTTCTTGGGGTGACTTAAGTTGAGCTAGTTGAGCGCCTTTGGTCAAAGGAATGGCATGATGGCTAATGATGACATTGTGATGGAGGCCTCGGAAGTCTCTAGATGGCCCAATATCCATAAAGTGACCTTTCCACATCATGGTCGGGTTCATGTTAGAGACATCATAGAGATAGTGTATTCCATGAGGAAGGGAAACGGCAATCGAACGGGCTCCTTCGCCCTGGACAAAATTTCGATAAACGAGGGCCTTTTTTTCTGGCTTTTCTAACATGACAACTGGGCCATCGTTGAATCTTTCGTTAAACACACTGGCGCTCAGGTGCTCTCGATTTTGTTCTTCAGCTGAGACGGCTAGGGTCAGTTTTGAATTAACTTTATCGGTATAATACTCGACCTTTATTGGTTGAATTCCTTTCTTAAGCTCTAGCAACTCGATTTTATCTTTGCTCGTCTTGCTCATATGTTCTATAACGAGCTTATCATTCAAATACACTCTCGCTCCAGCATTAGCCTCGAGTTTAAATTTATAAAAGCCATCTTTTTGAACGACGAACTTTCCCTCGAAAACCATGGCATAGGGAGCTAGGGCTTCGGCAGCATTGGGGTCTATCTTGCCAAGGGAGATCTTGCCCGTTTTTGTGGCTTTTAATTCTGTAAAAATTGGGAATTTTTTGTGATGACCAGGATAGAGTCGATAACTTAGGTTTTGAATGAGTTTAGATTTTTCATCTTTAAACGTTTTAAGATGGGCAATCACATCGAGAATATCTTTCTCTGTTTTTAAGACAGCTGTCATAGCTTTCATTTGCATTGCCGCTGGAGATTCATGACCACGACGACCTTCTTTAAAATCTATCAGGGTTTGATGTAAGTAATGGTCGGCCTGTCCTTTTAAACGTGGCGCAGGTAATACAGGGTTGCTATTTCCCTGTCCTTGATCACCGTGACAGTGTACGCAGCTAGAATAGAGGCTTTTTCCACGTTTAGCATCCGCTCGTTTAAGGCTGTGACGTGGCGCAACGATGGGAAGTTCTGCGGCATAAAGCATGGCCAACTCCAAGTCTTTTTCAGGATTGGTTTTAAGAGCTTCGGCCATTTTTTTGGCACCGGGTGAGTTGCGTTTGCCACTCATGATGGCTTTGAACTGTTCCTCCAAATAACGATTGGTTAAAACTGTTAAATTGACTGATTTTTCTTGTTTGTGAAAACCACTACCACTAGCTCCATGACAAGGCAAACAGGTTTTTTGGTAAAGTTCTTTAGAAGGAAGTTCCTTGGCACTTAAAGGGATAGTAGGAAGGGAGCATAACAAAGTTAAAGTTGCTTTTATCCATGTTTTAAATTGAGAGGGCATCAATCTCCTTATGAAGTTATAAATAATATAGGCACTATGGTGCATTGGGTCGAGTGAAAATTGGTCATTTATTATAATAAACTGATAAAGCAAAGATATGACCGTATGAACCTTATGTTTACTTTTTCTTAGACTTGTTAGGGATAGGGCCAGTCCATGGGTAACGATCGTATTGGTCTTCTAGGCGCAGATCTCCGGTGGCTTTCATTTCATCGAATAAGATTTGTTTTAATCTATCAAGCTCTGTGGCCATTTCGGGGTTTTGAGCGAGATTATTCATAAAATAGGGATCTTTATCTACTTGGTAAAGGAGTTCTTGTTTTTGAACTTCAAAATGAAGTTTGAAAAAAGGCTTCACCTGTGGGCTTTTTTGATGGTTGATAAGATAGGTTTTGGTAAGGCTTTGGTCCAAGTCTTTATGATTTGTCTCTATGTCGCCATATAAACTTCGTTGTGGTTTGAAATTGTGAATGTAGAGATAATCTCTGCTCCGGATAGCACGGATGGGGTAGGGTAAATTTCCGGATCTGGCATTTCCGACATGACGTTCGCGACCCGTAATAACATAGTCGCGTTTCAAATCAACCCAACCACTTATTGGGCTTTTTAACTGCTCTAAAAAGCTTTGGCTATCCATCGAGTCGGGTATGTCCAAGCCGGCTAACTCAAGTAAAGTTGGAGCGAGATCCGTTAGAGTGACAAAATCTTCAATACTTCGACCAGGCTGAATCATTTTTGGGTAGCGTATTAGAAGGGGGACTCGTACTCCAAAGTCGTAACAGGTTGTCTTACCACGAGGAACTCCAGGCATGCCGTGGTCTCCTGATAAAATGATTAAAGTGTTGTCGAGTTCTCCAATTTTTTCCAGTTCCTTTAAAATAATGCCTAGTTTGTAGTCCAATGCTTGAATCTCTCCTGCATAGTCGCTAAAGTCACGACGTATTTCTTCAACGTCGGGGAGGAATTTTGGGATTTTCCCGATTAAACTTTTGGGTTGAATGCCCCAAAGCTTTTCTCTAGACCCCTTCACATAGCTACGATGAGTGTTGGTTGGTCCAACAATATAAAAGAAAGGCTGCCCTTTAGGTACGCTAGCCAAGTTTTTTTGAGTGAAGTATTGAACAGCTTGGCCGATCTCTTCATGTTTCTTTTTTTGCTCTTCCTTATTTTTACTGAGACCAACATACTGACCATAGCGTGGATATTGACCTCCGTTATTAAAAGGGGAGTTTTTAATATAGCTAGGTAGAGGGCCGGTGTTTAAACCCTTGGATGCCTTGAAATAGAGAGTTTTTCCCGACTTTGCCGAAAAGTATCCGGACTCTGTCAGTAGATCAACGAATTTCGGCAAGGGTAGGTAAGGGTCATTTTGAGGGGTAAATAAATCGTCGCCTTTGAAGACTTTACTGCCATTTCTCCAAAAACTACGTCCAGTGGAAAGGCATGCTCGACTGGGAGCACAAGAAGCCACCTGAGTGAAAGCATTTTTAAAAAGAACTCCTTCTTTTGCTATGCGGTCAATATGAGGCGTCTTTAAGACGTCACTAATGGAAGGTTGTTCGGGATCAATGTAAACACTTGCATGCCGGCCCCAGTCATCGGCAAAAAAAAATAAAATATTGGGTCGTCGGTCAGAAGCATGACTGAGGTAAATTGTAAAAATGATTAATAAAAAGAAATATTTCATTTAGAGTCCTAGTTTGTGAAATAATGGAACTGACATTTAGGGTTGCATTAATTATGACCCAAGCGAGTAAAAGCTGACATTTTATTTTTTTTAGAAAAAAAAGTCAGGTTTTTATGGTAGGGGGGAATAAAGAAGATGTCTTGTGAATGGAGGTTTTCTTTGAAGCACTGTTTTTACTTTTTTCTGATCATTCAAACCTTTTATCAAATGATACCGTCAATTTCCCTAATCACGCTTTTAGTTTTGAGAATGAGAATAGTCGTATTCTTATTGATTTACCTGAGAAGATGAAAGAGCTAACGATGATGTGTTGGGTACAGATTCATAGTCTAGGTTCTCCTGTAAATACTCTCTTGCAGTCTCATAATAATAGAGTTGGCTACCCCAGTTGGTTTCTCATGCAGGATGAAAAGATGTGGTTCAATTTGGAACGGCCAATAGATAACTTGAATCTGAAAGAAGTCAGTTTTTCTTCACCACCAATTTGGAATCGCGGTATGCGAGAGGTATGGATGCAATTAACCGTGACAGTCGATGAGAAGAATGTTAGCTTTTTTAAAAATGGACGGGAGCTAAGCGTGATGGCTCATGGGTTACAGGGGCAAGATATTTTAATCGGTTTAGCTGAACTGGGAAACTGTTTTAAACAAGCTCGTACAAGTGGGGTTTCTCATAGTCTTCACGGTTTAATGGATGAATATTTGGTTTTTAACAGAGCTTTAAGTAAAGTTGAAATTCAAGAGATCTACGAACAAGGCAATATTGAATAGCTAAGGGCTTCTTTTAGATCCTTAGCTATCGTGATGAAGACTTAAATGTTGAGTCTTGTAACTAGCATGAGGTTCTCTTTTTAAACCTTTCATTTTATAACACGCTGAGCTATATTGACTTTAATCAATTACATATACTTTGAGGATGCAGGTATAAGCACCTCTCATTTTATAAAGTTTTTACTTTGATGTCTTTAAAGTAAACTACGCTACCAGGGTCATGAGCTTGTAGTCCAAATGTTCCTTGTGATAGCTTTCTGCGATTATCGGTAGGGGCTTCAGTGTAATCTGAAATGGTAACGCCATCGACTTTTGTGATGATTCTTTGGCCTTCAACGATAATTTCATAATTAAACCAAACATCATCTTGATGAGCTTGTTTTAAATACTTTTGAACGATATAAATACTTCCTGTTTTAACGGGATCTTTTTGAGTACAGTTTACTTGTGCTTCATGGCCATTGGGCCAGCCTTTATCTTGATAAGTACTGTGAAAGAAAATTCCACTGTTGGCTCCTTTTTTTGTTTTTACTTTAGCTTTAAAGTGAAAGTTTTTGTAATCTGTTTTTTTGTCGTAATAAATCATAGAGGCTTTTCCATGACATTTAATACTTGCATCTTCGATGGAAAAAGATTCGGGGTTCCATTTGTCTATTTTCCAGTCTTTAAAGCTTGATCCATTGAATAAGAGTTCCCAGACGGATGTCTTTTCCTCTTTCGTTAAGGTATTGTCAGCAACGATGGCTTGTAGGAAGATAAAACTAACAGTTAATAATGTCGATAATGCTTTGTGGTGTTGTTTTTTTTGCATGGTAATATTCCTTTAAAAAATTATTTAGAGAGAGTTTTTATATATTGAATGACTAAATCTAATTCTTCTTTTTTTAGAATATCTTTAAAAGAAGGCATTAAGACAGCTTTGTATTCGGCGAGAATTTCTTTTTGAGGTGATATAATGGAACTTTTAAGGTAAGCTTCATCCACAGTAATGGTTGATTCTTCACCATTGATTAAAACAACCTCTTTTTTACCCATGATGTCTTTAAAGCTGGGTCCAATAAGTTTATGTCCTGTCGTAGAATGACAGGCCGCACAGTAAAGTTGATAGATGTCTTTACCTGTGACCTTTTGTTTACTTGGTCCTATTCTTTTGTTATTGGATACATCTAAAGTGATTTGAAAGCTTCTAACATGTTGTGGTATAACGATGTGATGGCCCTTCCACGAAATTTCTTCACTTAAAGAAATGGTCTCTCGGTCGATCTGGCCTGTTAAAAAGTAAGCCTCTTTCTTTCTGTGCTCGAAGAAATTATAAGATAACGTTACTTTGTCTCTTTGTTCAGAAGTAATGGTTTGGCTAACTAAATACCCATCTAGCTTTGCATAAAAAATGGGAGTGTTATTTTTGATTCTTCTGTAGCCTTTAAAGATAAGTTCATTTGGTAGGCTTTCAGTAGAATGGATACGCAAAGGGAATTCAGGTAAGTTTAACTTTACGCGAGCTCCATTGGTGCTGCATTGGTTTCCACCTCTTCCTCTGAGTTCACCCTGAAAGTTCAGAAAGTCCCCTGTCCATACATAAAGGGGAGTGAATTTAACGCTATCGATGACAGCATTAAATTTATTTGGATAACCAACGGAGATAGATCTAGCAGGTGTATCTGTGAGCGCAACTCGTGAAATTTTTGGTTTATCTAGGTTTTCGGTTGTTACGAGAGCTGAAATAAATAAGCAGATAGAAAGGACCATTTAGTTCACCTCCTTTAAATGATTGAGGGTGTAACAGGCAATATCGTTAATTAAAGGTTCTCCATCTTCAGATAGAACCTTTTTAAGAGCTATTCTATAAACAAAGCCCTCTTTGAGGGGCATTTTTAAATGAATGTTTTTTTTGTTTTTAGAAACCGTGATGGACTCAGTTGAAATAGAGCTTGTTTCAATCGGTTCTGATCCGTATAGTTTCCAATAGTTGTATTTAAAGCAGGTGATGTCAAAGTTTTCTGGTTTTAATTGTTGGTTTGCTATAGGTTTGGTCATGTTGATGTCAAAGCCATCTGCTTTAAGTAGAACTTGTTTCATTTCGTATGGCATGGTTTTGCCATCCCATTTTAACACTTGAATGCCAGGTGTTCCGCTTGACCAACCACGACTTAACTCAGCAATCCACAGCTGTCCATTTGAGTCAAATTTAATATTTATGGCACCACACTTTAAAGGTCTTAAAAAGTGAAAGACAGCACCTTGGTATTGGCCTTGTATTTTTTCTAAGTTGACTCTTAAAATATTTTTCTTAGTAAAGTCACCAATAAAGACTTGATCTTTAAAGGGTCCGAACTTGTCATTTAAATTAAACTCTGGGTTTCCGGGAGAGTTAGAGAACTCGTTGTGAGGGAGCCATACTGTGGGTGGTAAACGCTCTTCACGATACTTTGTTTCATTTAAAGCTGGAACTTCTTTAACATTTTCATTTAAATTTAGATGATTTAATGTTTGTCCTCCACCATATTCTGGTAAATCATAACGTGAGGCAGGGTGACCATGAAACCCTCCTTTACGAGCATGAATCAGGTAAGAAGAGGCAACCCAATCTCCTTGGTTATCTGTGACAAAAATTTCATCGTGTTGATTGATTCCCAAACCAGCAGGGGAGCGAAAACCATGAGCCCATGGTGTAGTGTTGCCATTTTTGTCTTGTTTCATGAGCCAGCCTCTATACCCGACGGGTGTTGCCATTTGTATCCCATCACTTACTGAAGTGGTAAAGCCAGAGGTGCTTAAGTTGGTCGTGAAAAATAAGTCATGGTTCTTGTTAAAGATGGGGCCGTATGCAAACTCATGGTAGTTTTTTGTGAACCTATATTGATAAAATTTAGTTTCGTAGAAGTCTGCTACACCATCTTGGTCTTCATCGATTAGTCGTGTTAATTCAGGCTTTTGCATGGCATAAATGCCATCTGGCCTAACTTTAACGCCTAGTACATCGTGCATGCCATCGGCAAACTGTGTCCAGCTAGAGCCTTTGTATTTCCAAATACCAGCTGTTCTAGTTGATACATAAAGTCCACCTTCAGCGTCAAAATCTAAACCTGTAGGTTCGAACTGGCCCATGGTAGGTTTGGGAGTCTCTAGAGTGGTCAATTCATACCCAAGTGGAAAAAGGTTACCAGATTTTTGTTTTGTTATTTCGATGCTGTAGTCGGTTTGACCGTCGATAAGGTAAAAGACTTGCCCTCGTCCTCTTTTTTGGCCATTTGTCGTG
>JACLAC010007843.1_pt1 | contig 13191 bp, 19 predicted proteins | sample 8027881 | NCBI WGS metagenome assembly JACLAC01 (sample SAMN15725517, study PRJNA655200) | protist metagenome | isolation source: fluorescence activated cell sorting (FACS) single amplified genomes of... | place: Spain: Blaines Bay Microbial Observatory, Mediterranean Sea | collected 2016-01-19 | reverse complement strand
TGATAAGTACTTATTGCCCGAAGTCAACGCCCCTGTCACATTCTTACGAAGCGAAGGAAGCTGTACAGTGTTATAGATAGCCTGTTCAGCTTGTTGGGTAAACATAGCAAGTTGGTCACTTGTAAAAGAAGTTTCACAGATGCCTTCTATGTTTGCCGTTAGTTGGGCATAGGTCATGCTCATGCGACAGGCCCACGCACCATAGTACCTTTAGTGGCTGCACCGGCACCGCGCATCTTAATACCAGAGGTTTTTACCCCACTCATATCAGTTTTAGGTGCTCCTTTAACAGGCTGTACACCTTTGTTTTTGTGAACTTTAACTTCTTCCATATCAAATACATTCATCTTATGCTCCTATGAGGTCACTATAGTTACTGTTCCTACTTCACCTGTCCCTATTAAATCATTAGGCGTAAGGTTAAATGGATCTCGTCCTACACCTACCGGATTCCACCCCCATTGGGTGTCCCTACTCTCTGTTAATTCTGCGCTATCTGAACGCGGGTCTCGTATTGCTTGCGGGTCATTAACAGGAAACTCGCCTAACTTTAACTGCGGTTGGTCAGGATTCCAACACTCAGGACACGCTTTTATATGCGTGTTTCGGCCTTTCTCAACTAAGTCTTTAAGTTGCCTTAGTTTGTACTGAAACCCACAAACATCACAAATCCCTAATGCTTTTCGGGCTGATGCAAATCGGTTCGCCATACCTAGACATACCCAATACGCGGAACAAACCGAGCAGAAGTCTTTTCTCTATCTTCTCCTGCTGCTAGGGCAAACTGCTCTTCGTATATTTCTTTTAGCATAGGGACACGCGGCATTAACTCAGGATCTTTTTGTGAGATGTAATAAGCCAATCCCGCCATTAAACAAGGCAAAAACCGGAAGTTCATATCTGCGGTTTCCACGCCATGCCCTGAATCTTCTATCCGACGCATACGCCAATAATAGAACACATAGCCACTTTTATCGGGTACAGGCCAGATGTTTATCTTAGGAGTAGTACGAAGGCGTTCTATATAGACCTGTATCGGCCTACCTTGTGATAACTTATTAGGAATAGATGCGTACGTACTAACACTAATACGGCTTATTGTAAGATCTTGTTGCGTAGTTTCGTTACCCGAATCTGTACGAATAGTGTGTTCTAGTAAGTCTACCGTATCATTAGGTAAACTATATTCAGACGTACCTTCAGTTAACGTGACTGACCCTTCTTCTATTGTCCATAAATTTATCCCTCTATTTTGCCATTCAATAGTCAATAAATTCATAGACCTACGAGCAGTTCGTAAGTCATAACCCGACCGCATTTCACGCCCAGCGCGTTCCCACGCTTCTTCAGCGATCTCAGTAAAATCAGGATTAAATGCAGTTGTGCCAGAGGTAGCCATCTACTTCTTCTTAGCTGCTTTCTTAACGGGTTCTTTCTTGGCAGCGGCTTTCTTAGGGGGCTGTAGCTCTTCTAATCGAGCATTTGCCTCCTCTTCACTCATTAAGTCGCCATCTACAATAGCGTAAGAGCCGTCTTCCTGTTTAACACCAATTTGGAATACGGGCCTACCGTCTACAAAATTACCATTCTGATAAACTTCAAATTTGTCCATGCTGTTCTCCGTTATACATATAGAGTTTTTTTTCTGCGCCCCGGCATAACTACACCGCAGCCTTTATGGTTTTCGCGCACTTGCTGCAACCCGCCATCATACGCGGTTCGTACCTTTGCCTTTTTAGTATTTGCCACTACTGTTTGTCCTTTAGCCCCAGCTTTTTTCTTTTTACGGGCAGTTACAGCTCGTTCTTCTTTACTCAAAGATCTAGCTTTAGCTAATGGCAGACACCTATCGGGGTTCTTTTTGTCTGGAGATGTGCCACATTCCCCTAGAATAGACCCATCTGTGCCTATACGAACCCATTTTTGGTCTCGCCATTTTTTCAGCTCACTCATTACTTACTGTCTTTTGCATAGTTAGGGTCTTGACAGTATTTAGATGCTGCCATATTTGCATAAGCAGAAGGGTATGTGTCGAAGGTTCTTTTAGCCCAAGCTTTACCTGCGTCACATACAGTCCCACCAGTTTTATAGTACCTTCGCATTAAAACATCTTAGCGGGTCTATAACCCCTGCTTTCAATACCTGCACCGCGCATCTTCTTCGCTTTAGTTTTCTTTACGCCACCAGCAGAATAGCCTTTGGATTTCATTTTACCGCCAGCCATAGAGCCTTTAGTTTTCATGCCCCCAACAGCATAGCCTTTGGTTTTCTTTGCTCCACCAGCAGAATAGCCTTTAGTTTTCATCATACCGCCGCCCATCATCTTCTTAGGCTCTTTCTCATCGTCAGCCATACGACCTTTTACACGTTCCATTCTTCTTTTTATTCTTCTTTTTCTACCTTCACTCTTAGCTGACGTAAGACGTTCACTCATTCTATCGAGCCGCTTCTCACGAAAGGATTTCTTTTTTGGTTCAGCTTTCTTGGTTGTAGTTTTCTTTTTGGTTTCGGTTTTTTTCTTAGCTACCTTTTTAGGTCTTGTAGCTTCAGAGTAATTGACCTTGTTATCTCCTATTAAATCTTTAGAGCCTTTAGGTCTCGTAGCTTCAGAATAATTAACCGTATTGCCTGCACTAGTTTTTGATTTTGCTGCGGCTTTCTTTTTAGGTCTCGTAGCTTCAGAATAATTAACCGTATTGCCTGCACTAGTTTTTGGCCCCGTTTTAGTTACCTTTTTAGAGCCTGCACTAGTTTTTGGCCCCGTTTTAGTTACCTTTTTAGAGCCTATATTAGGCATTTTAACGCCTTGGCTAACCGCATCTTCTACACGCTGCCTATTAGTTTTTGGGCCTAGACCCATACCCATAATCCCTAAATCTGTTTTTTTCTTAGCAGGTGTTTTTCTTTTAGCTGCTTGTGCGCCAATCCCAGAAATCATATCTTGGTCTTTTTGCATACGAGATTTAGCAGGTGTTTTTTTCTTACCTTGCCCGCCGGTCATACCTGCCATAAATCCAGCGCGACCACCTTCCGGTGTAGCTCTTTTAGATGCAGATGGCCCTGTTGGATAGTTCAGACTTCGAGGATTTTTACCCCCCGTTGTCATTGGTTTTTTAACAAGCCCAGTTTTGTTTTGAGCGGTTTTTACTTTTTCTATTACAGAATCACGTTCTTTCTGTTTAAGATTTTTAGGTTTGTTTCTCCCAGTAAGCCCACTCGGAACCCCACTACCGCTAGGAGTAGGTCGTGTACGCGCTCTATTCCTACCTCTTAATTTTTTTTCTTTTTCTTTTTCTTCTTTATCCGCATCAGTTCCATATCTGTTATAAGAAGTAGGTTGAGGGCGTGATCCCATTAATGTTCTCATGTTCTTACTCCGCGTATAAATTGTTGAACACCTGATTTACATCAAGTGTATAGTCTAAATCTGATTTACTGTAGTGAATGTGCTGAGACGGTTTAAAGTCTGGCGCACCTTCTCCTGTTTCAAACCAAGCTGGATGAGTTACCCGCACTCGATTGTTTGGTAACGCAACAATATTACCTGTCCAATCCCCTGCGTCTAAAAGCTCAAGCACATGGCTCTGCTTATGTTGAGCAGGATCGTCAGCAATTTCGTTGTTTGTATAATCTACTGTGAACATATATTTAGCCGGATAAAACTCACTATCTATCTTCGCCAACCAAGGACAAGGCGTTGTCCTGTCCAATACATAGACTGCATGATCTCTGGAACTACAGTCCCAAGGTTGTGCAGCCCATACCGGCATTGGTTCAGGCCATTCTTCAAGGGGGGTATCGCCCACAAGAGCAGTAATCGGCATACGCGCCCACATTGCTCCCCCATGTACGTTTGGCTGTTCTTCCTCATCGTATGTTTCTGCCCCAGTAAAAATTACTTGAAAACTTAAACATCTTGTCGGCATTGTTGTGACAGCAATTGCCATCGCATGAATAAACTCACCATGATACTTCTCATGATTGTGCGTGTACTCACGCCGTACCCAACACTTAAAGTACGGAATATTACTTTGTAAATACGCCATATTAACATTTCCACCGTCTCCGCGCCTGTCGCAACCTAGAATTAGGGTTTCTAGCCGCTTTAGGGAATTTTTTCATCTGACCCGCAGAGCGAGCACAATAAGACTTTCTTCGTGCTGCTCGTTTACCTTTCGGTTTATCTTCCGTTACAGCAGTTTTTAACTTACTTCCGGGGTTTCTCCTTCGGTAAGATTTAACTCCTGCTTCAGTCATCCCCGCTCCACTTTCAGTAGAACGAAAATTTTTTTTGTTCCTAGCGGGCATATCATCTTCTTTACGCTTCTTAATTGCCTCTCGTCCGGCTTTTATGCGTTTAAGTTGCCCGCCAGTTCTGTAGTAGGTACGCATCTTCTACGAATAGAATAACGTCATAGAAGACAAGTGTGTTTGTGTGTATAAGACATACCCGCCACTTATAAACAGCAACCCGTCATCCGGTACATCAGGATACTGAGTCGTATTGGCTGAAGATACCGTATTAAATTGCATTTTAATTGCGCCTGTAGCCGAGGTCTGCCTGAACGTAATAGTCCCTGCTGAACCTGTATTGACCACATACATACCACGAAGCCGTAACCTACCTCTAAAGATAGGAGCAGCTATGGTAGCCGCAGAACCAACTGTTATGGCCCCAGCGGTTGCTGCTGATGCAGCAATTTGGCTAATCGTTGCAAAATAACCTGTACTAGTGACAGTAGCGGCATTTGGGCCTGTAACTACTTCTGAAGCAGCAGTGCCTGTTTCATCTGTGCCTGTAACAGTAAATGTTTTACCAGACTCGTTGCTACCACCTGTAATAGTAATTTGCCGGGGCTGGTCAAATGTAACCGCACTGTCAGCGGATAACGCACCGTTTATAGTAAGGTTACCGGCCCCAGATGGAGTCTGTGAAGCACAAACCCCGTCAGTATCTGCCGTAGCGGCCTCTATAAAGGTCGATTGAATGTCAGAAGACATACTTACCTCCTTATGATGCTACGTCGTACCCAGTGATCTCAATTAGGAAACGACCTGCTGTATAAGCAGCGTGACCTGTGCCTTGCCCTACTAAATACAAATACTGATCTGCTGCGATGTCTCCACCAGCAACCATAGTACCTGCGGAAGCAGCACCTGCATTGATAATCTGAGTTTCAGTTAAGTCACCAATTGCTGTGTCGTTAACACCTGTGCCTTCAGTAGCAGAATACAGATCGATGTCTGTGCCGCCACCAGCAGGAGTTTCTACGCAAGTCATGGTCACACCGAATACAGTGCCTTGGTTAGCCGTAGTGACCTGTGCAATAAATGCAACACCATCACCGTCTTTACCGATAATATCACCAGCAGTGCCGCCATCACGTAAATCGGTAAGGTCAATCATAATGGTTGATTTAACAATGTTAACGTTGGTATCAACATCACTCTTTAGGCGGTTAACCTGAGTAACATATACCGCAGCAGTGCCTTCAATACCGGCACTTCCGGTAGCTTCAACTGCAAATTTATCACCACTAGTAACCGTAACGGCTCCAGTATCGGCATTTTTAGAAATTTGTTGGAACCCGTTCTCCGAGCGAACTGGGCCTGAAAAAGTAGTCTTAGCCATGTGTGTCTCCTGTCTTGGCTAGTGTCAGCTACGGGATGTAACTGTCAGGGCAAGCTTGATCTTATAGCAAAAAAAAGGGGGTAACAAGTACCCCCTCTCTTCAGTTTGCGTGTTACGCTCCGGGCGATCCAAAAATTCCAAGTGGATCACTTACCCCAAACGAGTATCGCTCTCTGGCCTTGTAACGACTGTTACCTGTATCAAAGTCAGCATCCATAGATGTAGACATCGGTGTACGAGTAAAGTGCTTCAGACCATTGGGTACGTCAGTCATGACAAACCACGCATCAGTATCGGTAAGATAATGGTTAACTGCGTATCCCTCTGGGATTGAACCATTATTACGTAATGCGTTGATGTCATTATCCGCCGTACTAACCCTACCTTCAGTCTCCAACAACCGAGTCGCAACGAATTGCAATGCGGGTGGGATAACGAGTTTAGTGGGTCGTGCCGCGATAAGAAGGCTTCTTTCGTCAGTCCATCCGGCAATCTGAATAACTGCGGCTTCTAATGAAGTCTCGTTAAGGTCAGATGCTGTAGTAGGACGATTAGAGTTTGTGCCTCCAGATACTAACGGGTGAGCTGTGGAACACAAAGTCTGACCATCACCATAGGTAGTACCAGCAGCAAAGGCGTTGTTCAAAATTGAAGCACCTTTTACTTGCTTGGTGTACGCCATAGCGCGAGCCAAAGCTTTAGTGTAGCGAGACGATAGTGAGTCATAAAGGTTATCTTCGATAGCCTCTTCTGTAACACTAAAGCCCATAGCCACAGTTTCGTGATTGTACCTAGCAGTCCATGCTTCCTGTGCATTGTCATACTCGATGGCAGAGCCTTCGTTCTTAACAGGTGCAGCAGAGAAACCGGACAGTTTGGTTTCTTCTTCAAAAGAACGGTCAGAAGATTCTGATTCAAAAATCTCCTTATGCTCTTCCCCATACTTAGCGTACTCCATACCAAACAAAGCGTTTAGTCCGGGTAGGAGTTCCTTTAATAGTTGGGCGCGAGAAATAGCCATATTAAATTACTCCTATACGCCAGTAGCGTTATAATATTGGTGATCCCCAAAGTTGAACTTAACTATAAATTCAACAAAGGTATCTGACGCGGTAGCAGTATCTGGAACTACATCAACAATCCTGATAGGGAGAGTGGCAGTAGTTGCAGCGGAGCTACCGAGAATACCAACTTTGGAATTACCCGTAACACTTGATCCAGTATTTTGAACCAATGATACGTTATTGTTTACGATAGTACGTCCGTAACCAGCTACAGTCGTTGTGCCTGATACCGCAGCTACTTTAAATAGTGCGTCAGGATCATCTAGCACATAAGCCATAATATCACTTGCAACAGTGCTTGCAGGATAAGATTGCCTAAATGTCAGTTGACTAGTAGAAGGATCAGTGTACGTACACCCAAGAAAAACCCCGATAGGAGTGGCAGTAGTCGTGCCAGAGTCAATGTTCAGAGTACCATCGTTTGCATACTTAACAACATCACCGTAGAAAATAGCGGTGCCGTAGTTGGAAGCGATTTTTATCTGACGAGTAGACCCAGCAAAAACTTGCCCACCGATTAAATTAACCGGCTTTAGTCCGTAAGGGGCATCAACAGTAGGATATGCCATAATTAACCTCTAAAAACTAAAATGTTTAATTGCCTTGTCCGAAAGTGACTTTCGATTGCCTATCATTAAATAGAGGCATACGAGCATCATTTTCGCGCATTAGGTTGTTATCCACAGAGGCCATTTGAGATTGTGTTTGCTGGTCAAAGTACTCATTACGTTCTTCGACCAATTCTCTTGGAGCCTTACAAAGCATCAATCCACCGATTACAACGTTATCTGCAAAGCGTTCTTGCTCTACAGTGACCATCGTAATCTCTGGGTGATCCTTTGCTAAACAGGGTTCCCAACCTTCACGTAACTTAGAAGACACATTTGTGGCATCGACTAGCCCTTGTGTGCTAACACGAACCCAATGAAATTCATATCCGTCTTGTGGCGTAGGTGATGGTAACGTCTCTGGACGCTGCCAAGCTCGCTTTCGGACATTCTTTTCACGAGTAGTGTTTTCACGATTTAGTCTGTTCTCAGCCATTTTGTCTCCTCTCTTCAAGTGCAGCCTGTTTGGCGTATTCTTCTAACGGGACTCCAAGCCTATTGGCGAGGGCCACTTGTGTTTGCGTTAATTTCACCTTTTTAGGTGCCGTGCTCCGCGTAGCGGGTGCAACCACGTTAGATTGTCGCTTCGGTTTTTCAACTTCCGGTTCGTTATTTTCTCCAAAATAGTCTGGATAAAATCTCCGCATACGAGCATTAATTGCTTCGTAGTATTCGTCACTTTGCGGGCTTACCTGATCTCTCACCAATTTCTGATGAAGGGCTACAGCTACGTCCCGCATCTCTTCGTTTTCCCTAAACCAAGGATTTTCCTCGGCCCATGCTTGGGCTTTAGGGTCACGAGAGGGTTCAACTTTTGTTTGTACAGGAGTTTCATCTTCCTGTAAAGGCGTAAATTCAAAGTTATCAAGCTTGTCTGTTCGTAGTGTAGCACTGGTTAATTTCTCCTGTGCCTCTACCACACGCTCTGTATCTCCGGCTTCATAAGCCTCTTTATACTCTTGCTTTGCTTGGGCTAACTCTGCGGTTACTGCCTGTTTTGCTTGCTCTAGTAACGCTTCTTGATTTTTGTTTACGTTGCCACGTAACTCTTTATTCTCGTCAACTAGTGTTTGAGCATAGCGTTCTAATTCTTCTCTTTCACGTTGAGCTGATTCTTTAGCGCGACGCTCATCGTGATACCCTTTGTTAAAGTGCTGAATCCTCTTACGAACTTTTTCAGAGTATTGTTCTAACTCTTCGTCAGTTACATCTGTTGGTGGTTCAGAAGGTTTACGGTTTCGATCTGCTTTAGGGGTATCGTCTACCACCTCTATGTCAAGATCTTCTTCAACCTCTTCTTTAACTTCTTTAGCTTCAACTTTGGGTTCAGGCGGTTTACCAGAAATGTCTACTTCAATAGCACCAGAATCTTCTATTTCTATATCCGTGTTCACTTCTTCTTCCTGTTCATCTGGGAATGAATACTCTACTTTTTGAAATGGCATACTTTACCTCCTATGCTCTTTGTACGCCACGAGGGTCGTTTACTACTGCCTCTATGGAGTCATCGTTCATTAAACGGTATTCCTGCCCATTCACGGTAAACCGTGTGCCTGTATTGGCTCGAAACATAACATAATCCCCTTCTTTGCACCACGGCCCAGAAGAGAATCTTTCTTTATCTCCGTAAGCTTCGCTGCCCATGTCTACTACAACGCCTATAATCGACATAATGTATTCATGGTGTTTGGTCGTATTTGCTTTTATCAGGTCTGAACCGTCAAAAGTATCATCGATATTAGGGAGTGCTACTAACACTCTGTAGCCCACGGGTTTAGGTAGTTGTGCTTCAAACTCTTGTTCCATAGCTTCTATGGACTTTGCTGCTTCAGTCATCGTCTTCTTCCAAATAATTGCGCGAGAGGTCTTCCATGTAACTTAGACAGGTTTCGAGACCCCGAATTAAACCTGCTACTTCTGAGTACTGAGAGTAGTCTTTAGCTCCTCCACTACCCAGAAATTCTAATGCAGAGGATTTATCCTCCTCGATTTTATCTTTAAGCACATCAAAGATGGTCTTAGCCATAGATTATCTGTCCTTTTTGCTACCCTGCATGGTTTTAAGTATGTCTAAATCCAGCTTGGTGTTATCTTTCCTACGATCCGCTGCTAGTTTAGCCCCAGATTTCTGGGCATCAATCTGCAACTCTTGCTCTTCCAGTTTTAATTTTTCAGCCTCTATCATCATATCGGCCTGATCCTTCTTAGTCTTTCGTTCAAGCTCTCCTGCTTGCAACTGTATATCTGCCTGATCTTTCTGAGCCTTGCGCTGTTCTTCCTGACCTTTAAGCTGCAATTCTGCTTGTTTCATCTGGAATAACGGATCTTGTGCTTGTTGCTGCGCCTGTTGCTGCGCTGCTTTTTGTTGGTTTTCCTGAGTAAGTTGCGCTCCTGCTTGTGCAACTACACGCGCTAGGTTCACCTCCATCTCTTCGGATAACTCTGCATTGGGTGCCGGTAGAGGTGCGCCAAGCTTCTCTTCTACCTGTTTGCGATACTGGAACCCAAGGTGTTCTGCTATATGGGCTTGTAATGCTGCCATTATAGGTTGTGCTTGCGGGTTCTGCCCAATAGTCTGAGCGATCATAGGGTCTTTTATAAACGAAGTGTGAGCAGCAATGTGTGCTTCGTGGTCTTGGTAGATGAACGCTTTCATTGGTTTCATAACCAACGCATCCATATTCTCACTTACTGGATCTGTCGGCTTCGCATCGTCTTTCGTCGGTACAAGCTTGTCTGCATTTTTAACCCCTAATACTTCAATCATCTGTCTATGTAGCTGGGGTAGGTTATATATTTGAGGTGCAGACTGAGACATTTGTAGGACAGCTTGGTACTGAACTACTCGTTGTGCCATCGTTGAGCTGTTTGGATCGCTAACAGGAATTACGTCAACCAACGCATAATCAGCCTGTCTTGCGGTAACCGCCCCTCGTACCGGCTCATATCCGTATTCTGCGGGTGCGTACTCCTCCATAATGACTTTAAGCAGTTTAAACTCCTGCTTCATCGCATAATGGACTCGTGCCTGTACTGCCGCCATAGGCTTGAGAGTGCGCTCCAATAACGCCAGAGTTGTACCTACAGGTGCATTAGCTGACATATCAGAAATGTTCATGTCACTAATTGCCCCTAACCGTCTACCTTCTGTAGTAATTTGGTTAAGGAGAGCTAGTAACGTCTGACTTGGCTCTTTATAGGGAAGTGGCATGATGTTGTCACGAATACTTCCTGACGGGACATCTACGTCTTTAAACTCTCCCGGCTCTATTGGGGTATCGTCCCCTTTGATCCGTAGACCACGGGCTTTCAAACCACCGGGAAGATTAGATAGTGTCCCTGCGTCCACCAACTGCCGTATAAGAGACGTACCCGCTTTCGCGTACCCCCCTATTATATGTATCAACCCTAACCCGTAGAATCCAAATCCGGGGACGTAAACGTAATGTACGAAATGTTGACGCTTTAAAGTAAGCTGGTCTTCAGGATTCCAATTTCTTCTTATTGCTAAGACTTCATCAGAACCTCGTTCTATTGTAACGACATAAGGTTTAGCAATACCGTCTTCTGAGTCATCCAACTCTTCAATAATTAAGTCAGCATGGATCTCGTATACTGCAAACCGGTCGTCGTCTGTAAGAGAGAACCCGCCTTCTTCGGCCTTGGCTTTCTCTATATCAGTGTGAAACGCTTGCGGTTCTCCTAACTCAGCATCCCGGTAGAACCCATTAACCTGAAGTTTCTTTAGTTCGTTCTTGGTCTTACGCATAACGTGAGTGACACGCTCTGCTGTCTCTATATTTGACGCGCCGTAAGGAATAATGACATCTTCCGCAGGGATGTAGACAGCGACCTGTCTTCCCAAGTTCGGATCAAAATATACCTTCTTAAATGCCGACCCTGCCAATCCAAGGCTGTATAAGAGCCGTTCGTGTTCGGGGCGGTACTCCACCATACGGTCTGTGAGTTCGTGGTTCATATCCGCTTTTACGCGGTCTGCGGCATCTTCCTTGTCTTTGGTTTCTTCACCAAGCACTTTAACTCTAACAGGGCCAGCCGCAGGAAATGTCTCGCTCATGGTCTCCGCTTGGAAACGGATGGCTGCTTCTGCCAAGACTGTAGAGTAAACTCCACAAGCTCCTTCCCACGGTTCTGTTCTTTCTTCGTACTTGAATCCAAGTACATCTAACCCTTTAACAAACGTATCTGCCCAATCTTTACGACTATCTACGTCTGCATCTACTTGTCCTAAAAGATCTTGTGACAGAGAGTTAAGTGCGCCCTCTTCAAGAAACTCTGCTAGGTTTGCGTCGAAGTCCATCACATCCGTTACTTTCGCATCGGGTATTATTGTGATCTCGACACTACCATCATCAAGTGTCACCATCTCAGGGTTAACTACCTCGATTTCTAGTCCTGCACTCTCTTCGGTCATTAGCTCATCATCTAAACCTTCTGGAGCTGCATATACACTTTTTTCAATCGCCATAGTTATACCCTCAAATTAACCTTACACGCCCGCCTTCGCGGTAAATATCTGGCATTTCAAACTCTTCCCCGTCCTGATAAAAAGGGTCCATACCCCTTTTCAAACGATCCATAGCGTGTGTTTTAGCTTTCCTAAGTATACTCTCTTCGATAGGATCATTACGGTTCCAACCCTCGCCGCCTTTCTTACGTCGCATATGTTCTATTTCTTCCTGAGATAACGTAGAAACCATTGTTGGTATCATTATCTTCCCCCGATCTGTTTCCATGTCAGTGGAAAACTCGGTCATGGTGCCACCATCAACTAAATTCTTAATTGGGCCTAAAAACCCTCGTTGCGATTTTTTTACCCATTCCTTCTTACCCCCGACTTCTGATAAACGATACGCAGTAGGGTCTTCTCCTTCAGGGTATGGAGGGTCTGCTTCTGGCCTATATTTATCTGGTAGCCTAACTGTCACTAGTAATACCCACCCTTACGTTGTTTAAAGTAACGTGTTTCTTCCGGTTCATCACTAGGTAGACGAATGAAGCCGCCTTGCCTGAATCGCATTAGTGCCATAACCGTGGAGTCAACCAAGTCATCATGGCTCATAAACGGAAATCCTGCAATTTCTTCAACTACCTCTTCAGCCCACCTTGTCTCAGGAACCCAGCATATACCAGACGCTACAATGTCGGCTACTGAGTTTAACCGCGCTAGTTTATCACCAGACCCCCTGTGAGGGGTATACTCCTGTATCGGTAGCCCCATACGTCTCATCTCCTGATAGAGGGCTGTACCCGCACTCTTCTTCTCCACAATGAACGCATCCGGCTCCCACCCAGCGTACTCGTCCATCGCCATTTCCTTCAGTTCAGGAAACTCCATACGCTTTTTTATACTGTTTAGCAAGATGATATTATACGCATTTTCTTCTTCGTTCATAAACACCCCCCATGTAGTGAGGGCCGTATAGTCTGCGCGGTTGTGAGTCTCTGCTGCTGCGTCCAAGGACATGATTAGATACTCGCAGGAGGGTGGGTCTTCAGGCTCCCATATCTGCCACCAATCTCTTTTGATTAACGCGGCCTCTTCTGCGGTGGGTTCCTGCTGATACTGAGCGTTCCACTGGAAAGTCGGCATAGATGCCTTGGTTCTCAGTAACGCCTCCAGATCAAAGAACTCAGGCCACAGGGGTTTTTGTATCGGATTGCCTTCTTCGTCGTCTACGTCCAGTATCGCGGGAAACTCCACCACCTCATACTGGTCAGCCCGTTCGTTCTGCCCCATATCCTTGGTGACACGCCCCGTCAGGTCGTCCATATGCCAACGAGTCTGGATAATAGCTACACGGCCTCCGGGCATCAGACGAGTACGAGCACCGAACGTAAACCAATCGTAGGCTTTGGCAAATAC
>JACLAC010012425.1_pt1 | contig 13197 bp, 23 predicted proteins | sample 8027881 | NCBI WGS metagenome assembly JACLAC01 (sample SAMN15725517, study PRJNA655200) | protist metagenome | isolation source: fluorescence activated cell sorting (FACS) single amplified genomes of... | place: Spain: Blaines Bay Microbial Observatory, Mediterranean Sea | collected 2016-01-19 | reverse complement strand
ATCCCGCAACAGCTTGGGCGGGGGCGCTGCGACGAAGCCCGTGCAGTGTTTGGCATGCGGTGTGAAAAGGCCGCGAATCGTCAGAGGAGATCGGTCCAGACGGGTCTACGACGACCGACCCGCTCTGAACCTGACCTTGCTTCTCGAACCTGCAGGAGCAAGCCCGCCAGGATTTGCGGATCTCGCTCTTCTCAGCGTAGCTACGTCCGAGGCCGCACTTGTCGATGATGTCGCAAGCCGCACGTGCCAAGTCTCCACGCGCCGCCAGGGTGGAGTCGCATGGCGGGGTGTTTCCCGCCCGTACGAGCCACTCGAAGGGCACAACAGGAACGGCGGGGCCCACGAATATGGAGGCAGGTTCCATGGGAGTCGGGGAAGCTGCGATCACTCCAATGGATAAGGAAGGGACGGCGGGTGGCCGTCTCGTTTGGAGGCGCGCACGTACGATGGCACTTGCGCCGAAGCGCTCACAGACAGAGGATGAGCGATAGTAGTGGTGGTCGTCACGAACCGCCCCAAATCCGTTTATTGCAGCACGGGGCGGCATATCACAACGATGCGCGTCTGTGCACGTCGCGGCGGGAAAGGGGGCGCTTGGAGGCGGAATCTAGAATGTCAAAGCCGAACGACGAATGGAGAGCAGCAGGCAGCAGCGCGGCGAGAGGGCGTCTGGTAACAGGTCGTGTGTGACCACATAGCCGCACCGACCGATGGCGCCCTGAAGTCTCGTTGGGCCTCGGCCATTGGTTGCTATCACAGGACATGGCACATGTCCAGTCCCCAGCAGTGTTACCATTCGCGGGCGGCGCCCCCCTTTTGCCAAACCTTCAAGCCCAAGCGCAAGCCTCGCTGTTCAGCTGTCGAGCGAGGGTGAACCACAACACGAGCAATGTAGGCCGCATGACGACGACCAACAACAGCATGTGGCTGTGCTTGTGCTGCCGCGCAATGCTCACACCGTTTAAGAAGCTGCACCCGGTTGGCTGTCAGTGGGATGCAGTGCGGGTGTAGCGCGTGGGCCGTGGCGGAGCTCGGCACCCGCCTACGCCCCGACATCCCACCGACACCATGAAGCAGAGGGGCGCGCCAGGGGCATCGTTGCTGTGTGGGCCCTGAGCAAGCCGCCGCCCCTGATAAACTACTCGGCGCTGCAGCCCGCCCACCCTACAAGTGGCCAATGCTGGCGTTTGCTGCAGTGGCCGACGCGGATGTTGGGTTGCCATTACAATCGCAACGAAAGCCGCGCCCGCAGGCAGGTCTGCATGCATTTACTACATGCCTATATTTGTGCATATATATGCGTGTGCCACACCCGGCCTGACTCGAATAGCAGTTTGTTCAGCTGCGTTTAGCATTCGATGTTGGCTAACTTGGAATGTTGCGAATTGTTCATGACCAGAAGCACACATGCAACGCTCAACGACACATGCACATGAACGGTTGACCAGTTCTGAACCGGATACTTGTCGCTACAGCTGAATAGCAACGAATCAGTACTGTGATCAGTATGACAATGTTGTGAAGACGCTCATCGAATGGCATGAAGACAGTCGCATAAGGGTACTGCGGCAAACCTGCTATTTCGTCAGCAGCGGCATGCAATGTACGAGTAAGCGGTTCGCGGCGAATCGTCGATCGGATGCGGTTTGGCATGATAAGCATGCAGCGCCCTAGATCGCCACCGTTATGGGGATTGGGATGAATGGAGTATTGTCATCCCATCTCTTATGTACCATTAACGTTGAGCGTACCATTCACGAAGAATGACTGCGGTGCAGCGGCCCCTTGAAAGGGGCGTCCACGCCTGCTAACACGATATTGTTCATGCACGCCCCGAAGAATAACTGCAAGGCAGCGACCCAAGCAGGGGCGCCCACGCCTGCTACAACGATATGGTAATGATAACGTGTTAAGGCGGTTTTGGGTGGGTGGGGCGAAGCCAGCAGTCTGGGCAACTGGCTTGAGCCAAAACGTCGGCCAGCTGTTGGCCATACTGACTGGGACGATCAAGTTTGGCAAAGAGCCAGAACAGTTTGTTTAAGACTTGCACGGCCCTGCGAATACAATGCGGCGTTCGGTGACAGATGCCGTTTGCTGTGTTTGGCTGGCGCGGATTGAGCAACGATCCGACAGGATAAGCGTAAGCCGATCTCGTTTCCCTGTGACCTTCCGCTTGCTGTATTCTGCTGGTGCGAATCGAGCAACAATGAGTCGGTCATAGTGGGGTAGATGTGTGTTCGCATGTCACCCCTGCCTCCGCGCTTCGCATTGCTGACACATAGCCGTGTATAGTGTTGCGATGCGTAAGGCATTAAGGGGTAGTAGGCATTGGAAGTAGTAGCAGCAGTAGTAAGGGGGTGTCGGCCCTGTGGGATACACGTTTAGCAACGCATATGGCGCGAGCCCGCCCGTCCTCCCATATTGGAGTTTGTTACATACACTGCGACGCTGTTCCTGCCAGAAATGTTATGTATTGCAGCCCGCCCACCGGCCAATGGTCAACGCGGGTGTTTGCGGCAGTGGCCTACACGGATGTTGCGTTGCCATTGTCATCGCAATGAAAGCCCTTGCAACACAGCTGGTATGCATTGAGCCATGCTTACACCCGACCCGCGTTTAACAACAACGTTACAACAGCAGTTAAACTGAACTGTTTGTTAAACGGGAATAGTGAGAAATGCTCATAATCAGAAGCAGAAATGCAACGTTCAAGTGCGCACCCAAGCGAACGTGTGGTCGAGTTGGACGATGATAGTTGTCGCTGGAACTGGATAGCAGTGAATCGAACATGCGATCAGTGTGACGATTACGCGAACAGTTTCATCGAATGGCATGAAGACAGTCGCATGCTGCAAGTTCGGCAAGCCTGCTATTTCGTCAGCATAGTCACGAGCTTGACGATTAAGCGAAGCGAGGCTAGTCATAACTAGGATGTGTATTGGCATGATAAGCATGCAGCTCCCTCTATTGGTCGGGCATGGTGCCCATGGCGTGCTAGATCCGAAGGATGAATTGATTAACTTGCTTAAAGTGATTAATTGATTCAACTGATTAAAGTGAATAAATCACTTACTTGGTTTAATAGACGCGCGCGAGGCTCGCCGAGGGGCCCGGGCCACCAAATGCCGAGGCCCATCCGAGGCCCATCCGAGGCCCATCCGAGGCCCAAACGAAGCCCGATCACCGTAAGGCGTTCTGAAACCATGAGCAAGCAACTGCTTGCTTGACACATGTGGGACACAGAAGCCCCTTCCCTAGCCCAAACCACTTTCGATCGGACACCCCAAACATGCTCCAACATCACCGTGCTTAGCATAAGGAGGGCGCTCGCTCGACTATATGCATTTGAAGAGAAGGTTGCAAATAACGCAGTGCCGCCGTGATTTGGTCTATAACGGCTTGCTATAGATGGCATGCTGCGCTTGAACGGGGCAGTACGGGGCAGTGACTAGGTGGTGTGCTGCGTTCTTCACTGTCGCAAGACGCCGAAATAAATAGGGTCGCGACGACGACGACGACTACTACTACGACGACGACGACGACGACGACGACGACTACTACTACTACGACGACGACTACTACTAAAGAAAGGCACCGTGCGTATCAGACGGAGGGCTCTCTATCGACGCAATGTCCTCGAGTCGAGCGCCACAAATCGCACCTTGCCGCCTTGATTGGTATATACCGGCTTGCTCGAGAGGACAGTTTGCGCCTACGCGGGGCAGCAACTCGGTGGCGTTATGCGTTATTGGCGGTCGCACGACGCCGCAACATGATGCAGTCAATAAACCGAATCAATTGATGAATTGATTAAACTGACTATGCAGTAAACTGCTTACATTGTTTACAGCATTCAGCAAGGCCCGGCGGAATGCGCGAAGCGATTAAATACGACGCTCCCCCGTTTGCGGGCGCCGACGTGTTGGGCTTAGGTTATTGCAGTATAAGCCTTACAAGCCTTATCAGGCGTAAGCTCGGGTCGCGCAATCCGTCGGGCCTGGGGTGGCCCTGGCCCGTGCCTGGCCCGCTTTATCGATGTAAGCAGGTGGTGCTTTGCGCGGCGCATTCCTTGCGAGCTTTCCCCAGCATGACTTAATATGCAAAACAGTGAGTATCAGAAGGAGGGCTCTCGATCGACTACAGTTCCTTGAAGAAAAGGTGCAACCCAACACCGTGCCGCCGTTATTGGTCGATGGCGGCTGGCTGCGGAGGACATGCTGCGCCTGGGCAGGGCAGTGTGGGGCAGCAAATAGGTGGTGTTCTGCGTTCTGGCCGGTCGCACGACGCCGAAATAAGCAGGGTCGCGACTACTACTACGACGACTACTACTACAACAGCACACAGTGTTTAGCATACGGAGGGCTCTCGCTCGACGATATTTCATTGAAGAAAATGTAAGGCGTCACACCGTATCGCCGTGACTGGTCGAACGCGGCTTGCTTGAGAGGACAGTTTGCGCGTAAACAGGGCAGTAAATAGGTTGTGTTCTGCGCTGTTGACGGTCGCACGACGCCTAAACGATTAATTTGTTGAACCATACAATGGATGAACTCATTAAACTGACTGTTGATTAAACTGCTTCTAGACGTCCCAATATCGTGCATGCTTCCCCGTGGGGCGCGCCGCGACTCCCGCTCTGCGGGCTCAATAACCCGTTTACAACCGATCGTTCACCATCATACGAAACTGCATACTTGCCAATGCCGCGTCGCGACGCGCGCTCGGCTGGCAAGCACCGCTCACATATATTCGATCAGGGGACCTGCTCAGGGAGAACGTGTGCCTGGAGGACGCCGGCATGGCCGAACGACCATCCGCACATCGTTGACCACGACGCAGGTGACGAATCGAGGTACGAGTGAGGGCAGCGGTGCCACGACCTGGTCCGAGGAGTCTGGATCAGCGGAGGAAACGTAGCCAGCAAAAGGGGTCCGCTACAATCGGAAAAGGGGAGTGACATGAAGCCTCGAACGCGGAGGCGCGGGCCACGATATCCGACATATAAGGCAGCGAGTCCGGCGGAGGAGCAGGGCGATCCGCTGAATGATAAAGCGAAGCAATGAGGTCCCAGAGCTGCTCCGAGACACCAGTGGCAAGGCGCCGTGCGAGCTTGACATTGACCTCCGCCGACAGACCCAGCAAAGGGGCGTCCCGCATATACCGAGCGACGGCGGCGCTGCCCCTAACGGCCGATCAACTGTATTGCTTCGGTGTCAACGCCAAGCGCCGCAAGGAGCTGCGCACCAGAAACTCGCAGAGCGTGTCCTCCGACAAGCCCGCCTCCGACCTCGTTGGTAGCCGCGAGGCCTAGGAAGGAGGCGGCTCGTTCAATAATGTCCACGACCGCCTCCTTGGAACGCCAGGAGCCGCCGGCCGAGGGGAACAGCGGGAAGTCAGGACCGACGTCTCCGAAACGAGTCCGGAGCGCGTCCAAATGCAACGTCGCCACGTGGGCCAGGCAGTACGCAAGTGCCGAGCCAGCATGGCATATGCAATGTCACGCACGCGTGCAAGACAACGCGGACGGATCAGTCGTGGAGGCTGAAAGGCGGAGTGACACGCGAGGGCCAGGTAGTACCTGCATAGCTCCGACCCGGGCGGCTGACAGTTCCAACTCTCGGAGAAGGAAGAAGCAACCGGGGACGAGGGCATGCATCGGGAAGGCAGGACCCGCGGCAAACCACGCAAGACTCGACGATTGTAGTTCGTCGAATCGATCGACACGCAGCGGACAGGATTGTGGAGGAGGACCAATGCCTCCCGTGACGCTGCGGGCGACGTTTCGAGCGGCCAGTGCAAGAGCGTCACCCCAGGGAAACCCCATGCGCGGACGTGCGCCTGCTTACCCGCGGAGAGGTAGTTGACGAAATATATGTACCCCCACGCTTGAACATGGCACCAACGTTGAACAGGGACGAACTGGGCAGGGGAAGCCACGGAACGCCAGGGCCATGGCAGGCTACGCGGAAGGAGCGCCACGCTCCGATGAGCGACTCCGCATCATGTGACGCAGACTTCGCGTGGACGTCGCGGCCCCATCATTAAAGTCCGTCTCGCGAACAGCAGGGCGTGCAGCCGCCAAGGCTTCACATCGCGACCCTCGCACAACGTGACGCACGATGGGGAAGTCCGAGCGAGCCTCGGCAAAGGGGCTTCCTGGCGAGGGACGCTGCGCACCGACGAAGACCTCGGCGTATATGATGACGACAACGAGGGCCTCAAGGGCCAGGGCGATGTAGAAGAGCGCGAAGATGGGCATGCAGCCACTGCGGAAAGTGTTGGCAGGGCTGGCCGCCACGGGGCCACCCTATGAGCAGTTAGGGGAGCCACATGCAGCGAATGGATCCTGGAGTCAGCGCCAGCCGAAGACGTAGCCAGCAAGCAAGGCGGTGAAGAGCATGATGTGCTGGAACCCAGTGATGCCCGCGACGGAGATGTCGACGAATAAGGTGCCCCGGACCACGCCGCTGATTATGACCGTGGAGAACGGGAGCGACGGTCTCCACCAGCCTGCTGACCACCGACCAACGCCTGCGCAGGGAAGGCGAGCGGAGGAGAGCAATGCCCTGGAGGACCGCCAGCCGTACGGGTAACGGTACCTGCCAGCACGGACGCTACCGGTTTCCGTACCTCGCACGGATCGCGGAACGCCATTGCTGTCCCAGTGCTAGTCGGGCACGCCGATGGCGCAATAGCATGGGGCAATGGTGGACAGCGATAGCAAATTGAAGCAGCAGTCCTTTTGTTGTTTAGCACGGCGCGGCACGCAGACCGGCAAGGTAAAGGGCAGTGATCGTCGGCTGTACTCACCCAACGCAGCAATAGCCGACAAAAGGGGTGCTAGCACAGGGTGTCGCCACCAGTTGTCCACGCCCAACTCAGCAACAACCGGCAAGGGGAAGCAGCACAACACGCGTAAGCATTGCTTTCACCCAACGCAGCAACAGCTGGCAACAAAGGGAGCCTGGCCACACGCGTGGTACACATGACATGCGTGAAACAAGCTTACTAATGAGTGTAGCCCGCAACAAACTCAGCCGAAGCCGGCAAAGGGAGGGGACCAGCTACTTCAATACTAAGCTCCGTGAGGCAACGCCGCTACCGGTTCAGCCGAAGCCGGCCAGGGTGGCAGCACGGGCGTGAATGATATAAGGGCGCATGACCTCAGCCAACAAGTCCATGCAGCAACGCCACAACAAGCTCAGCCGAAGCCGACAAGGGTGGTATCACAGGCTTGACTGAGGCAAGGACTCGCCCATCACTTTTCCCCGCAGCCAACGCTGCCGAAGCCGGCAAGGGAGGGGGGAAACTGTTTACCAATAAATGAAGCAGCGGCGTGCCCATTAGTTTGCCCCTCAACAAACTCAGTCGAGGCCGGCAAGGGAAGGGAGGGACATTGGATCAGTCAGCAAGTCCATGTGTTTAACCCACAGCCAACGCAGCCGACGCCGGCAAGGGTGGTACACATGGCATGCGTGAAACGGAGTATTATCCATTAATTTACCCCCTCGCAACCCACTCAGCCGAAGCGGGCAAGGGATGGATGGGGAGGAAGGGGCGGCGGCACAGGAAATTCAAGTCTAAGCAAGTTACCCCCTTCAAACAAACTCAGCCGAAGCCGTCAAGGGATGGCGAGGCAGGAACACGTAAGCAAGAAGGGCCGTGCCCCAAACCTAGCTTCCAACGTGGTCGTTCCGACACGGTACTGGCATTGTGAGGGACGAGCTCGGGGCGAGGTCAGTGCACGCCGATTCCTTGGCGCCGATCAACGATAAAAAGGAAGGGCACGCGTAGAACCAGGCACATACCACCTGCTGAGCGCGTCCACGGCATTATGCATGACGCCTGGCACGTGTTCGGCAAACAAAGCAGGTTGGCAAATGCCCAGCACCATGTCTAACGCGATCTCCCTGGCCACACGTGTCGTGCCCTCACCGTTGCGTTTGAGATAAATCACCATTGTCGGCGCAGAAGCCGAAACATATCGAACTCCATTGATGGCACGGCGCTGACTCCAACACGGTATGCCACGTACGCAAGGCTGCCAGCACGGCCAGCGCTTCTGCATAATGTCGCAAAGCGCTGGCGCCCACGGTGGAACCAAGGAGAGAAGCCGTATCGCGGATCTCCGCCTTGAAGAAGCGAACGATGATCCCATCGACATGTAAGACGCCCCTTACGCCCCATGGTGGAGCGTCGAGCGTAAGACAGATGTATGACCTCGGCCAAAGTAGGTGTCCGCGTGGAATGTGCGTTCAAGTCGAGCTTCGGGTTGGCGCAGCAAGGCATCGAGCCAGCGGGTTGCCGAAGCCACGTGGCTGAACCAGACGCAGTTAGCGGGGCATGAAGATCCATGGGGTTGAAGTCAAATCGGCCCATAACTCCGCCGTGAACGGTGTGGCGATGGGCATAAGGCCCGCGAGGTGCACCACACGGCCCGCAACAAGTACGGAGCGTTGTACACGGGATGACGTTGGAACCATACACTTCGTCAATGTGAGTGCAAATGGTCTCGAGGATCGCAGGCTTAATGTGGACCACTACCTCAGACGGAGGGGGGGGGGGCAACGGTGACAACTGCCGAGGTCCAGACCACCGATGCGCCCAGCTGCGCCTTTGGGAAAAGAAAGGTGAAGCCAAGAGCACGCCACGCGAAAACGAGCACCGCATTGATGAGGCGGATGCCGAACGGGGACCCACGAGTGCAAATGTGAGGATCGTCCACATATGCACGAAACGGAGCGGAGTCAGGAGGGAAGAGACCTTGAGAGAGACGCAGGACTAGAGCCGCAAGCCTACCCCTATGCCAGGCCCGACTTCCTGAAGCATTGTGGAGTTCTTAATAATGTGTAGAACTTCCCCAGATGCTTGGTGGCCAGGTCACGGTGCTCAGCGGGGTGGCTCGGTCAGTGCCACCACGCATCGCTAAACAAAAGCCAGGACTGTTTGCATAACGACGATGGAACGCATATCGCGCTTCAGGTTAAACACGTCATCGACAACATGCTCGAACGCGGGTGGGGGGGCACTGGAAGCATCAAACACTTCCATTATGCCGGCGAAAGCGTCAATAACGCGCGGGAGCAAAAGCCTCTCGCCCTTCGTGGTGGCCGCTGTAATGCCAGCCTTCGTACTGTCGAGGACTACCCGATCCTTGACATTGGTGGTAGCTGCTGCCGTCGCCGGGTCGATGGGCAGCCGCTCCTGCCTAATGATGCACATCGATGAGAACGCCAGGTCGCCCTGCGCAAAGGAAGCCGCCGCCGAATACGAAGTGACTTCGCGGAGCCAGCCCTGGGGCACGAACTTGTTGATCTCGGCCAGGATAGAATGGTCACGGGACTTAGATGCAGGAGCAGCCGCCTCACCTGCGGGGCTGAGCGAGATATATGTGGGGTGCTTGTCCTCCCAGAGAGGGAATGTACCCTGTCCAGGAAGCTCAGCACTGAGTCCCAAACGGCGTACCGCTCAACGCCCACGATGCAGGACAGTCATCAGGGTCACGGGCAGCGCGACGCCAGCAGGGCAGGAGAGGAGCACGAGCCGTACCGGAGCGATGACCTGGAGGAACAAATTAAGGATGGCCAAGGGCCGATGCAATGGCCCAAAACAGCTCGGTCCGACATCTCCTGGGGGGGGAGGTCCTCGAACTGGTGATTGAGTGCCGCCGCAACAACCTGCAAGGCCGATGGGGTCATAATGCATCCAACGCAGTAAATTCAAACATGTAGGTATGCCCGCATCTGCCAATGAGGGCAAACGTTGAAGACAAGTGTGCGAGCGGCGGAGGCCGCACAGGACGTATGCGTCTCCGCGAGCACGAGGACCAGCAGGATGTGGCGCTGAACGCCGAAGCGCCGGATCAATGTATGAAGCAGGAGTCGGGGTACACAATAATGTCTTGTGCCAGTGAACCACTAGTATGCCACCCGGAGCTTGGCACGGAGCCGCTGCATTACAATACGCCAGACTCGGCCGCTTGGGCGCCACTGAGGGCGACCTGCTGTAGACGATAGGAGGCGTGTGCAACTCGACAGGCGGGGCAAGCCCAGCAATGACAAGCGAATACGCCAACGCCATGGACATGATGGACTGAGCAAGCATGCGATGTGAGAAGAAGTGGAAGTCGAGATGGTTCAACGCCAGCAACGAGCACAAGGCCGGGAATAGGCATAACAACGGAGCACAATCCTGCAACATATAACGCGGAAGGCGAGCCGTAACCGTCAGGCATGCCGCGCCCTTGCGCACCACCTGCTTCGTCGCGCGGTTCAACGATGCCATGCCGAGCATGCCTGCAGTGTACGTGCCCCTTATATTGGGGATAGCGGAGTAAGGTCGATGACGGCGGCATAATACTTGTCATGCTAAGCATTCGATTATCCCGAAGCACGGCCGGCCACTGCACATAATCAAGAAGGTAAAACGAATTCGTGGACGCAATATATAGCATAGCTGAAGGAGGCCTCGGGGCTGATATCATGCACAACGTGAAGCCATGCCTCAGCATCGGCCACACCCCTCACATAATACGCCAACGCAGCATGGCGTAGGCGCGGCATGCACAGCAGCTGGATGGCAAGCGGCCGGTACAGCAGGTAGCGGCGCCGCAAAAAGGGGTTGCTGAATCCGTCCTGCGGATCAGCTATTTCCTGTGTCGCATCGTCCACCATCTCGGGCGCCGACTCTAGTCAAGCCTTCCCCATTTACCTTTTGCCGCCAACGCCACGCTTGCGTGTTCGAGAAAACGCTGCGGGCTTCCGACAGGATGAGGCGCCATGTCCTTGGATACCACACCGCGAGCACTGATGGACCTTGTTCGAGTCCTTGGGACAGACCGGCCCTTTTTTCTGGGCAAGAACCGTCCTGGAAGCCAGCACACAACGCCATGCCCTTGCTATTGACCGTAAGGGGATGACCACCGCCGCCACCATCGCCGCGAGGAGGAGGAGGAGGAGGAGGCGCCGAATATGTCGAGGGCACGGGACGCCGTCGGGGTGCCGACGAGCGCAGCCGTAGTGGAACGATAATTGTCAATCGGCGCGTCGCCGCCCAGCGTGAGATTATACGGCTAGGCAGAGGTGGTTCGCTGACATTGTAGCTCGATCTCCCAGTGCCAATGGCATGAGAAAAAAGGGGTCCCAGACCATGCGATGCCAAGCCGCCGTCCACGCACAAAGTGTCGAGTAGGTCGCCGCGACACTACCGTCAGAGGAAGTGGCAGCCAGCCAGAGATCACGCCAAGTACGGTCAAGTAGTTCGGCTCTAGCACGTACGTCCGCTTGGTAAAAAAAAAGGATAGCCCCAAATCGGAGTCGCCATGCAAGTGGACGTAATCCTTGCGGAGCTGCGCGTATAGGCCGAGCTGGCCGATCTTGAGCATGTTAAGCATCAAGCAGGCGGCCCGAAATACCCGAAAACAGCGAAGCCAGTCCTCGTAGCACGGCGGTCCTTTCAACGAGACCGGGTAAAAAGGGTGCCGTCGGCCCGCAGCTGGAGGCCTGTAGCAAGGAACTTCTGGTGTAAGCGCAACGCGTGCGGGCCCCATATGGCGAAGTCGACGTCAGGCACGCGGGCGGAGGCGATGAGGTGATTGAGCGCGGAGATATGCGGCACGTCGGGGCTCTCCTCGTCCGCAGGGCGCTGGCCGATCAAGTCGTGAAAACGCCTGAGGCACGCAGCGACAACTGTATCATCGAACTGCAATCTATCCGCGGAGGACGTTTGACCAGTCATCGTGTTTGGCTTGATCAGCGACTGACAAACGGGTCCCGTCGGCAACGATGGCGTAGGCGCTGGCGGGGTAGCCGCATTCGCCAGCTGAACCTGGACTTCAAGTTCACGGAGGGTGGCCGCGCGGGTTTCCTCCGCCTGTACCTGCGCGAGGGTCAGCGGCGTGCCACAAACGATGCGTCAGGTAGCGCCGAGAAGCTTGAGGACAGAACGTTGACCGATTGAGCGTGGTACCGCCGAGCCAATGCGGCGATAATATGCCACGACCTGCTCGAATTTCTCCGGCGGGCTAGTCGTCACCGTACGCGGCTGAGCGGTAATGGGGGGGGGGAAGACCAAGAGCTTCGAGGAGTTGCTGACGGTTCGAGACATCGTCGGCCTGCCCAATATGCGACCGCCTGCAAGGATGTTGAGTCAACAATTCCTCGGACGTGGGCTCCATACGCTTGTTCAACTCCCAGCAACACACCCAAATTGCTGAAAGCGCGTGAACTCGCGAAACTAGCAGTCTGGACAACTTGCTTGCGCCACAAACGTCGACTGGTTGCTGGCCATACTGACTGGGACGAGCAAGCTTGCCAATAACCAGATTCGGCTAAGACTTGCAAGACCCTACGAATAAATAACGTTGTCGGTGGCTGGTTCCGTTCGTTGTATTCGGCCGGTGCGGATTGAGCAACGAGCCGGCAGGACATACGTCAACCGACTTCGTGCCCTTGCGACCTTCCGTGCGTCGAATTATGTCGGCGCTAGCCGAGCAACAGTGCGTCGGCAACAGCTGGGCATCGGTGCTATCGCATATAACGCCTGCCCCTTTGCGCTTAGCATTGATGACACATAACGGTGTATGTTGCTGTGCTGCGTACAGCGGCATGGGGAAGCAGGCATTTGAAGTCGTATAAGTAGTAGTAGGGTGCAGGCCCTGCGGGCTACACGTCTAACCACGCATCTGGCGCGAGCCCTCCCGTCCCCCACCCCCGTCTTGGATACTGCTACACTAACTGCGACGCTGCACCTTCAAAAAAGCGGGGAATGGGGCAGCTACACATGCGTTACCGTAACAGCCAACCTACACTTTCCGAGGCTGCTACTACCACTACGATTACTACGACGACGACGACGACGACTCATACTACTAATACTACTACGAGTACTGCTACGACTACTACTACTACTACGACTACGACTACGACTACTAATACCACAACCACCACAACCACTACTGCGACTGCTGCTACTACTACTACTGCGAACACTACTACTACGACGGCGACTACTACTACTACGACTAATAACCGTACTACTACTACTACTACTACTACTACTACTCCTGCTGCTGCTGCTACTACTACTACTACGACGACTACTACTACTACTCGTTCTACTCAGAATACTACTACTACTACTACAACGACTTCTACTACTTCTTCTACTTCTACTTCTTCTACTACTACTACTGCGACT
>JACLAC010018360.1_pt1 | contig 13198 bp, 9 predicted proteins | sample 8027881 | NCBI WGS metagenome assembly JACLAC01 (sample SAMN15725517, study PRJNA655200) | protist metagenome | isolation source: fluorescence activated cell sorting (FACS) single amplified genomes of... | place: Spain: Blaines Bay Microbial Observatory, Mediterranean Sea | collected 2016-01-19 | reverse complement strand
CATATCGACTACTAGGATTGAAAAAGACCAGAAGTTTGAAAGCCGACTATCTGAACCAGTTCGAATAGATTTTTTTCAGCCTAAATTGATAATCGAACCTGCTCAGATCAATCTTGTGTCTTCAGAAACTAATGCTAAATTTCGGTTACAGAACCAAGGACTAGTAATTCTGAATTGGTCTATTGAAACAACTCCTGATTGGCTATCGACTGATATCAGTGGAGGTTTCATTAATCCAAGTCAATCTGAAACTGTTGTGGTAACTATTGTTTCCGGTCTTAAACCAGACCTTTATCAGTCTAATCTCCAGATAGATGTTACCGGATCGGGACCAGTAATTCTACCAGTACTTCTCGAAATTACTGCTGAACCAAAAATTTGGCTTAGTAACCAAGAAATCCAATTCGGTTACAATGACGATAGCAAAGATTTGGTCCTAAAAAACAGCGGAACAGGTATCTTAGATTGGACAATCGTTAGCCCTGAAAATTGGCTGATTGTTGAGCCTAGCAGAGGACAGATCGAGGCTGAAGCCAAGACTGTGAAGTTAAGCGTTGACCGATCAGTCCTACCATCCGGAATGACGAGTACTCAATTAACACTTTCAACTAGTAATGGCCAAGTGTTGCCTATTTCGGTCAATATTGGCACATCTCGACCCATTTTAGCTCTTTCCGCTAATGAGCTAGACTTCGGGTTTGATAGCCAGAGGAAAACGATCATTCTCCGTAATGAGGGGCTAGTAGATTTATCCTGGAGGTTAACTCCACCCAGACCACGTTGGCTTCAAACTATTCCTTCTAGAGGAATGTTACCGCCGAAATCATCTACTGAGGTCGGGTTGATTTTCGATCGAAGTTGGGTACCCGCGGGTCAACACAGTTTCGAAGTTGAATTTTCTCCCTCACCATCGACGGATAATTTTCCCAGTCAGTCTTTACGAATTTTTGCTCAGAGAAAGGGGCAGATTTTTGGCTTGGTTAAGGATAGTAGAACTGGTAGATCGTTGGCTAATGCTGAAATATATTTACCTCCCTACCGAGAAAAGAGTAAGTCTGACGGTAAATTTGTGTTGCCTTTTGACAATGAAGGACAACACAAAATTAATATTACAGCTGATCGATATATAGGTCGTGGAGAGACTATTAAGACCATATTTGGAGAGGCTAAAGTGGTCATCGATCTGAGTCCAGTTCCCAAGATCGATCAGCAAATCATGGCTGGCAAACACATATCTCATCCTATTCGTATTGCCTTTAGCGCTAATTCGATTTATGTTACCAACCAACGGAATCATTCACACTTAACAGTAGTCGATTCAACTGGAGTCGTGAGTAGCCTTCATCTGAATGAACCAGAAATCTTACAGAAGGATGAGCATCCTGTTGGTATTGCCATCACTAAAGATAAAATCTGCTTAGCATTGTCGGATATCGATAAGGTTTCAATCGTGTCAGCTGATGATAGTAGAGAAGTTCACCGTTTCACAGTGGGGGACTATCCAGTCGATTGCGTAGTTTCAGATGATGGGCGTTGGTTATATGTGAGCCTACAGAGGGAAAACCGGATAGCAGTAGTTGATTTAGAAATACCAGCCCGAGTTCAACGTATCGTAGTCGGTGCTCAACCAAACCGTTTACTGATTAAAGACGGTATTCTTTATGTGTGTAATTATGGGGATGCGACGGTTTCGGTGATTGACCTCAGTAGACGTATAGAAGTTTTGCGAATTCGAGTTGGGCAACTGCCAACCAGCTTGAGTATAGCTCACAATGGTCGTTACCTTTATGTAGTCAATTCTTTGTCTGATGATCTGTCGATTATTGATCTCAATACTCACCGGGAGATTGCGCGGCCACAAGTTTCAGTTTCACCAGTCGCTGTTTCATCGATTCGTGAACCCAACGCTAGAGAACTTGTTTACGTTGGTAACCAGAACGGTAGCTTGCAAATTTACGAGGTCTTTGTCCAACACGACAAATTGGAACTCATTCCACGCTTACGTTTAAATACAAACCTTTGGATACAGGATATGAAGTACAATCCAAATCAGGAGAAGTTGGTTATTCTAGGTAGGAAACAGATCACTATTTTTGGCTATGATTGATGATAACTACGCTCAAGACAAAGACCCTGAAGTTCAGTCGTTGTGGATCAATGGAGAACTGGATTTACATACTTTTCGTCCGAGTGAGATTAAATCATTAATTCCTGAATACATGAATGCTTGTCTAGAGCGTGACATTCGACGGATACGAATCGTCCACGGAAAAGGAACCGGAGTACTACGACAAACCGTACACGCAATTTTGGATAAGCAGCCTCAGGTTTTGACATTTAGCTTAGCCGATCAATCGGAGGGTGGTTGGGGAGCAACCATTGTCCATTTACATTCTTCCAATAATTCTCACTGACAAGGATGTAGATGTTTACTTATGTTTGTTAGCCACCTATAATCCGATTTGGTTAATTATTGAAAATCTATCTATGATCTTCTGTCTAACAGAAGACCATAAAGGATGTTTGCACAATGTATAAAGCAGGTATTATTGGGTGTGGAGGTCGCGGGAGAGCACATGCTCAGGGCTATCAATTATCACCGGATGTAGAAATTGTGGCTTGCTCTGATCCAGTTGAAGACAGTCGTAGTGGTTTTGTAAAACAATTTGGAATAGATCGATCTTATGATGATTACCAAAAAATGTTGGATGAAGAAGACCTAGATTTTGTTAGTGTGTGTACTTGGATTCGTCTACATAAGGATATGATTGTAAATGCGGCCAACAGTGGAATCAAAGCAATTCACGCCGAAAAACCTATTGCGCCTACTTGGGGAGAGGCCAGAGAATTATATCAAGCTTGCCTAGATAATGATGTTTTAATTACTTTCTGTCATCAGCGTCGTTTTGGTTCACCTTTTGTCAAGGCCAAGCAATTAGCCCATGATGGAACTATCGGCGAACTAGTTCGAGTAGAGGGCAATTGTCCCAACATGCTAGATTGGGGAACACATTGGTTTGATATGTTCTTTTTCTATAATAATGACCAACCCGCGGAGTGGGTTATCGGTCAGGTTGATGGTAGTAGTACCAAAGAAGTATTTGGCGTACCAGTTGCAGCTGGTGGAGTTTCCTGGATTCGGTGGAAGAGTGGATTAGAGGGGTTTTTGGCTACTGGAAGTACTGGTCTACAAGGAGCGGCCAATCGATTAGTTGGTACACACGGAAAAATTGAAGTCCATGCTGATGGAGTCCCAATTCGAGTTATGTCTAGTAAGTCAAATGATTGGCAGTTTCCAAATTTGAGCGGGGTTGTTCCTACCATAGGCGATGATACGTCTCTATCAGTGTTAAACCTCATAGACGCAGTCAAAACTGGTCAAGAACCTGAGCTTAGCGGACGTAAGGCTATGCAAGCAACAGAACTGATCTTTGCAACTTACCAATCTAGTCGTATCCGCCGTAAAGTTGTACTACCACTCAACATAGATGATTCTCCTCTTCTGTCAATGATTGAAACCGGTGAAATAGCTGTATAAAATTCGGTGTTTTAAACAAATGCACTCCAGAAAAACTGGATCACGAAGCAGCTAATTCTAATAAAAGTTGGTCAAACACAAACAGTCTCCTTCCGATTGACCACGACATAGAAAGCAACTTTCACTTTTAACTATTGCCCATCAAAACTATTCGTTACCATCTCCAAACAACGAATAAACGAAATTCGAATAGCGAACGGAGCAACGATAAACACACCAAAAACAAAAAACTGGCTGATTTCAAGATCTTACGTTAAGCTCGAGAAGCCAGCCAGCTGAAATTCACACGGAGCGCCCAGTTGGAGCCTGGGGCTTTAGTCGCGTACAACCTATAATAGGAGGTTAGTACGACGCATGCTCAACCCCATGCTAGCGGGGTAAGCACGTTGCGATTGTACCATCTAAATATATATACATCAAGCTGCAGTTTTTTATCTTTTTGATTTTTAGTTTTTCGAAAAATCGGAAGCTCGTTTTTTCCATAAATACAACATCTGTTCAATATGAGTCGACAAAAGATTAATTGCTAGGTAAATTTAGGTTGTCAAGCTTCCACAACTTTCGAATTACTGGAGAATCTGATGATATATCTATATTTGCAGCACTTAAACAGGTTGTGGGCAATTGAGTATTTTGTCTTTTTCGACTAGTAGCAAACTCATCACAAATACGAGACAAGTTATTAATGAAACAATTCCACCGATCTTTTTTGTGACGCGATTGTCCTTTGGACAAAACCAAGGATAATTCATACAAATTAGTTTTTGATTGACGGTCATTTTGGGTTAAACAACTATTTTTGGGGCGATTTGTTTCGTATTCTAATTCCACCAGATTTATCGCCTATAAATTTGTATATACCAGTTTAAATTAATTGATGGCCACTGAGTGGCCAAAGCGGTCAAGGTTGAAATTTAAAAAATAACAAGTATCATAACTATATTACTATTTTTTCAGTTTACCTTCCGGTTTAAGTAAATGATTTTTGACTGAATCTTTGGGGTAGTGGTTGCTACTAGGTTCTAACTTGGTATTGGCTAGTTTCGTTGACAGTTAGATTTTTAGTACACGATTTTTTTCTTCCAATCAGTTGTTAGTGCCCGTTCTATAGGACTTATCAGCTCGGCGAATGTTCGGATTTTTATAAATGGTAGTTGGTGAAAAATACCACTCTATTCTTTGAAGAATAGGGCATCGATAAAAAACGGGAACCCAGTATAATTCCTGATCCAAGAAAAAATCAGTACATGTCTTACTGTGTTGACAATCGAGGAGGACTAGAACCGCTAACAGTGTCTATCAACAATTAGCCAGAAAGTCTCTCAACTTTTAGATTCAGTTAGACAAAAAAAGACTCCTAGTTATAACATCTCAGTGTAAATTCTTTAATCCATTGTATTCTAAGAATAAACAAACAAAGAATATAAAATGATGGAATATTTTTACGATGTTTCGTCTTGCTATGCAACTCGACTAGTCAGCAAAAATTTTAATAGAGATGGAAAAAAATTCTATGATTAGCCAGAGTGATAGATTATGAACAGAATTATCTACCCAGCCTTTAAGTCGATAGATGTTTGTGATGCTAGTTGAAGTACAAATTTAAACCTAACCTACATTTCGAATGATCGACCTGTCAGGTTACCTTTGACGTAGGCATCTCTGAATAGGCTCTGGCGCTTTGGTGGCATCGTGGCCAAATAATCGGGATCTGGCTGAGATTTTGTCCAACGCCGATCAATGGAATTGTAAGCGTTAAAGATAGCGATTCGGTCTCGATTTGGATTAGTCCAAGGCTGGCCGCTGTGTGTTATGGCCTCGGTGAAAATGATCGCTGACCCCGCTGGACATGAGTAAGTATCCCATAATGAGAATTTGTTCTGGTAAGCTGATTTCGGAGCCGTAAAAGCTGATTTGTGGCTACCAGTTATAAATAAAGTTCCTCCGTCTCCTTCTTCTACAACGTTTAATTCCCATACCACTCTTGTCAATCCAGCAAAGGCTTTTCCTGGTATACAATGGTATTCGTGACAATCACCTGGCATTCGCCACATTCCATTACCATTATGGGGTGAAAATGGGGTTTCTATTTGACCTTTTGCTGATCGAAAGGCAGCAAAGCTCATTTCCATCCGAAAACCGTAGCAATCTTGGCTCGACAGATATGGAGAAGCCAGAAACTCATTTGCAAAACCGACAACCACCGGATGGTCCATTAACCTCTGTAAAGGCCCACCATAAGTCGATCGTTGTTCAGCAGGAATTGATTCTGGTTCTTTCTGTAGGCGTTGGCAAAAAAGACGCATTTCCTCCAGATCGCTTGAATTGAGTACACCAGGAATTACCAACCAGCCTCTCGCATCAAAAATATATTTCTGTTCTGTTGTCAGAGATATTATTGGTTGATCGTCGGAATTGGTTTGAGGAAAAGTATGTGGCTTTATTGTCAACGGTTGTCCAAGATCTTTATTAAAAAGAACAGGTTCAGTCACTTCGTATTCCATAATATTTCTCTCCACAAAATGAAGCCACGAAAAGGTAGCTAAGTTATACTGAATGATTGGCTACAAATGAATGTAATAGGGTAAAGAATTATCGTGTTTTCTTTCTAGATGATTGAATCTTTTGGCATCTATCTATTTGTTTCGTTGTGGGTTACATTGTGTATAAAATATGGCTGAAGAATTAAAAGCCCATTTTAAATTATTCTTTAATTACGGGTTGACAAGCTTGAAAAAAATCATAATTAGAAGCACTAAACCCGTACTGTTGTTCGACTTCACGAATAGCAATTTCCGTAGTCAAACTGTCATCTAACGTATCGGGAAACTCAACACCCGTTGTGGCTTCTCGAAGTAGGATTGTATTGTACCCTCTACTTGCCATGGAACGAATCCCATAATCTCGTCCCAGAACACACCAGTTAGTGACAAATCCAACGTAGATCAAATGAAAAATTCCTTTCTCTGCTAGTAACTGGTGTAGTTGTTGGCCTGTAGCAATTACTTCGTCTTCCGGTTTTACAATAATCTCTTCTGAAATTGACAACTGGTCTGCTATTTTTTCCCAATGGATACTAATACCAGGTGGTTGACTTCGCGGGCCACGGTAAATTTTATATTCGCCCGAGCGGTTCCGAAATTTGGTTGGTGGCCAAGCATCCGATTCACTCTTAGGCCAATTTGATATCTGACCCAAAACAATTGATTGATCAAAATGAGCCGCTACTGCTGGAGATGATGCATGTACAATGGTTATACGTTCACCATTAGACTTACATTTCCGAACTGTTTCCAAAATTGGTATAATCGAGTCCTTGGTGATCTTTTTTGCTCTTTCAATTCAACTCTCGATGAAATGTACATTCCAGACATCGACTAGAACTAATGCTGTTTGAGCTAGAGGTAGTGGCATTTTGATTTGACGTCGAACAAAATTTTCTTCGCGGCATGATACATTAGTTGGCGTACTATCTTGAAAATATCGTACTTGCAGTTCGATCATTGAGATGTAAAAGTCCTTCTATCTACTTAATCTAGAAACAGTATATGATTGAGTTGGAACGGTATTATCTTTTTTATGTCAATCTCGTCTTTGAGATTAAACTAACTTTTTGATCCTATAGACATAAGTTGTAGATGCGCAACTCCAAAAGTCAAAAGATATCCTTCAACCATAATGCCCTTATACCGATGAGCCTGAAAACACTTTTTTGTGTTCCTTTCTTTTTATAAAAAGGTGAAGCCTAACGCGGCATATCCCTATAACTATGCCAATAATTAAGGCGGAACCTTCTCACCCGCTGCTATTTTTATTTTCAATCACTTATAAGATGGGGATGATCAATTATCTCTTTATTTAGTTGCCCACACATACTTTTCTTGTACTATTACAATTTTTTTCCTAAGATCTTTGCATGAATTCCCTTTTTTTGCTATGGTTCAGTAGATCTTGAGTATGACGGAGTTTAGAATGAAAAAGCCAATTAATCAACTATTAATTCCACTTTTAGTTGTGTTTGTGTTTCTCTTTTCGTGTAGCGAATCGGATAGTCCCACACAAACCGTGAGTTCACCTGCATCGACCACAAAAGAAGACGAGACGGATTTAGATGAGCAAGTGGTAGAAATCGATTTAGTCGCTGAAGAAGTAGCAATTAGGGCAGAACACCAAGCCTTGGTTGAGGATATTAATTCTAGGGACCGAGACCCAAATATAGTTACAGCACACTGGCTAGAAAGAGGGTCAGTTTTAATGTCTCACAACTTCTTTGGCGAATTAGTGTCTAGCAAAAGCCTTCAAAAAATTAGAGGATCGTGGAAGGTTGTTTTTAAGCGACGTGCTCCCTGGCCCATGAAAAGTGAAATTGAAACTCTTTCCATAGACGAAAAAAGAGGGCAAACTGCACGGATAGAAGGTTTGTTTGAGTACCAATCTCGCACAAGAAGACCATTTAAAGCTCTATACCAAAAAAATAAAGAAGGGAAATGGAAAATCAAAGCCATGGACTATGGTGATAATGGCTTCATTAAAGGATTTAAAATTGTCAACTAGAGCTAGTTGACCAAAAAAACAAATTCTTTATGGCTCTTTTTTGAACTCGAAAAATAGAGGGATAGTACCTAGTTATTAGTACGACATAAAAGTAAGAGGAGTACAAGCAACCTGCAATAGATGAAAGATAGGATGTCGTATCTTCTATCCCTCTCATTTTACTTTAGGGTGTCCAGTTTAGATTGTTTTTACCTTGATAACAATTTTTCTTATTGATACGTAGAAAAGTATATTCAGTACATCATCAATATAAATCATTCTCTCGGTATTGATGCTTTCGTCTCTCAGGCCTGCCAATTCAGCCCTCTTGTCAACCCCATTCAAGCTCTTCAGCTACTCCAGGAGTGTATTAAGATCATGCCCAAAACTGGTGGTAATGGCCGCCCCTTTGGACGGCCCGGTTGGTTCCTGCTCTCTATCGCTGACTCCTTCTTCAAGCGGGCTTGGGCCAATACCTTCGACTTTTTGCTCCTCTATTGGCAGCAGCATCAAACCTCTGCTCCTCACCCTCGTTCTTGTTATCCAGCCAACGGTTACGGTCTGTATGACATGGCGGGTAATGTGGAGGAATGGTGTGCAGATTTATATGCAGCAGATTACTATAGTAGTTCACCAGTCAACAGCCCACTAGGGCCGGAGACCGGCTCATCCCAAGTGTTACACGGGGGCAGTCGGATTTACGCTAGCAATTACTTGCGTCTGGCTTCCCGTAGCTTCAACGCTCCCGCTACTAGAAACTACTACTACGGGGTTCGTTTTGTGCAACGTTTGCCCCAATATGAGGGATTTAACCAATCGAATTAATTACCCTTGACCCATGCGAATTATGGGCCGTTTATCCCTGATAGTTTATGTCTTTATGCCAACTCTGCCAAAATTATCGGACATTTATTTTTAGGTCTAAAAAATGACAGGTTTCAATATGGAGTAAAAGCGTGGGACTATATGGGAAAAATGGTTTAAGGTTAACTTCAGAAACTAAGGCAGTTTTTATAATTAAAAAGATTAATTGTTGTTTTTTATTTCTGTTGGTCTTTTCTGTTTGTGGTCAGAAGGAAAAGTTACCAGTTGTTTCTAAGGCTAAAGAACTAAAAACTGTAAAAGGCAAAAAGATCATTTGGAAGAAAGATGGGGCTAAAATGGCATTAGTTCGCTCTTATAAACCAGCCGAATATAAACAAGAGAAAACATTTAATCGATTGGGTGAACCAATTACTAAAAAGGTCAAAGTCGATGAGGTGTTACCTTTATGGTTTGATATGACAGAATATACAAATATGAAACGAGAAAAATTCAATAAAAAGAGATCAATAATTTTATTCTTGAGCCTACTGTGTTGTGTTTTATCCTGCACTGCACAGCAACCTACATCCATCCGAGCAAATGTTACAATTAACACAGATTCGACTGTCAAAACATACAACCCTATGATTTTTGGTGGTTTCTTGGAACATTTTGGAGATCAAATCTATGGAGGAGTATATGAACCTGGCTCACCTCTTGCTGACGAAGATGGTTTTAGAAAAGATGTAGTAGCAGCACTGAAAGAGCTAAATACTACTGCTGTTCGTTGGCCTGGAGGCTGTTATGTAAGCGGATACCATTGGGAAAATGGAGTGGGCAACAATCGTCCCATTACAGATGATATGGTGTGGGGAGTAAAAGAAACCAATACATTTGGCACAGACGAGTTTATAACACTTTCTCGCTTAGTTGGATGGGAACCTTATATCTGTAATAATGCCGGAAATGGAACCATAGAAGAAATGTGCAACTGGATTGAATATTGTAATGGTACTACTGGAAAATATGCGCAAATGCGTAAAGATAACGGACATCTGGATCCTATGAATGTAAATATCTGGAGTATTGGAAATGAAAACTACATTAAGCAAGAAATAGGATACAAGCCTATTGAAGAGTGGGCTCCTTTTGTTACCAATGCTGCTAAAGCCATGAGAAAAGTAGATCCGACCGTTCAGATTGCTGCTGCTACACCCAATACAAGAGAATGGATTTTACCTTTGTTAAAAGATGCTGGCCCCTATTTAAATTATATTTCAATCCATCAATACTGGTTCCCTTTTTGGCAGAAACACGAAATGCCCGATTATATGGTAGGCATTATGAAGTCTGAAGGACCTGACAAAATGATTTCAGATGTGGTTGACATACTTGACGAGTCTGGATATAGAGGGAGAATTAAGATTGCTTTTGATGAGTGGAATCTACGGGGATGGCACCACGCCAAATTTCCAAGAAAAACCGTACAAGACTATGATGATCCTGAAGTAATAGAAGCAGTAAAAGCACGAGAAAAAAATGACATTGCCTCACAATATAATATGTCAGATGCCCTTTTTTCAGCCTCTTTTCTTAATGCCTGTTTGCGACATTCAGACGATGTAACTATGGCAAATATTGCACCTACTGTAAATACGCGAGGACCTCTTTATGTTCATCCCAAAGGTATTGTAAAACGCACTCATTTCTATGCCTTAGCCATGTATGCCAATAAACTTCAGCCCAATACTGTCCCACTTAAGATAGAAGCTGAAAAACTTACTCTGGGAGAGAACTCAATAGATGTGGTAGATGGTATTTCTACCGTTGATGAAACAGGAAAAACATGGTCCATTGCACTTATAAACCGCCACCCTTCAGAGAGTATTACTTGTGCTGTAAATATGGGTGATAAATCATTGAACGGAACATTTCCAGCCACTATTCTTACAGCAGATTCTCCTGAGGCATTTAATAGTATTGAAAATCCTGATAAAGTAGCTCCAAAAGAGGTGGAGCTAATGTTTGAAAAAGGGGTCGTCAACCTACCACCTCACTCATTGGCAATTGTTCATATAAAGGGTGATTATAGATAGAATGAACATGGAATAATTAGTATCATAATGTCCCAAACAAACCATTATCAATATGATTGATTCATAAGTAGTTTTATCGAAACAAGAAAACAAAATTTACGAGTGTTCGAAAAAAGGTGATTTCTCTTTTAAACCGGCTGGAGCCACTAAAGTTCTTCCTATCAATCAAAAATACTGTCAAATAGATCACTCAGATGATGCCAAAATTATTAAAAATATTGTACCACTTTCCAAAAGAAGACCGAACCCTCCAAACCTAAAACAAAAACTCGAAAATAATCTTAAGAGCGCCCATGATTTTCCCTAGTATTTGATGATGTGACTAATTGATTTCTTGATACTGATTGCCACGTTCATTTACATAACCAAGACTATTCTGAAATGACTTTTCGACAGTAAGTATTTAGTAGATGTCTAAATCCAGAAAAAGATAGTAAAAAACGGGGAATGGTTATTAGACTAATAAATGTCTGGTAATGAATCTTATCGGACGTTATGTTTATGAAAAATTGTCTATCGGCGGACTTGCTTCTGAGACTTCCAAACCATTTCGACATCTCAATCTTGGACTACTCCTTCCTACACACATCAAAACAGATAGATGGTAATCTTGAAAACAAACCCACCGTTTCTAGAAATGTTTCATTTCCCCAAGGAAACATCGCCATATAAGACTGGGTTCCTATCCAATAAAAAAGCCAATATCGGGTGCCCAGTCGTTATCGTGTCATTGCAAGAACACAACAAAAGAGAGGCCAAGATGAGATTCATGCCTTCTAACCAACCATTCAACTTTACCCTTATCCTATTAGTTACGTTGACAACTCTGTTGATGGCCTGTGGGGACGAAGGTGTCTCTAGTAACCTTAAGATCATAGATTTTGATAACCTGAATGATGTAGAACAAGATAAAACCTATACTGGTAAACTTGTCATACAGGCGATCTGTATGAATTATGTCATCCAGGTAAATGATACGGATTTTCCACAGGAGTTGATTGAAAAGAATTGGACATATGAGGCTTCAGGGGTTGCATACGAAAATGTTTTTGCCTTGGAAAGTGTATGTGATTTTCCCGAAGACGTTAAAGAGGGAGATTCTTTTAACTTTATGATTGGTAATAAAAATAAAAATGAAGATGGATGTACAGTTTGTCTAGCTTATAGTCAAGTCCCCAAAAAGTATCTGAGTATTACAGTGATTGAAAATTAACAGCCACATGAAGATAAAAATATTATTCACCAAGTGATCAAAATCACCTCTCGTTTTTCTCTGACTATTGGTCAAGTGCCTCCGATGTAGGTTTAACGACCAAACGTAATTCAGTGAGTCGTCGCTCTCGTACTAAGTAAACACCAAACCAGCAACACCATTACTCTCAATAATTGAATGTTACTCCCAAGCAAGGACTCGGTATGAAAAAGATATACACCTATCATTGTCAAGACTGCCAGCACTTATGGACAGAAAAGCAGTCTGAAATAACCAAAAATCTGCCACGATATCAACCTTGCCCCAAGTGTAAGTCGTCACTCAATATCGTCATCAAAGATAATGATAATTCGGGAAAATGAAAGAATATTTAGTCCGAAACGAAAGACTCCCCAGAAAGTAATCGTAGCTATCGAATGTGAACGTAGGGCATTTATAGTTTTTCAATTTTCATATGAAACAACAGATTGAAAAATCCGTAACAAATTTGTAAAGACACAACTGTATAACAGTTTCTCTTCGAAGATATTTTTATTTGATACCTAGTTACTTTTACTCAACTAACTGGCTACTTTTCTCAATAATAAGGTTATTAAGTGAGCAGTTTTTTAATTCTTTCGGTTCTAGTTTCTGCTATAGCATTTTGTTTTATTAAAGTTACTGGAAGATAGGAAAAACTTACTATTTTTTGTTAAAAAATTTTAGTTAGTTTTCCTAAGGTTTTTTCAGATTTGGAGTCTGACGGAATATAGCAAGAATTTTATAGGTCGTAAATAAAGGAACGATAGGTTTGAATAATGTCTGATAATGACTCTTATCGGCCAAAGCGAATATATATACTTCTGATTGATCAGTGTATTAAAACTCCCTGACACTTTTTTTATGTAGTCTTGTGGGGTCAATTGAAGATATAAGTCGTCACTAACCCTCCCAGTAAATACATTCTCATTATTCTCGAGTTTGATCCAATATTCCCCCGCCGGCACTCTGACCGTCACCAGGAAGTTCCTTCAT
>JACLAC010013299.1_pt1 | contig 13198 bp, 10 predicted proteins | sample 8027881 | NCBI WGS metagenome assembly JACLAC01 (sample SAMN15725517, study PRJNA655200) | protist metagenome | isolation source: fluorescence activated cell sorting (FACS) single amplified genomes of... | place: Spain: Blaines Bay Microbial Observatory, Mediterranean Sea | collected 2016-01-19 | reverse complement strand
GCCTCCACACCAGTCGAACTATTTTCCGTCTTGATTGTCGCCCTGGTCACTGTACGGCTGAGAGCAGCTTCTCGAGGGTTTTCTTTCCCACCCTAGGCGCCGATCCCAATTCACCAATACTTCGATATTCTCGCGCCCGGATCACGGCGTTTGCCTCCTGTGTACGAATTCCCAATGCTTGAAATTCGGCTAACGAAGCCTCATTCGCCAGGCGGAGTACAGCCGATGCCTCATTCGCTGTAAACGACACCCCGTCCGCCTGGTAGACCGCGCCCGATGGCGCCGAAAGCGCTGCGTCCTTGGCCGGCTCACCCCGCTCGACCAATTTCACGTCCGAGCGCTTGGCGATGAGCTGTGTATTTCCTGCGGCAGAACCCATACTCAAATCCAACACCATTTCGGCATCCTCGTACCCCTCCAGCCTCAACCAGAAGGTGCGTTGCCGAAGATCCTCCGAAACACGTAAGGACAGTTCAGTTTCCAATGGCGTCGCTCCAATGATCTGACCACCGAATTCAACCTCGGCCCCAGGGGGTTCAGTCTGGATGCGAATCCTTACAGCCTGATTTTGCTGAGCCACAGAACCACCGTCCCCGACCTCATCCTCCACATCGGCAACCGGAAGGTCCTGACTCACGCTCAAGCGTGCCCCCGTTCGAGAGTCTTCTGACTCGCGGTTGAGCCAGCCAGCCATCACGGTGACACCGATGGCCAGCAAACCAAGTCCCAGCACCCAACCCCGCTGCCGAGGCGCGCCTACACTTTCAAATTCCAGGCTCTGGGTCTCGGGCGCCCCAGTGGAAAGCATGGGTTCTTGAATATGCGCTCTCGCCCATTCGCGTAGCGCGAGCTGCATGGAGCGGGCATCGGGATACCGGCAGGCAGGCGCCTTGTCCATGGCTTTGCGAACCACAGCTTCCAGCTGTGGGTGAACGTCCACCTCCGGGGCTCGGCTGGCCATCAAAGGATAGGCCTTCCGTACCTGGGCACTCGCGATGGCAACTGGAGTCGGCCCCACAAAGGGCAAACACCCGGTGAGGGCGCGATACAACATGACCCCCACAGAGTAGATATCGGAACGTACGTCCGCATGAATTCCCCGAACCTGCTCCGGGGACGCGTAATGAGGCGTCCCTACAAACGTCCCTTCCCGTAGGCCCTGGTCCTCATCTCTCGTACGACGAACCAATCCGAAATCCAGGATTTTAATCCGTTCTTGCCCCTCATCCGTTCGGGTGACCTGCACATTTCCAGGCTTCATGTCTCGATGTATCAAACCCGCTTGATGCGCATGCCTTAGCCCACCCAAGATCTGATCAAACAGGGAAATGGCCCGACGCGTATCCATGGGTTCTCCGCCCATCACCGTCCGTAGACTGACGCCCTCCAGAAGCTCCATGACCATATAGCAGGCCCCGTCTTCCGTCCGTCCAAAATCATGTACCGTGACCACATTGGGGTGCTGCAGGCTTCCCGCAAGACTGGCCTCCCGAAGAAATCGTGTGGCTTCATCGCCACGTGTGTCCTGATCCAGCCAACTGATCTTAAGAGCCACAGGCCGGGCCAATGACTGCTGAAGGGCGCGATACACCGTCCCGCTCCCGCCTTGTCCAATGATCCCCTCGATCTCAAACCGACCATCAAACAGGGTCCCCACCAACGCTTCTGGCGGATGCCGGGATGGCGCCCCGGCGCCATCCCCGTCCACTTCCGTGGCCTCTGGGTCCGTTGGCGGAGTCATTCAGATCAGCCCGCCCATTCAACCATGCCCAGGCTTTGCCAGAGACCGACTTCGTCTGCGTCGCATTCCGCCAGGAAATTCACCTTCACATAGTCTCGCGTCGCCATCGTTTCTCCAGACCCCTCTTCCACACCGTGGCGTACCAAAGCCTCCCGAAAGGATGGGTCATCCGGGTAGAGGTAGAGCACACCGATCTCTTCCAGAACGAGCTGGGCCCCGGCTGAATCCCGGACCCAGAATTGATGCCTTCCGTCGTAGTATATCAGCCGCCGATAGCTATCCAATGCAGACTTCAATCGTTCCGGATCAATTTCGACGCCGACCCGGGATATCGGCTTGGGCAGTTGTCCGCTTTTTCGGTTTGTCAGCTGCTGATATAAAACCTTCAGCGGACCGGAGAACTCCGATACCAAGGCCCGATGCACAGACTCAAGCCTTTCGGGTGGAAGGCTGATCACCAGCCGCGTATGACCTCCCTGCAGAACTTCCGCTTTGAAAAAGGTACGTGGCTCAAAACCATCCGCAACGCCTTCTCGATCCACACTCAGTGCTTTTGCTGGTCGATCCATCACCATTCTCCCATACTGCCTCAGCTCTGGACTGGCCGAGTGCGTTAGCTGGTTGCCATGAAGCCCGCCATATCTCTGCCCGGCTCTTACCGCGTACGTAATGTACTCATCGAGCCCAATGTCGTCCTTGCACCCATGGAGGGAGTCACGGACACACACTTTCGCGCTCTGATCCGAGAAATCGGTGGGGTCGGGCTGACCTGCACTGAATTTATCGCCAGTGAAGGGCTAAAGCGAGGGTCAGGAAAGCAGCGAGATCTGGCCGATTTCGATGACTATGAACGACCGATTTCTGTCCAGATCTTCGGGCGCAGACCCGAAGTGATGGCCGAAGCCGCTCGAATCATCACAGATCTGGGAACCACGATTGTCGATATCAATATGGGCTGCCCCTCCAAAAAGGTCTGCGCGCACTCCGGGGGCTCCGCTTTAATGAAGGATCCTGAGCTCGCCCGGGACATCGTGCGCGCAGTACGCGCAGCCACCCCGCTGCCTTTGACCGTAAAAATGCGCTCAGGTTTCAATGAAGATGAACGCAACGCGCCTGAAATCGCGTGGATATGCCAGGAGGAAGGCGCGGAAGCCGTCACCATTCACTGGCGCACACGGTCAGACCTCTACGGAGGCACCCGCCAGGTGGACAAGATCGCCGAAGCGAAAGCAAGATTGAGTATTCCTGTGATCGGAAACGGCGACATCATCGATCCGGCCTCTGCAATCCGAATGATCCAGGAGACGGGTGTAGACGGTGTCATGGTTGGCAGGGGCGCCATGCGGGACCCCTGGGCCTGTCTACAGATCTCCCGAGCACTTCGCGGAGAACCTGCCGTAAATGTGGATGGCGCCATGCGACATGACGCATTGCTTCGCTACCTGTCCACCATCGAGACTCGATTTCGTTCTGAGAAAGGCACCCTTGGCCGCCTCAAGAAAATCTCCAATCACTTCATTAGAGGCCTGCCTCACGCCGAAGGTCTTCGCGTCCGTGTACTGCGTAGCCAATCACTGGATCAGGCCCGAACCGAACTCTCCCACTATTTCCACATCCTTGCCCGCTTTGAACAGGGAGAAGATGTGCAATGGCCGAAACCCCTCCCCCCCGTACAACGGTCTAATCGGAAGCCGGCCTAAGATTTCCGTGGCGCCTGATAGATAAACCCGACCTTTCCGATGCGGAGCCTGTCACCTGTGGACAGTTCTTGCGATGAGATTTTATTTCCGTTGACCCGTACCGCAGTCAACATGGCTTTGGACTCCACCACATGGGTCCATCCGTTCCAATAAACCTCCGCCACGACTCCGCCAAAACTTCCCATTCCGGGAATACTTACTTTGCCCCCAGGACCAAAGCTTAGCAATTGATCTCCGGGTATCCATGACCGTGTCGCATCGCTTTCCAGAACAAATCTCGCCTTGTCCAGTGTCTGCTGAATATGCTGGACACGCTTCAATTCACTGGCACTCAACGCAAACGTTCCTGTGTTATCCGATGCGGCCAACATCGCTGCGTCATACCGAGGAAAATAGGTCACGGCCCGCCCCTGGTAGAAGCGATCATCTGGCTCGTCAGTCAGAAAGATGAGCGTGAACCGTCCAATCCCAATCTCATCCTGGGATCCAAGGTCCACATTCTTGAGCTTCTCTCCATTGACAAACAGTCCATTCTGACTGTCTAAGTCGATGATTCGTGCGCCCGACCCATCGAGGACGAGCCTCGCGTGTTCACGGCTCACAGACACATTCGGCAAGACGATATCGCAGTTCGTCCCACGCCCAATTGAATACTCACCATCCCGTAGAGTGAGCTGTTGCGTACGGCCTTGGCTAAGCTTGATGATGAGGCGTGGCATTGATTCTTCCCTATGAACCCCAGTGTAGGGCAATCACGAAGGGAGGCGTCAATCCACCTCTTCCAACCGCAACAGGACTGCACCCCCGTCCACCTGTTCGCCGGATTCGACAAGGAGCTCGGCCACAATGCCATCATTCGGTGCACGTACCGCCTGCTCCATTTTCATCGCTTCCAAGACCACCAATTCCGCTCCAGCTTCCACGGACTGGCCCACCTCTACACAAATCTTAACGACCTTACCGGGCATCGGTGCGACACAACCGCCTTCAGAATCCTGAGCTCCCGGTTCAGGGAAGTCAGGCAATCGCCTTAACTGTTGAGTCGGGCATCCCAAGCCACTGATCCAGGTGACGGGCCCATTCCTGAACCAATCCCGGGCGACACGAAGTCCATCGATTTCCAACACGAGCTGCGGCTCGATGGACCTCACCACCACCTGAACCCGTTCTGCGGGTTCTTCCGTCTCTTCACTCATCCATGCACGAAGATCTTCGGTCCACAATCGTTCTGTACTGAACTCCAGACAGGTACCCTCCGTCTGGCCAGGCCGTCCATTTTTGACCCGGTAACAATACGCAAACTGATCTGCTCCCACCTCCCAACGAACGGGCGGCGCGGGCCAGGGGTTACTTCGATACCCCCCTCGAAGACCGGGAAGGCCTGAAGCGGATGCCTGTCGACTCGCCCAGTCCAGAACCGTTGCACAGACTGCAGCCTGCTGCCTGAGAGGTGTGGGGTCACCCGGCGTGAGCGCACCCGCATGAACCTCAAGGAAAGACGTCGGTGTACGCCCTTCAATAAACGCTTCGTTATCCAGAATGCGAATGAGCTGCTCACGGTTGGTGGTCAACCCATGCACCACCATCCCGTTCAATGCGCGCAGCAATAGGCGTCGGGCCTCTTCACGATCCCGACCATGGGCAATAATCTTGGCCAGCATCGGATCATAGGAAATACCAATTTCCGACCCTGCCTGCACGCCGCTATCTACACGAATTCCTGGAAGAATGGGCAAGGACCAGGCCAGGATCCGACCCGTAGAAGGCAAGTACCCATTGTCGGGGTCTTCGGCATAGATCCGAACTTCAATGGCGTGGCCATCGGGGCCACCCAACTGGGCGACAGATTCAATCCCTTGGCCTGCGGCGACCCGGAGCTGCTGTTCAACCAGGTCCAGTCCCGTAATGGCTTCGGTGACCGGGTGTTCAACCTGAAGGCGCGTGTTCATCTCCAGGAAATAGTGATCACCCTGATCCGTGACCATGAACTCCACGGTACCTGCACCCACATAGTTCACGGCCTTCGCCGCCCGTATCGCGTCCTGACACAGTCGCTCACGCAACGCTTCATCTGCCATACAGGCTGGACTCGGCGCCTCTTCAACGATTTTCTGCCGACGGCGTTGAATGCTGCATTCACGTTCCAACAGATGTACGGTTTGACCGTGCATATCCGCCAATATCTGCACTTCTACGTGACGTCCCCCGTCGATAAAGCGCTCAAGCAAGAGCTGGTCATCTCCAAAAGCTGCAAGGGAAACACGTCTCGCCTGCTCTAGCGCCGCGGGCAACTCCGATAGCGCGGAAACCACAGCCATTCCTTTTCCACCACCCCCTGCACTGGCCTTTACAAGAAGGGGGAAGCCGATTCTTTCGGCTTCGGTTGCCATACAGGCGTCGTCCTGCGCCTCACCGTCATAGCCCGGAACCACGCTGACCCCATCAGCTGCCACCCGCTGACGCGCTCCGCGTTTGGAACCCATGACTTCAATCGCGTCGACACCCGGGCCAATCCACACCAGACCGGCCTCCACCACTTTCGCTGCAAAGCCTGCATTCTCAGCGAGAAACCCAAACCCGGGATGAACCGAGCGTGCGCCCATCGCCTTGGCCGCTCGAATAATTTCATCTCCATCCAGATAATCCTCGATCCGCATGGACCGGTCCATCGCGCCAGGGTGAGGCATATCCGCATCCGCGACGGTATATACCCCCACCACTTCAAGTCCCAGACTACGGCAAGTCCAGGCGATGCGAGCCGCAATTTCTCCACGGTTGGCCACAAGGACCGGAGAAAGGGCTGTCAGATTGCTCATCTCGACTCCCCTCAATGCCTGAAGACGCCAAACTGCATCGTTCCCTGAACCGGTGCGCTGTGAATGGCATTCAAGGCCATTCCCACCACATCTCGGGTATCGGCAGGATCGATCACACCATCGTCCCAAATCCGGGCCGTGGCATACCAGGCGGTACTCTCCAAGTCGACCTTTCCAGAGATCAACTGCTTCATCGCCGTTAGCTCCATTTCGTTCACTTCCTGTCCTCGACGCGCTGCACTCTGTCGTCGAATGATGTCCAAAACCCCAGCCAACTGCTCACCGCCCATGACAGCGATACGGTGATTCGGCCACGTAAACAGGAATCGTGGTGCATAGGCTCGACCACACATCGCGTAGTTGCCCGCTCCATAGGAAGCCCCCGTCATGATGGTGATCGCGGGCACCGTAGAGTTGCTGACCGCGTTGATCATCTTCGCCCCTGCGCGCGTGACCCCCTGGTGCTCAACGGCCTTTCCTACCATGAACCCTGTCGTGTTGTGCAGATACAGCAGCGGAATGTCGCGCTGGTTGCACAGCTGGATAAATTGCGCACCCTTTTCAGCACTTTCCGGCCACAAAATCCCGTCATTGGCGAGGATTCCGATTGGAAAACCCAGAACTTCCGCAAAGCCGGTGACGAGCGTCGATCCAAACATCGGTTTGAAATCGTGAAACTCACTGTCGTCTACAATTCGAGCGATGACCTCGCGAGCCGCAAACGGTTGCCTTGCATCCGCACTGGGTACGCCTCGAAGTTCTACCGGATCGAAGCGAGGCGCCTTGGGATATTTTCTCCGGGGACCCGGGCCTGATTTTTCCCATCCGATATGAGCGAGAATCTCTCGCCCGATTCGAATGGCATCCATCTCATCCACCGCAAGATAATCTGAGAGCCCACTGGTTCGAGCGTGCATCTCCGCCCCACCCAGAGTTTCTTCGTCTACTTCCTCACCAATGGCCATCTTGACCAGCGGTGGCCCGGCCAGGAAAACCTGAGCCTGCTCTTTCACCATGACGACATAGTCGCTCATTCCCGGAAGATACGCGCCCCCCGCGGTGGAGCTTCCAAATACCAGACAAATTGTGGGAATCCGTTCCTTGCTCCGTTCGGTCAGGTCTCTGAAACCTTGTCCCCCTGGAACGAAGATATCGGCCTGATTCATCAAATCGGCACCACCGGACTCCACCATACTGATCATTGGCAGTCGATTTTGAAGTGCGATCTCCGAAACGCGTCGGGTCTTTCGAACGGCCCAGGCATTGATTGAGCCGCCCTGGACGGTGGCATCATTCGCGGTCAGAACACAGTCCACACCTTCAACCCGCCCGATTCCAGAGATGAGTCCGGCACCCGGTCGACAGCCTTCAATATCCATACCGGCCAGCGGACAGATTTCCAGAAAAGAACTGTCCCGATCGAGCATGTGCTCAATCCGATCTCGCGGCAGTAGACGCCCCCTGGACAGGTGACGTCGAACATACTTTTCGCCTCCCCCTTGCCGACTGCGGCGAAGATGACGAGACAAGGTATCCAATCCCTCTTGCATAGCCGTGGAATTGGCCTTGAAGTTCTCGGAATTGGTCAGGACTTGCGACTTGAGAATACTCATTTCCGGGTGCCTATATCCGAGGATTCGATCCAGGGCATGGGCGGTGGGATCGCAGGCTCCGCAAACACTCCATTGCCCAGCCTGTCAAGGTCTTCAGCGAATAACGAATAGTCAAATAAGATGATCCCTGCCGCCCCCTGCCGGCGAGTTTCTTCGATACACGCAATGACTTGTTCCATATCGAGTTTTTCGCCTCCAATCCCGGCGTAGAGATGGCGTCCACCGGAATGAACCATGTGATCTTCAAGGAGTGTCGAAAAATCCAACCGGTCCCCCGGAGTCGGCTTGAGGCTCCAATAGATCATGGGAGCGATGGCGTCGATATGTCTCTCTCGGACCCACCCATGACTGTCTTGGTAGTAGTCATGAAGCCCCGAACTCACACGGCCCCATTGGAAGCGGTCCTCGTAAACCCCCCAGACCGCGGCACTCAACGGAACCTCCAACTCCTGGGAAAGCCGCTCCACAAGGGCACCGGGCTGCGCGCGCTGCCACTGTACCCAATCGACGTCAGGGGCTGCCTCCGCAAAAGCCTCAAGGCTGACCGGATCATGTGAATATTCCCGACCCGGGTAACGAATGTAGTCCAGATGAATCCCGTCCACGTCGTAGCGACTGGCGATATCCTGAGCCACACGAAATACATGGTCCTGAACCTCTGGATTCCCGGGACTCGCAAAGACATAGTGCTCATTGAGGGCCATAGCCTCACCCGCACCATTGGTCACAACCCAGTCCGGATGCAGGGTGAGAGCGTGTGGAACCCCTTCTGATTCGGGCGGCTCCAAGCCTCTCCACAAGGGATAAGTGTTCATATAGGCATGAACTTCCATACCTAGAAAATGCGCATGTTCAACCACCATGGCCAGCGGATCCCAACCTGGGTCCCGGCCCAGCTGTCCCGTAAGGCGGGCCGCCCAAGGCTCAAGATCCGATGAATAATAGGCATCAAAGCTACCGCGAACCTGGAAAAATACCGCATTGAACCCGACGGCTGAAGCGTGGTCCAGCATCCCTCGAAGCTCCGTTTCACGAGTCCAACTGAAACGCGTGATCCAGATACCCCGCATTTCCTCTACGGACGCTTCCGCCGTCACCTCTTTCTCCGTCACGCCCGAAGCCCCCTCAGGCACAACCGGCGTGTGGGAACAGGAATACAGCAGTGGGACGAAGAGCCACTGAAAAGACCGCATCAGCTTCCAAGAATGAGCAAAGCGATCAGGAGAATCGCAATCCCCCCGAAGAAGGCTGAAAGAATCTTGACCCAGGACAACGGTGCATTGCCACACAGCGCACCGGTCTGCCCGTTGATGACCACACGATAGATCTGGTCCCCTCTCCGAAACGCTCCAATAAAGACCGGCAACAATAACGGACGTCCTTCCATCTCATGATCCAATGTGGAAATGTGCAGCCGTAACGCGCCAATGGCCTGTTGAATCTGGCTCGAATGACGTTGCCTCATCTGAGACAACGCCTGAGCCCGGGCCCCCCTACGACTCACCCCACCCAGCTCGAACGGCTGCTCCGGAGGTTCATTCGCAAGAAGTTTTGCCGAATCGAGTCGAAAGGGCGAGATTTCTGCCAATTCATTGCGGGTCAACGCCGTCGAGGATGGCACCAATACGCCCTGAAACGAAGCCTGATCCTGGCCACTGGCCGGGCGTTTACCCGAACGAGTGTGGGCCGAAACCAGAGCCGCCCAATGAGTTTCGACCTCTCCACTCCAGGTCCACGCAGGAAGCATCAGCCGGTGCAGCTCCACTTTCGCATGTCGGAGATCTGAGGGGTACCAGATACTTGATTGAGTCCATTGCTTGAAAAAACCCGTCGCTTCAGCTTCCCCGATTTCAAAAGGCACCCAACACTCAGGGCGTTCCATCTCGGGCTCCGCGATCGGGCGCAAAGCCTCAGAATCACAAAATAAACACCGAGGCAAGGCCTCCCCGGCCCGATGCGCTACCGCACCCCCGCAATCACTACAGCTAATGGCTTCTATACTCATGACATTGCAACCAGGACCAACAATCCGAGAACCGTGAGCAGTGCCAGTACCAACAGGAAGATTTTCAGCCCACTTCGAGGCACCTGGCCCACCACTTCTCCCGTCTGCCCATTGACCAATAAGCGAAAAACACGGTCTTTATGACTCCAGTTCGAAACCCATACCGGCAACAAAATGAGTTTCACCTGACCCACATGGGTCGAAGTCTGGTTGCGAACATTTCGGACTTCGTCTCCAGGTAAGAACCGGGCGATGGCCGCATTTTCGAGATTGGCCAGCTCCTGCGCTGCAACCTGACGCGCGGCCTCGTGATCTACCGTCGGCCTCTCAGCCACATTTCCAGCAACCAGGGCCGGTTCGAAATCGCGTAAACGACCCAGATCAAAGGGCTCCAGTTCATTGGCCTCGGGTTCAGAGATGCCCCTGGAGCCACTGACCAGATGATCTCGATAGCGATGAACATGGGAGCCCGACAGCTCGTGCCACTCCGTGCGTCTCACCTGTTTCGTTCGCACCTGAGTTTTTCCATTGACGGTCACGGTATAGGTGACCGTCTCGTACCAGTGGATACCCAGGTCGGCCTGATAGTCTGAGCGAGCATCCGCGTCATAGCACCAGAACGGCACCAGAACGCCGACCAGCTCTTCCGGGCGAACCGCACTGCGCACGGCCTCAGGCGCCATCCGACTCTGCTGAAGCCGCTGTTGAAGGCGGGTCGCCGCTGCCACCCGATCCAGAACGAATGGAGCCACACCATGCACCGGCGGCCTGTCTACATCCTTCTGCTCCAAAAGGGGTGAGTCACAGAAAGCACAGGCCTGACCAATCAGGTCCCCGGAGAAATCAACCTCGGCACCGCAATTCGGGCACGCCGCAGATTCCAGACTCATGCCCGCTTGCCGCCCGACTTCCGCCTTTTCCTCACCGTCTTCCTTGGCCCGCCTGCCGCCTCTTGGCTGAGCCGAACCCGAACCCCTGCCCAGGAGCAGATCGGACACTCATCGGGCATATGACCCCGGGCTGGACAGAATTTCCGTCCGAAAAATATGATTTGAAGGTGAAGCCGATTCCAGCTGGCTTTTGGAAAGATTCGTTTCAAATCTCGCTCGGTCTGCTCGACACTTCGACCATCAGAGAACCCCCAGCGCCAGGCCAGACGATGAATATGCGTGTCGACTGGAAAGGCCGGTACACCAAACGCCTGACTCATCACCACGCTTGCGGTTTTGTGCCCCACCCCCGGCAGCGCCTCCAATTCTTCAAATGAACAAGGGACCTGACCTTCGTGCCGTTCCAACAGCAGTTCCGAAAGCCGTTTGAGGTTTCGTGCCTTGGTCGGCGCCAACCCGATCACGGCGATCAGCTGACGTATCGCCTCGACATCCATTGCAGCCATTCTCAACGGATCCCCCGCCTGGCGGAACAGCTCCGGGGTGACTTCATTGACCTTCTTATCGGTGGTCTGCGCACTCAACAGAACGGCGACCAGCAACGTAAACGGATCGGTGTGATTTAGCGGGATCGGAAGAACAGAAAAGCACTCTTCAAGCACGTTCTGAATTCGCACTGCTTTTTCTGCCTGTTTCACGCCCCTGCCTCTCCCTCTTCTCAGTTCAATTCGTAAGGCTTGGCCAACGTGAACGGTGCCACAACCGCATCAAAACTTGCGCCGTCCTCAAGGACCATCTCGTAGGTTCCATGCATGGTTCCGACCGGCGTATCCAACGGGCACCCTGACGTATAGGAAAAGCTCTGACCGGTTTCAAGAACGGGCTGATTGCCCACCACACCCAGACCACGCACATGGTCTTCGACACCATGAGAGTTGGTAATAATCCAATGCCGCGAGCGAAGCTGAACGGTTTCCGCTCCGGTATTGGTAATCGTGACATGATAGACAAATACCCACAGCCCTTGCGCGGGGTCTGACTGCTGCGGGAGATAGTCAGACACCACCTCGGGTGGAAGCGGACCGAATTTCACCAAGGCATCGAGGCGGTTTCTAAATTCTGGAGAGAATGTTCGGTGGAGTGCCGCATCCATTTTGTGTGCGCCGGTTCGACTTCCAAATCCAACGGTTCGAACCGCAGCGTCCCGAGCTCCAGCATTGGTGGTCATGATCAGAATGACATTACGGAAGTCCGCTTTCTTACCGGTATTATCTGTAAGGCTGGCGTGATCCATCACTTGGAGCAAAAGGTTGTAGATATCTGAGTGAGCCTTCTCGATTTCGTCCAGCAGCAGGACGCAGTGAGGCGTACGATTGATAGCCTCGGTGAGGAGACCGCCCTGGTCGTAGCCCACATACCCTGGAGGCGCGCCGATTAGGCGGCTGGCGGTGTGTCGCTCTTGATACTCACTCATATCAAAGCGTTGAAAGGCGATTCCCAGAACTTCGGCCAGCTGTCGGGCGAGTTCGGTCTTTCCAACCCCGGTTGGGCCCGCAAAGAGAAACGAGCCGACCGGTTGATCCGGTGAGCTCAGTCCGGCTCGACTGAGCTTGATGGCACTGGCTACAGCCTCCACGGCGTCGTCCTGGCCATAGATTACGGCCATGAGTTCGCCTTGCAGATCCTGTAGGGATTTCTTTTCGGTTTCCGTCACGCTTGTGGGTGGGATGCGAGCGATTCGTGCCACGGTTTCTTCGATATCTCGAAGGGCCACCAGGTTTCGTGAATCCAGACGTACGGAAGCTCCGGCTTCATCGAGTACATCGATGGCTTTGTCAGGGAGTTTCAACTCATTGATGTGTTTCGAGGCCAGACGGGCGGCGGCCTCTACAGCATCGTCGGTGTAGCTCAGGCTGTGGTGCTCTTCATACCGGCCTTGCAGACCTTTGAGGATATCGACGGCCTCATCCACAGAGGGCTCAGAGAGGTCGACCACTTGAAAACGTCGGGCCAGGGCACGGTCTCTTCCGAATGCCTGTTTATGTTCCTGGTGTGTGGTGGAGCCGATGCAGCGAATCGCGCCCGACGAAAGGGCGGGCTTGAGCAGGTTGGAGGCATCCATGGTCCCTCCACTGGTCGCTCCCGCTCCGACGATGGTGTGGATCTCGTCGATGAAAAGAATTGATTTGTCTTCCGGCTCAAGCTCATTGATCACAGCTTTGAGTCGTTCTTCAAAGTCTCCTCGGTACCGCGTTCCCGCAAGAAGAGCGCCCATGTCGAGTGAGTAGATTTTGGCTCCGCTTAGAAGTTCGGGGACGCGGTCTTCATGGACCGCAAGGGCCAGTCCCTCGATAAGCGCGGTTTTACCGACACCTGGGTCTCCAAGAAGGAGTGGATTGTTTTTACGGCGTCGCGCCAAAATGTGGAGGATTC
>JACLAC010013538.1_pt1 | contig 13205 bp, 10 predicted proteins | sample 8027881 | NCBI WGS metagenome assembly JACLAC01 (sample SAMN15725517, study PRJNA655200) | protist metagenome | isolation source: fluorescence activated cell sorting (FACS) single amplified genomes of... | place: Spain: Blaines Bay Microbial Observatory, Mediterranean Sea | collected 2016-01-19 | reverse complement strand
CAATGTCACGGTGTGGCCAACTTGAATGTTATCGCCCGGCAGCCATATCGCTTGGTTTGTATCATTGTTCGTCAACTGGACCACTGCAGCGTTGCTCGGAACCCAACGGGCCCCACCGCTTCGCTCTACGGTTTGAAAAATTTTGTTTCTGGCCGTCCCACCTACGCTGACCTCCAAACTACTGTTAAAAACAATCAGACGAGACGTTGAATTTAGGGATGCAATCGTCCTGGGGCACGCACCGCCCCCCTCCCCACAAAGGGTAGAAGATTCAAAAGTAAACACGTTGCTGCCGTTGGCTGTTCCAAAGAGGATGCTCGTTGGGCTCTCGTTCACTTTTAGCATCCCCGATTCCAGCCTAAGGGAATTGAATATGGACATGCAGCTGTCGTTGCGGAACCTAAACTCCAGAAGGGGGGGATTGCCCGGGGTCTTGAACAAGATGGTGGGGTGGTCTGGAAAAATGAGGCGCGTCCCTGACGTGATATTGACGCCGCGCCCCAATAGATGCAGCCCCTTTCTTACGTTAACACTGCGAAACCTCGCATTCGGCCTCGATGTCGTTCGCACTGATTTATCTACAGTTGAGCCCCCCATCGAGTACTTAACAAACCCTCCCAGCTCTTCTCCATCGCTCAACCGCCGAGAAAAATGGAGGCGGCAAAAGGTCACTAGCAGGACCGAAAGCAGCCGTAACGTTGAAGTAAACCTGAGTCGCATTTCACCCGTGGTACAAAAATGTCTGCCAGAAGCCGACAAACGCGGACGAGAAGGGTGAAGTATGGGTAATTCTTGGTTGGGCCTAGCGTCTTACGATTGTGCTTTTCTCTTGGAAAAAAAATAAGTTAAAAAACGAAAGACTGCATGCAGGAAGGGTGGATCTTCCTATTACAATTGGGTTTCTTGGTGAAGAAGTTGGAGGGTTTTTTGATTATTTATATAGACGACTAATAATTTTATTATTGTTATATTTTTTTTTCCTTCTTCTTCTCTATATAATATTCTTCCTCATTCATCATCATCAGCATCTCGTATTATTATTTCGTATTCTTCTTCCTTTCTTCTCTTCTCCTCGTGTTTTCTTTCTTTTTTTTTCTTCTGTTGTTATTATTATTATTTCCCAAGATGATAATTTAAAAAGAAGAGAAGAGAACTTGGTCGGAGATGATGGCCAAATAAAAATCGATAAAGAAGACGTCCTTTTCCTCTTCCTATATTGTTTTATTTGACATTGTGTTTTATATAAATACTTATTTTATAATATACCATTTTGAAGAGTATATAAATAGTATTGGTTTACTTTGCGTTAGCTGGTACCTTGTTCCAGAAAAACGCTGTGTGATATACTCCTGCTGTGTTTCATTTTAATATTATTATTGTTAAGGGTCAAAACACTTTTGATTTTTATCATGGTAGACTATGGTGTATGATAAATGTTTCTAATTTCGATCAAAAATAATATTTAGTTGTAATAAATTACGTACTTCCTTCCGATTCTGTACAGGGGGAAACTTGTAATTTTAATTAAACAGAAGAAGAGAATGAAAATAAAAATTCCAATAATTGGAAGGAAAGATTATTCGAAAAAATCAATCCGGAATCCGGAGTTGTTCGGGTAGGTGGTTAAGTTCTCGTTCTCTAGTTTTGCATCAGATGGTTTAGCGTTATAATTGCTTGATGCTAGTTCTATGTTGCTAGACAACTAGTGAGGTTTGAAACAAAATTAATAATGTTGATCAGGAGGGAAATACAAGGGAAACCAAACTAAGAACGCAACTGCTAGCAAGGGTCTGCATGTATTCCCATTGTGATGCCTTGTATCGAAAGGAGTTTCAGGTTCTTGTTCCTTCCTCAATGATACGCGTAATTATAAAGGAATACAAAGGGGAAGAGAAGGGCCTCTAACTATTTTTAGTATTCAAATAATTGGGGGAGAGTTTTTTAAATTTTCATTATCTTTTGAGTTATCATCGGAATAGCATCGAATACGCTTGCTATCTTAGTTACGTCGCAGAGATAGAAGGCACACACCATTGTAACTCAGATGCGGTTTTGGAAATTGGCGCGGTGAAGATCCATTAGTACCATTAGCTATAATCAAAATAATTACAGTTTCTTGTATTCTTCAAAAACATTGCTTGTTTTGTTGTTGTTAGGTTTTTTCCCCAAATTTTTTCGGGGCGCAAGGGTGGGATGGTATCTACAAAACAGTGTTTGGTTGCACACGGTAAACACTCTTGTACATAAATTCTGAAAAGAAATAAAGATCTACACTACGAATTGATTGTAATTTATTCATATTTAAAGTGTCTCAGTACAGTTTACTCTTTTTTCAACAGCGTGCTAAAAATGTTACGTAACTTGTTGTTTGTACTTTTACTAACAGCGCTCATAGTAACTGAGACTCTTGCAGAGCAAGGACTGACCAACCAAAAAATTACTTTTAGTCACAGAGCTCTCAATGCGGCAACAACAGCGACAGTTTCAGCCACCTTTGGTGACGACTGCACACATGCAGGTACAGCTTGTATAATAAAGATAACGTTCCCCGATTTTATTGTTCCTGCAAGCCCCACGGCAAGAATTGTCAGCGGCTGCGGTGATGCTAGTTTTGGTACTGTGAGTAAAGATGGGCAGACAGTACTGCTCCCGTTGGCCTCAGGTAAAACAATACCTGCATCGTCATGCACATTTTCAATCTCCGGAATGAGAACACCGGAATCAGCTGTTGCTGCTGACTCGACTTCTTATCTTATTGTAATTGTAGATGACAATGGCTTAAGCTCTAGAGCTTTCGGTGGAACCATTGAATCAATCGGCGGTAAACCTACGTTATACTCCATCAAATCGGAGTGCAAAGATGGAGGGCTTGCTTCTGGAACTGCGGAAAGTTGTGACGGTACCCCGTGCGAGACGTGCACTGCAAACCGTGCTTCTTTCCATGTCACTCACGGGACTTCTTGTACTTCAGGCTTAAAAATCCGTTGTGATGCCGTTTACAAAACTCACAATGTTGTTGATCTGTACTTCAATACGGCCGGAGTTGAAGGTAATGTATGGTGCGGGGCATTTCTTCCTGCGACTTATGCTTGGGGTTCAGCTAATTCTAATGGTTACAGCATTGGGTCAATGCCAATCCTTACTACAGGCACTGGTCTTTACTCGAGAAATACTATTTCCATAGATGCGGCAGATAGCAAAACGGATCACGTTATTTCACTTTTCGATCTCGAGCCGAAGACGCAATATGCTGTGCATTGTCACTTGGACGATGTTGATGAAAGTGCTGTATTAACAGTGTGGACTAATCCAAATCCTGTCCTTTCGGATGTATCGCTGGTGCGCAGTCATACATCATTAAGTTCAACATCAGGTACTCTCACGCTGACCTTTACGCATGGAACGGCTCTTGGACACGGTGCAATAATCATACTGACTACTGTCACGACGAAACTGTTCATTTCTGCCGCCACTGCTGGTTGTACAGCAACGGCAGGGGCTTCCAGTCTCACTTTTACTACTGCCCAAGCAGCCAGCGGCACTGGTACACTAATATACACTTTGACGACCACCTCTGATGACGCTGGAAAATCAGCGGCCGGAAATGAAGTCGTTATTACTTGCAATACTAATCTTGTAAACCCAGCTAGTGGCACGACTGTGGAGTATCAATTAGAAGTGACTGGACACGACACGATGCTTAACGTAGTAGGCCCAACATTTGCGTAGAGTGTACAATGATGAGAAGCTACATTGACGTAGAACCGTAATTGCCATTGTGCCGTCACCATATGGGGGGATATTGTGCGGAATCGGCTGTGCTGCATTGGGCTTTTGACTATCTTGATTTCGAGTCAGCGTGGGTATGTGGGTTATTGGGCTTTTTGACTGTTTTAACTTCCGAGTCAGCGTGGGTATGTGGGTTATTGGGCTTTTGACTATCTTGATTTCGAGTCAGCGTGGGTATGTGGGTCTCCATGCTATTTTTTTGTCTTGTTGAAGGTAAGTTTTCGTCATGAAATCCCGTCTTTCTGTCTTCTTCCCTTCCACCTCGTCTGTTTTTGTCTTCCTGTTTTCTTTTCTTCCATGTCTCCTCTCTTCCATTCATCACATAGTTCCATCTTCTGTAAATAGTTTTTTTAATACATATTGTAAAAGTATTTTTTTTTCTTTGTCAAACACATATAATTTTTAATTAAACATAATTCATTTGAATACGTCTACTTCTTAGACAATTGTGTCAGTCTACTGAATAGACTAAAACGTTTGTGTTTAATTTTTTTCTCAAAAGTATGTGGTACTTATGGCGATTCTTCTGGTGGTTTATCGTAGACCGCTGTGGTGTAACCCTCCAATTCCTCTCCTCTCTTTGTGGTATTAACGAAATAAATATATTTCTCTGTACCTTCCTCTATTAAAGAGTTCATTCTTTCTTTATTGTCGTTAATTTTACTTGCGCCAATTAAATCAACAACTTCCGATGGTCCGAACATTAAAAGAGGGAGTGGTTTAAAGACGATATCTTTAAAATGTTCATGATTCAAGTCTACGAATGTATCTTTTCCCTCTACTGTAAGCATAGTTTTAAGCGTAAAGAGGGAAAGAAGAATGGCACCAATTTCACTTAGTTGAAAGCCCCATATAGCAGCACTAGTAATCGCCAATACTATGAAAAGTCCAATCATGATATAAATCATTTTACGGTATGACTTACCTCGTTCGTATTCAATACAAAACTTAACAAACTTTCCATCCAACTTTTTGTGACCGAAACCAATTTGTTTTCCAAATGCCACAAGTTGATGCAACATCATAGCAACTGTCAATATGATCATCCAAGTATGAACGATGTAAACTGCGTCAAATTCATCAAACATAGGTATTTGTCCACTGTCATAAAACGTTGCCGTTTCGTATTGAGGCGCAGGTTGCATTCCAGTCTTCGGGCAGTTACCTGAAACATATGGTGCGTTCGTACCTGTTAACTCTTTTCTTTTACACCCACTTTGACAAGGATTATTTGTTTGTAAAACTTGATTACGCACGCTACCTACTTCGCAATTTTGGGCCAAAGGTGCACAGCCTTCTACCCCTTCGCAGGTATCGATATAAGCACCTTTTTCACACGTCGTTGGTGTTGGGAACCATTTGTATGAGTCTGCAAATTTAAATACGCATTCAACAAACTTAGACGTGTAAATATAATGTTTGTCAGCATCACCAAAAAGTTTACCCATAACCATTTTTTGTGATACCATTGAGGACGCTCCTAGAAAGAAACTCAACGGTCCTCTCCATTCCCACAAAACAAATATTAACCAAGGTGGCATCCTGAACAACTTTCTTTATTCGCACTTGCTTTGATAAACTTCTCGCTTGTTTTATAAATGTTATACCTGTTCGTTGATTCTTTCAACTTTCTCTCGCTATTCTTTTTGTTGTTGGCTAGGGTGTTTCTTGTGTAAACATATTTAGTGTTGCTGTTGTTAGTTTAGACACCACTATATACTTCATAAACCAACAAGGTTTAAACCCTTCCTTCCACTATTATAATACCGGTTCGTGCCTACTATTGACTAGAACGATTATTATTTTAGATTTTATTGTTTTGGATAGAGACACAAATTATTATTTTTCTGATTTTGAATTGTATGCTGTATCCTGTATTAAAATCTTTGCACTTCTTTATTATTTTAAAGACGACTATAACTGGTTGATAGTTTTTCACCAACTTTGCTACAGAATTACAATTTATCCAAATTTTGGAAGCAGTTATATTAAAATACAAGGGAGAAACGCTTTAGTGGCTATTCAGTGTACTTGAAATCTTCATTGAATGGCTGAAAACATCGTAATACGGTGGGTCCACTATAAGCACAGGACGATATTCAAAATATATTTTTTAAAAGTCGTTTTAGATATTACCCTATAAGATAATTGTAAATTCAGCACACGAAATATTTTGTATTGAATACCTGCCGGCGATAATCCGAACCGGCGACGATTCCTTTGCTGTCCCTATATTAATATTGAAATAGCATATATAATTTGTATATGTTATTGGATGCATACAAGTTACAGGGACATACGGTATATCATTGTTTGTATATTATCCCCTGTATCAAGTTTCCCGTCCTCGTTAAAGCCCTGTAGGTGATTTGGCCTCCAGCAAAAAATATTGTGATGGTGTAAAACTGTAACAGGATCAATTATCCAACTTACGCACATAACAAATCGGCTGCTGTCGTTCCACTATTGTTTCGTTTACTGCGTTCGAAACCGGAGACACGATGAGCTTCGTAAGAGTAAAGATGTCTCACACCAAAAACATTTCTCACACCAGTAAAGGCATTCGGAAATCTAGTTTGAAGTATATAACATAAAAGTTGATTGAAAGCTTTGGACAACTAAGTTGTTTGCTCTATAATATGTCGACAACGCAAGCTTCTCGGAAGGAAAGGCTGGACAGGAATCTGGGAGCTATATTTTCCTATACACACGTTATGGGATTCCCGAATCAGTGGACACAATTAGTTCGAGCAGTTTATTTAGTGGAAACCGGTGAAGAGGAACGGAATCTTAGGCGAGCTGTCAGAGCACATAATAAATTTTGTTACCAACCAGCAGTGTGTTTTCCTCTGTGTATTACACCCGTAATCCGTCAAGGTTGTAATAAAGCTTGTCTATACTTGTTCTGTTATCCAATCGAATTTGTTGCACAAATACTTTACTATTTGGTACAAATTCCGGTCGGTATTGTCATGGAATTATCACTGTTCTTTATATTTCGTATCCTTGCGTTTATTATTAATTGTGGGTGTTGCTGTGGTTACAAAATCTCCAACGAATTGAGGCAGGTTCTGCACCCTCCAAGCTTTCCTTGTTGTTGCTGTAAACCTTCAAAAATCATAAGTGACATTGATGCAGCGTTCAAAAGAAAGTATCCGAATAAAATTCTTATCGAAATGCAAATCTTTGGGCATCACGCTTACTACTTCAAGCCGTCGTTTGAGTCAGTCATAATGGATTTAAATAGTAAATTTACCAATTTTATGCTGATGGAGCCGTCCTATGCGGAATTCAAGTGGCTTCAAAAAATGAATCAAACGGAAAGGCAGATTGCTGTGGCAGAAAAAAGGGTAATGGAGATGCCGGACGAGCTCGATGCAGCTAAATTTCTGCAAAACTTCTTACTCGATGGCGATGCTCCAGAAACAGGAAAGGAGAAAGTACCGGTATAAATAAATTAAAGTATAGTCAGTCTACTGAATCGACTAATTTGATAGTACGTTTTGCCATGTTACTGAAGTTTAAAGAAATCCGTAGGATCACCTTTAGATAACTGTCGTTGAAGTGGAGTGTGTTTCTTCAGCCGGAATTTGGGAGCAACGCGGGATACAGTCTTCTTCCCAGTATACTTCTCCAGCGTTTCTTCAAGGGCTTCTTTCTTTCTCGTAAGATCTTCGATCGCAGTCTTGATAGCCTTCTGGTTTGAATTTGCAGGAAGAGCGTTTAAACTTTCCGAAACACCTTTTAATTCGGATTTAGTGTTCTGGACCGCTTGAGCCTTTAGCACAGACATAGCTTCTTCCACGTACACATCGTCCCAATGGTCCGCGACTATTGGTAGGCACCAGAAAAGGGCTATCTTTGTGTGTTGGACGAGAACAAAAATGCCACCTGCTTGTGCTGGGGCGGTGAATGCCTGACGTAAATAATTGTTTCGATAGAAGGAGTCAAAGAGTTCCTTCCATGAAGGTTGATCCGGGCGTGTTGGTCGGTACCGTTTTATAGCTTTCTGTGGCCAAATTCGGGTACAAAAAAGGTCCACTTTAATGGTACGCGCCTAGACTCCTACTGTTGTTCTATAAATACTTAATTATAATGTATCATTTTGAATAATATCTATATAATAAAGATAACTTATCGTATGCTAATTGACTTGTCATAGAAAAACGCTATATGATATACTCCTGCTGTGTTTCATTTTAATATTATTATTGTTAAGGGTTAGATTTTTATGATGGTATACGCTCTTTGATAAATGTTTATTATTTCGATCAAAAATAATTACTTCCTTCCATTAATTTTAAACAGAATGAAAATTATTATACAGAAGTAATTACGTAACATTTTATGTTACGTGATTTTATCTATGGTGTGTGCATATAATACAAATAAATATTTTTTTCTCTCTGTCTGCAAATGAGTATAATGGTACTTCTATCCCATTATTTGTATAGTGAAACTCCCTATATAATAGAAGAACATAATCACAGAATTGTTGCGTCAACGTACATGCATACAGTAAATGAATTTAACACAGTGAAACTGGAAATATTTTTTTTTTTTTTAATTAATCGGAGGAGAACCGACCTGCGTAATGGGTTCTATTTTACCCTGGGCAGTTACACTGTTGTAATGAACTTGAATGCTTTGTTCGTAGTACTCTTTGCGACTGTTGGCTTTCCGTTTTTTAGACTTGGCTTTTACTAAATCCACGTCGTTGTGGACTCCACAGAATATCTTTGTAGCGTCGGACGAATCGATTTTTATCAGCCATTTGTAGAATTCGTGCAAGAAAAACTCTTCTTTCTTCGTATATTTTATCGTCTGACGTCCTGCTTTCTCTATTCTCAAGGGACAATTCGTGTAATGTATTATCATCAGGTGCGTAGTTGCCTTCTTGGGCGGCTTGTGTGTATCGGCGAACTATCTGTTCGGTGAGGCGATATCGTTGCAGTTGTTGAACGGATTGGCGATAGGGTTTGGAATAGCACTTCAACCTCTGTTTAAGAACATCGTGGATGGAATCGTATTTGATTCGACGAAGATTCAAGGCTTAATCAGTGGTCCTGGGTTCAAAGGTACAATCCACGACATCGGAATGTTTCACACTTGGCTGCTTACCGAAGATGGAAAGTTGATCATGATAAACAATAATATTCTCGCAAACAATCCATTAACGTTGCATTCGTACGACACTAGTCCGTATATTAATAAACGACCGACGCGCACTCCGTCGCTCAAACCAAATTCCTATACGTTTTAGAACGGTACGATTTAGACTCTTGGATTCTAGTCTTCTCGAGAGCAAACTGCTTCTGTTCGAGTTGGTTCAATTGGTAAATATTCATACTAGAAGCGATTATCACAGACATACCACCACATAGAAAGTACATGCCCGTAAAAAATAAAGTAGAATCACACATTTTTATTATTAATATTATTCATATATACTTATTCGCATCTCTTGTTCGGATCGTCCAACAGCACATACTTTGTCTCAAACTTGTACATCTTATAAGCAGTAGCGATATTTTCAAGTGGGCCTATTGCATGTTGCTAGCGTCCAACAGGGAGGGCAACAAAAAAACAAATGTTTTTTTTTAATCCAAGCCTATTGCATGTTGTTAGCGTGCAATAGGGAGGGCAAAAACAAACATTTCGTCGCTCGCATCTTTTTTACCGATGGTATGTGGGTGTAATAATCACGTAACATTTCTGTCAGAAATGTTACGCGATTGCCAAGTATATGCTGTTTCGTAAATTGTTGAGTACTTAATTATATTTATGTTCGTAGTGCGATGCCCTATGTAAGGGTCTTAGAAGGCTTACATCATTGTTTTCGTGAATTTTAAGAGACCAATTTTCATGTTACGTGACTTGTACTTAAACCTTTTCAAATACGTAGAAATATCATGGCTTTCCTATCAAGGTACGATTTCAGGTCCAGAAATGGCTAGTGTGGCGTAACAGCGAAAACATATTTGATGCTGTATAATGTTATGAGTTTGATAATTCTCCATTATCTGCAATTACGTAACATTGTTACGTAATACTGTAAGTACCGACATTAATATTCTAAAAATGGTCAAATCCGCCATCAAATGTTACGTAAATATTACAGGCACATACAATGAGAAAAATGCCGGAAAAACGCAAAAATGATCATATTTCGGAAATTCCTATGTAAATGTTACGTGAACGTTTGAGAATTCCAATTATTCAAATCCGAAGTTACTGTAGATAATAATACTCTCTTTTATCAACAGGACAACACAAGGGAAACCAAATAAGATGCCTTGTATCGAAAGGAGTTTCAGGTTCTTGTTCCTTCCTGCATGATACGCGTAATTATAAAGGAATACAAAGGGGAAGAGAAGGGCCTCCAACTATTCAAATAATTGGGGGAGAGTTTTTTAAATTTTCATTATCTTTCGAGTTATCATAGGAATAGCATAGAATACGCTTGCTATCTTAGTTACGTCGCAGAGATAGAAGGCACACACCATTGTAACTCAAATGCGGTTTTGGAAATTGGCGCGGTGAAGATCCAAAAAATAATACATCTTTTTTTGAATAAAATTTTTTTTCCGGGGACACGGGGGGTGCAGTCTCTTGTACGGAAACGCATAGAAATGTTCATGGTTTCACAGTTTAAGTAAAGAAAATTAGTTAACCAACTGAAGTTCATCGTAGTTTTACTCGTATTTGGAAATCATTTATGCAAACACTGCCCAAGTTATTTACAATGAAGCTTTACACGATTCTGCTTTTAGCTGCCGTGCTCTCTGCAGTTTTTGTGTCCACAGACGCGGCTGCGATTATTTGGGACAGTGCGTCAAATAATAACCTGTTTGTGTCCACTGCGACCCGAGATCAAACACCTACTGAATTGGTGTTTCGGTTTGTAATGCATACGGAGACCGCCGCTGACAGTGAGACAATTACAATTACAGCAACTGGAAGTCTGAATAATGATATCTTCACTGGAACAAGTGGATCAGTCACGTGTACTGTTACCAGTAATGGGGCAGAACCAAGCACTCCTTCGACCTGCGCGATGGGCACCAGCGGTTCCGGAAAAAAAGACACGTTAATAGTTACAGCAAATACTCATGCGCTAGCCGCAGGTTTTGTTGTTGTGACAGTCACAGACAGTATTGCACCAAATGACGACGATGAAAATGTCGTTACTTTTGTTGTATCCTCCGACAACGCCGATGGCGACTCTGTTAACGATAACACTGGCTGGACGCTTTCATTTGGTAAACCGCAGTTATACTTTCTGAAATCAACTTGCAGACAAGGTGGTCCCCAAATTACTAATGGTGCTGAAGTTTCTTGTGCAGAAACTAATTGCCAGACATGTTCAGGTGCGCACGCTGGTTTTGTTGTCACGTCGGGAAAACAAACTGCGACTGATGTGTGCAATATTGGAGCCACACTTAGAAAGTATCGCTGTGATGCACTCTACTATACAGAAACATCTGTTGACATCGCTGTTTCAACCGAAGGTCTTTTTGGGACTCTTACATGCGGTGCCTATAAACAAGGTGAGACGGCACCTGATAAAGATCTAAATTCCTTGTTTTCAGAAGACGCTTTTTTATATTCCGTGAACAGTGTTTACGTGAATGAAAATGACAAAGCTAGTGATCAGGTGGTGAGTCTATTTGGCCTTCCTACTCCCGGTTTACAGTATGATATTTATTGTCATATGGACAATGCCGTGATGAGCCCAGCATTAACAGTGTGGACTGATAAAAACGACAGAATAACGGGCGTTTCGCTTCTTCCTGCAGTTTCTAAAACACTTGACTCGCCTGTGACTATTACATTGACATTTACTCATGTAGCCTTGTTAGAAGATGATGATACTATTGTCTTGTCAAATCTGGTAGCAGGATCTACTGCTATAATGAATGCAAACCCCAGTTGTACAGGAACAGCGAGCGGAAATTCAGATCCTGCTGAAGAGATTATTAAGAGTGCAGTACTGTCTGGTGATAACAAAGTATTAACACTCACAGTAGATGATACTGAGTCGGTGGCAGGCAGTACAGTCACAATCATTTGTAATGGGGCAGGCCTTCTAGCAAATCCTGCTGCAAATACGGTCATACAGTACGATCTTACTGTCTCCGAGCATCCTGTATCATTAGAAAACCTTGTCGGATGGAAAGTAACTTCTTAACTTCGCCAAGTTAGGATTACTCGAATACATCAACCGAAAAAAAACTTGTTAGAGAAGCGCAACCGCACAGGCATAAAGGCCAAAAGGAGTCACCATATGGGCAGTTACCATCGTCTGCAACCTTAACATGATTAATAATCCAACTGTTGGCAAGGTAGTTTTATACGATTTCGAAGCAGATAAAGATAAGCACCCGCAAAAACTTGAGAAGAGGTATTCGTACACTACAACAAATTAAGGCCACATTCCTATGATACTACTTCAGTGTCACCATATGGGGGGATATGTGCTCCAGTGCTCCGAGGATTTAGATTTTATTAAAGAGAGGAGTAATAAAAAACAATATCATACAAATATTAAACCGGTTTTTTGCTTTATATTTTACAAGCACCGTATAATCTTAGCAAAGAGAAGGACAAAGAAAAATTAATCTGAATGGTTTAACATCAAAAATTAACCTTGAGCGGTTTAGACACGTCAAATTGAAAAACACACATTTTTATACTTTTTATCCTCATTTACCTAGATAAACTGAACTTAGATTATTTTTTTTTACATTTTATCGAAAACTTTACGCGTGCCGCGATGCGATCGCAGGCAGCCTGAAACCCGCCGCCGCGCCACCCACTTCGCCCCTGCTCGACCCCGCGTTCCCCGTAAACGACAGCCATGTCATCGGCCCAACCGCGGGGCTGCGTTTGCATTTGGAGCCAGCATGTACGCACGCGTGGCACGAGCAGTAATGCGGCACTACGGCCACGTGTCTGCCACAAGACGCGATCCATGCATTTACCCCCGTTTCAATGCAAGCGTTCCGTTTTGCGCCCCCCACGGCAGAATCCCTTCCTTTCAATGCATTTACAACCTTCACCCGCCTAATGCACGGCACGGCCTTCAGCGTCTTGCGCACGTCTTCGCTCTCGCCCCAAACGAACGTGCTGGAGATGTCCAGAGTTTGCAGCCCGCGTCCCAGCACTGACAACACGTTTATCATCTCGACCAGGTTGGTGCGCACGCCAGAGAGAATAAGGGTCCGCAAGCGAGGGGGGTCAGGCAAGGCTTTCAGGCGCCCCGAACAGTAGAAAAAAACTTTGCACGCGTCGAACTTTCTCGGGGCCGGCAAACTCCTTCCCGGGCCACTGTCCACGTCCGCTCGCTTTTCCGAAGGCCCAAACTCTACGTATTTCAGCCGATCATGATCAGTGCACAACGTTTCAAAGCAGTG
>JACLAC010026293.1_pt1 | contig 13209 bp, 11 predicted proteins | sample 8027881 | NCBI WGS metagenome assembly JACLAC01 (sample SAMN15725517, study PRJNA655200) | protist metagenome | isolation source: fluorescence activated cell sorting (FACS) single amplified genomes of... | place: Spain: Blaines Bay Microbial Observatory, Mediterranean Sea | collected 2016-01-19 | reverse complement strand
CAGCCGCTAATCGGAACCACTTAACCGCCGTCTTATAGTCGTGTGGAACATCCCCTTTTTTTTTATCGTAAGTCATACCCAGAGCGGTTCGGGCATCGCCATTCCCTTGTTCGGCAGCAAGTCGGAACCACTTCACTGCGCCCTTGTAGTCCTTCACAACCCCCCGTCCTACGTCGTACATAAAACCCAGATTGAACTGGGCGTCGGCATTACCCTGTTCGGCGGCAAGTCGGAACCACTTAACCGCCATCTTATAATCCAGCGAAACACCTTCTCCGTCGAGGTACATTAAACCCAGATTGCGCTGGGCATTGGCATTCCCTTGTCTCGCCAGAGCTTCCCACTCACGGAGCGCAGTGGCGTAATCACCAGATGCGTATGCATCAAGGCCTTTAAAGTAATCAGCACCCCACGCAGCACTGATGGTTCCCAGTGAAAGGGAGAGAGTCAGGTAGGTTGTCGTGAGTAGATTTCGCATTCCCAAACTCACGTAAAGCTATTCGTGGTGAGAGTTAGTGTGTGCAGGAGTGGTGGCGGGGTCAAATCGTCAGTTAAATGGAAAGACTGAATCTGAAGGGAAATTAAAGCAGCGTCCGCTGAGTCTTTGGGGATGGGGATCCGCCTGGTATTTGACAGGACTTTGAGGGGAATCGTTATAGATTAGGAACGGCCCGTGAGCTTTTGGCGGGTGGCATCTAAACCAACTTCGGTTGGCATGATGAAGAGACAGTCCAGCGCACAAACATTCCAGTTGGGATGGCAATGAAAGTTATAGTGTGAAGAAACCTCAGGTCGGGAGTTCGAGCCTCTCCTGCGGCACCATTTCTCCCGCTCACAACTTGTCCAAGGGCCAAGTCCGTGAAGGGTGTTAGGCGACAACCACTGTCTGCCTAATAATATTGCGTATTTGGCATAACCCGATTTTTTTCAATTAATTTTATTGTTGATAACCCATTAGTATAGTTGCCCTTTAAGCCTCTTAAAACGTAGCATGATTGTGATCTAATGTGATGCAGTCGGATCAAGCCACAGGCGTGTGATAAAAGTACAAGCTATCTCAGCAATTGAGATAAAATATACGACCGCCACATATTCTATCCCCATTTGGTAAAACTTTGTGGCAGGAATTTAAAGGAAAGTGTCATGGTGAATTCACCAACTGATCTCTCTTCAGAAAATATTTTTGATATTCTTAGCACAACGCGGGCAATGCGTCGCCTCAAGTTAGATCCGGTTCCAGATGAATTAATAATTAAAATATTAGAGGCTGGCACCCGCGCGCCCAATGGTGCGAATAGCCAAAGCTGGCATTTCATTGTTGTTAAAGATTTGGCTATTAAAGAAGCCGTTCAAGTTTGGTATAAAAAGGCGCTCGATGAGATCGTCGGGCCGCGTTATGCGTCTAGCGCACCGCCGGCGGGTTCGACAGCCGAAAAATATCATCGGCAACATTTAGCTGTAGAATATTTGACAGAGCATTTTCATGAAGCTCCCGTATGGATAGTCGCCTGCATTAAACATGATAACCCCCTGATCCCACCTAACAGGACGGCAGGCGCATCGATCTATCCAGCGGTTCAGAACATGCTATTAGCCGCCCGTGCACTCGGTTTGGGGGCTAGTCTGACAACACGTCACTTACTTTATGAAGAGGAAACGGAAAAGGCTCTGGGTTTACCAGAGGGTGTGCACTCATACGCTATAATTCCAATTGGCTATCCTATTGGTAACTTTGGTCCGGTAGGTCGTGGTAACTTGCAAGACTTTGTTTCCCTGGATCGTATTGGTGAGCACTGGAATGCCTTGGATTAAAGTAGGGCATGCTACCCAAGGTATTCCTTACGATTCATCATGACGCTACGGAATTTTTAATTTTCTTTATCCATTCAGATTTTGTTAATTTCTGCGTCTTTCATGATGCGTTGAAGAGATTGCGCGGTCATGGGTAACTCGTTCAGTTCAAGAAACTCAAAGCACATCATTACGGTGTGCCACAACGCAGAGAGCCATTGTTTGCGATTGGGATTAGGGGAGACGTTTGCAAGCTGATTGCACGCTGAATGGGAGGGGGGATGAACGAGAGGTGCTGACCCTATTTCCTAAGGGTTCGTCATTTCACCCCACAGTCCAAGGCGCATTGATTGACCTGGAACTGGATGAGCAGGACGCACGCGAGATAAGTCTCATTCGAGAGGAAATCAGACGCCCATCGTCCTATGAAATCATTCGTGCCATCCCTAAGAATCCACCAAGACCATCACGGTTCCATGAGCACCACAAGGGGTTCAAGAACTTCTATTTCAATACCTAGTGCTGTGCGTGGGGTGAACCAGCACCAACCATCACGCAAAGTGGAAATCAGCTGGGTGGAAGAGGCGGAATCTGCCATCCTGAAGAGGAAAGGACGGTCACCATTCGTGAGTTGAAACGACTGCGTTCCCTGCCGGAAGATTTCAAACGGACAGGGAACTTCAATCAGAGCGCTGAACGCATTGGTCGCGTGGCGCCTCCAAGGGTAACTGAGGCGGTTGCAAAATCGCTCTATGAGAAGGTGTTAGCACCCTGCTGAGGGTGCTTTATTGTCACGCGCACACCAATTGCCCATTGATCGACCTCACGGGTTAGGGGTGGCGCTAGTTTTTTATCCCCGCCTCACGGCGCATTTTGAATATTGGGTCGTTCGGATTGCGCTGCTGCTGTGCCCACTCCGGCTTAACAGGCGGTGCTTTTCCCGTGAAAACACGGGTCGATTCAAATACGCAGACCCGGTCGGCAATTAACCATGGACCACCATCCCGACGCTCCACACGGTCAACATACCTGCCATAGGAAGAGAGCTGCATCGGATCAGCACCATCTCCCGCGCCATAGGCCTTCTGTCCCCGTTCATCTAGCGTATGTGCCGTCATAAAATAGGTTTCCGTTACCGCAACTGTCTCGGAAGCGAACTCAATCAGGCAATTTCCAAGAAAATGCATACATTGCGGCAGTGGGCCTGCCCGCTCACTTGCAAACGCAATGAAACCCGGAACGTCACCAACAAAATCTCCGTGATCATCGCGAGCGTCTAGGTGATAAACGTCTCGCACCGTTTCCCAATCACCCCGATCAACGCCACGAGCGTAGCGCATCATGAGATCGCGGATTTCCTCGCGGTCGATGATCTGCTGCATCGTTAATCCCATGACGGGCTCCTCCTTTCTCGCTTATTTTGGCGGCGGTGATCCAGGCTCGAACCATGAATCGACATACTGTTGTCTCAATACGCAATGGATCGAGCAATCAAAACTAGCGCGACCCCAGGAGGCGATTATCGCAGTGTTAGTGCGGTTGTCGGATGGTTCTTTGCAAAAAAGGCGGAAAGAGAGGTTGGCGGGGTAATTTCAGCGATAAATCAAGTTGATCCGACGGTGTAAACGTTTACACAACCAAAAATATTCTTATAAAACATTGTTTTATAAGAATATGCTATTAGGTCTGGTTGTTTGTAAACCTCAGTTCCGTGGTTCGAGTCCGTGTGCCGGCACCAATACCGTTGCGCGCTCCCCGACTATCGGGTGACGGGTCTGTGTTACCTCTCGTGGCATAAAATTCCGGTACCCGGCGTCTTGAAAGCCACGTGCTCGGGCAGGCTCGCGCAAGGCGTCCCGGTATCGTGGGGACGGTTGGCTTTAGCGCGGTAGCATCTCCGTCAAAGGCCGCAAGTTCGACGGCTGCGGCGTAAAGCCGACCCCGAGCTCGTTAACCACTTCAACGATGCGATCGTTGAACGGCGTCGCTACGCCAACGTCACGGCCTTTGGCGGAAACGAGCCCGTTCAGGTACTCGATCTCCGTTCTTCGTCCTTTCAAGGTATCTTGCAGCAGCGAAGGCCGACCACCGACTGCAAATTTTCCCGCCGCCGCGATGGAAGATTCGACTTCTTGAACGTTCCGCCCTCGGGCGGCATCGACCAATGCGTCGGGGTCCACGTTCAGCACCGGCTCGAGCGTGTGCCCGAGTGCTTTCGCCACGAGCACCGTCTCAGCGCCCAGCTGGATGCCTACTCGGCGTGGCTCGGGCAGCTCACGAACTTCGGCGGTGCCCCAGCCAGTCAGGCCGGCGACGCCGTTGTTCATGCAGTTAATCATGAGCTTCGACCAGCGCTCTCCCCAAAGGTTGGTGGTCACTGCGGACTTCGCGACGTGGGCCAACATGCTCGCGAGTTCCTGTGCGCGATCGCTCTGGGCGCCGTCGAGCTCTCCGATCTTGAACCCGATGGGGTTGTTGTCCGTTCTCAGCACGATTCCGGGCTCGTAGCAGGCCGCGCCAATGACGACAATCGCGCCGAGCGTTTGCTCGCGCCCCGCGATTGCCGCGACGGTCTCGTCGTTGATTCCGTTCTGGAAGTCCACGAAGGCGCCGCCTTCGGCTAGATAAGGGCGCATGAACATCGTAGCCCACTCGGTATCGTATGCCTTCACCGAGACGAATATGTAGTCGAACGGCTGCGTGACTTGTTGCAGCTCGTGGAGGTGGAGTGCTGTTGGACGGGCATGCAGCTCGTCATCGAGCCGCGTGACGGTGAGGCCGCGCTGCTTGATCGCCTCGATGTGCTCAGGCCATTGATCGATGAGCGTAATGTCGAAGCCCGCATGCGCCAATGCGCCGCCGACGTTGCCCCCGATTCCGCCCCCGCCAATGATGGCGATCCGTTTGCCGTTAGACATCGTCCTCTCCATCCGGTCGCTGAATTCGCTGTACGCGCAGTGTAACGGTTACCCGTTGCGGGCGCGCGAGCCTACCCACTCCATCGAGTCGCCGTGCGGGTGGGTGTAGCCCAAGAGCTCGTCGCGCCGCTCGCCGTCGAGAAACCAGGTGCGCCCGAGCAAGAAGCGAAACGCTGGCTCGGGCGCCGCCAGGGCCGTAATCTCCGGAACGACCCCTCGCACCTCGTTGCTCAGCCACACGATGGGCCGACGCTTCGACGCCCGGACAAGTTGCGCTGCGAGTAAGCTCCTCCGGTCTCTTGCGACATAGGCGAGGACCGCGGAGTGGAACACCACGACCGTGGCGTTGGGTGGCGCGGCCGAGAGCAACGACTCAACGTCACGTGTGAGATCCCCGGACTGGACAAGCACTGGCAGATCCCTCGCGCGGGCAATTGCAGCCTCGAGTCGGGTACGCCGGAGTGGATGGTCAGGCCAAACACACGCGAGAAGCCAATCAACGTCGTCGCTTTTCCTTAAGTCGACCGGCTGCAGATCCAGGCCCCGTCGCCAAATGATGTTGGGTAACGTCGTCGGTAAGGGTGCATCACCTCCAATGGTGCACGACAGGCAAGGCGTCTGCGCATCAGCTAAGCGGCGTGAACCGTAGTCGAACCCATAGTGGTCCAAGTTCAGTACCAAGCCCGCGGACGCGCCGACTTCGAGTAGTGCAAGCGGGCCTTGGGGCAGGGCCGGAAGCAGGCACGCGGCGCGTCCGACTTCATTAGTTTGTGTGCGTCTGGTGCGCATGAGGTGTACGACTTGTTCGCGCGCGCCTTGGAGCAATCGGTGGAAATCGGCTGCGTCATGTGGCATCCCCGCAGGGCCTCGGAGGAACTGCGCCGCGGCAAAGAATAGATTCGGCTGATAGTTCGGTTGCTGTGCGAGGAAAGCGAGCAGCATCTCATCGTCTGCGACGCTTCGAGCGAGCGCATCGTAGTGAGGTGCGTATCCGTTTGCGCATTCATCGTCCGCAAACCGGAGATACCGGCGACGAACCGAATCGATGGCTTTATCGGTCATTGAGGGCTCTATTGGACTGTCGGTGACAGTGCTGTGTGAGAAGGGCGTACGGTATGGTGTGCGAGCGCACACCTTGCGTGAAATCCTCCCAAGGGCTGTACGGGCTCTTCACTCGCCTGCTCGAACCCCTACTGCGCACCAGTACGGCTCGTGCTCGGCGAACCGGATGTTCACCAAGCCCGCTGCGGCCATCATCGAGCGGATTTCCGCTTTGGTGAATCGCTGCTCCAGGCGTGTTCCGAATCGGTCCAGCGCATCGGTGCGCAAGGTGTAGAAGTCCTTGTCGCGGTAGGCGGCTAAGGGGAAGTGGGCTACATTTGCGCCGCATGCCTCGGCAAGACGCGCACCCCTCGAGAGCGGCCAGTAGATTCCGAGTGCGATTGCCTCGGTGACCCCGCGTTTTGCGAAAGTGGGGAGTTTGGAGACAACCCGCCGGGCAAGATCGCTTGCGCGCCAAAGGGCCCGGAACCACGCCGGCCGGTCGTCAAGTGCGTAGTACAGGTAGACGAGGAAGGGAGCGCCTGGCTCGAGCTTTGAAACGCAAGCGTGCAAGCCGGCCGCGGTATCGGGCACATGATGCAATACCCCGAGGGAGTAACCGAATGCCATCGATCCGTCCTCAAGCGGCATGTTGTCGACGGTGGCTTGATGAAATTCACAGTTTCTCCGGCCGGCGAGATTCCGCCTCGCGACTTCGAGGGCCGGACCGGCCGGATCGATGCAGTGCAATCGACCGACCTGGGGCGCGCAAAAGTACGCCCAGCGTCCGCTGCCGCAGCCGAGATCGAAACCTTCGGCATCCGGCGCGAGTTCGTTCCAGGGAAACAGCGCGAAGTACGTATCGAACAGCTGCTTCAGCTCCGCGTGCGATACGCCAGTTTGATCAAACGCGGCCCATTCTTCGCCAAAGTTGGCAATGACCTGTGGATCTGCGTTCGATTTGGTCATTGGGGCAACGCGTTTGGCTTCATGGGGCCCGAGGGGAGTGGGACGGGCTCTTCTGGATGTGGCGAATGTCGACAAACCTCCCCGGCAAGCGGGCGCTGGCGCGACGCTGGAGCTCGCCACACCCCGGTCCGAGCATCGAACCGGCCGCGATCGCGTCAAAGGCTGGACCGAGTTCTCGGCGCTTGAGTCCTTGGCCTAACGGTTCACTGTGCTGTCGACTGGGTAGTACGCGCATTGACTCTCGACTGGTACTGTAAAGCGTACACCGAAGGTGTGCTGCTAGAGATACAGAGTAACAAGTTTTGACCTAGGCTCCGCGTCAGAAGGCACGCCTATAACCCGGCACCAAACGCGGCGAGCGGCACGACGGCTGCTGTTATTTTCTCCTAACCCACGAGCCCTAATCGCGAGGACCGTTACCAGTGGAGCTAGGGCCCCACTTAATTGAACCAGAGTTGGTAACCCAAGCTTGCGGCAACAAACATTGCTGAAGAAAACGAGACCGCGAGGGCTATTGGCAACGTTACGCGAGGCAATCCCGGTGCGTTGCTACAGCCCGCGCAAGGGGGCGGCCTATAGTGACTGGGCGAGGCGATACAATTGGTTTCGCTTGAGCATACAGCCGACGGGTGCGGGAGATGAGTGTGGCCGTATTTCACTCTGCGCTCGTTGTCGAAGGGGAGGTGGCCGCCAGCACGCAGAGCCAAGCGCTCAATGCAGTGGTGTGTCTCTAACGAGAGGTCATCGGTCAGCCGCTGAGTGACGTGGCCGTATTCCGTGCGACCCCCTCAGCGATGCAACGGCTTGCCGGTTCCGAGGCGGAGCGCAGACCTTGAAAATATCCTTGCACGGTGCAGTGCGGGACACGGGAGACCGCATCGGCAACATCGGGATGGAGCGCGCTCAGCCACTCGAAAAACGCTTCGGCATCGAGCGGCGCAGCAGCGTCTCGCGCGTAGTTGCGCCAGGCTCGGCCAAGCAGGTGTGCGGTGAGTCCGTCCATAAGGGAATTGTCTCTAGCTGCCGTCTTGCGTTCATTGACGCAGGTCACGGCCCGACAATTCACCGTTCGCCTTTCGCGCCCAATCGTTAGCGCCCTCCACGGCACAACTCTGGTATAACGCCGTCTCGAAGCCGCCCCCTCGCAGCGAGCGGTGATCAATTTGTCAGAGATGGAAGTGTCAGTATGAGCCCAGCCGACAATCCGATGCCCGAGGGATTGGTGTTCCCGGATTTCGATGTCACGGTAACGGAGCAAGCGCAGCGCGAGAAGCTGCTGTGCTGTGCTGTTGATCCCACGGTGCACGGTCGTTTGGTCGACATCACTGCTTTGGCTGGTGAGACCATCATGGCGACGAAACATGCGGGAATTTCCATCAACGGCAGTGTTCACGTCGGTCAATATTTCGATCTGCGCGAGCCCATCGAGCTGGGAGAGCCGCTCGTGCTGCATGGTCGGGTGACGAAGGTGGCGGAGGAGCCACGCGGTCATATGATTACTTGTAATTTCGAGGCCGAGCGGCCCGATGGCACTGTGCCGCTGGTAATGGAACGCACGTCGCTTAGGATGGCCGCGCAGTCCTCAACCAAGGGCCCGCTGGGGAAGGGCGCTGCACGCCCGCCCGAGCGTGAGTCGATGCGTTTCGAGGCGAGCAAGCAGCTCGAGCCCGACAAGGTGGCTCAGTACAGCATCGAAGCGGAGAATCTGATTCACTCCGACCCGGAGGTGGCCCGGCAGTTCGGATTCCGCGCCCCGATTGCGGGCGGCTTGATGGCGGTGCGCATGATGATGGAAGTGCTTGCTCGCCGAGGGCCAATCACGCAACTGCAGATGTCCGTTCGTTTCCGTCGGCCCATGTTTTGGAACGACCTCCTCGAGGTCCGAACCCAGCGAACCGAGAATGCCCCGGAGTCTTTCGCTGTGTTTCAAGCCGAAGGAAAAGTCGTCAACGATGCCGTGGTGCACGCGTTGAGCGGGGAGCACACGTAAGCGTACGGTCAATCGGAATGTTTTACTCGTAGTGCCCTACCTCGTCGAGAGCCTGGCTCAAGATCGCCTCCGCGTCTATTAGTCCGGTATCGTCCTGCACCGATTGGCAAGCTTCCAACAGGTCGCGAAATCGGGGCCCTGGTGTCATGCCGCGTTCGATGAGGTGGCGTCCGGTCACGACCGGTGCGGGGGCGCGGTCGTCGACGAGGGCGCGCGAGGCACCAGCGCGGAACGCGTCTAGCCACGGGATGCGGTGGGCGAGCGCCTTCTCGGTGGCTCGGGCGAGATATTCGGACACTGCAAGATCGAGTAATGTCGCCAGTTGAACGTCTCCGCTTGTGAGTTGTCGGGCAAGACGCCGGTAGCCTTTCAGGCCTGCGCGTTGCGCTACCAGCGACGGAGGTATTAGATGCGCGCCGACCAGTGTCTCCACCTGGCGCGTCAACCGATTGCCCGCGGCAAGCCGAGTCAATAACGCCCTCGTTTGTTGCACCCCAGCCGCTTCATGGCCGGGCGCGCTCACCCGCCCTTGCGCATCGACCTCTGTCGTGCCGGGCTTGCCGAGTGCGTGGCACAGGGCAGCGAGCATTAGCGGTAGCGTAACGGCGCCGCCTCGTCGAGCCGCGGCTTGATCGACGACGAGAAGCGTATGCGTCCAAACATCCCCTTCCGGATGCCGCACTGGATCCTGAGGTACACCCACGAGGGCTTCGAGCTCCGGGAAGAAACGGAGCAAATTGCTGTCCCTCAAGAAGAGCAGGCCCCAAGACGGCCGTACGCCCTTGGTTAACAGCTTCTTGAATTCCTCGCCGACCCGTTCGGCGGCGAGTTCCGAGAGGTCCAAAGAACGGCACAGCATTAACAGACGCGCCGTCGGCTCGAGCTCGAAACGGGCAATGAATTGTGCGCCGCGAAGTGCGCGCAATGGGTCCTCGGCGAAGTGCTCCGGGTCCGTGACCTCCAACCGGCCCGCCTCTAGATCCGCTTGACCTTCGTGAGGATCCAACAACTCTTCGCGCAACGGGTCCCAGCCCATGCTGTTGATGGTGAAGTCACGTCGCCGGGCGGCTTCCGCGAAATCGAGGCCGGGATCGAATGTGACCTCGAAACCTCGGTGCCCTGGGGCGACCTTGCTGTCACGCCGGGGCAAGGAGAAGTCGACGTCTATCCCTTTGACCTTGAAAACACCGAACGCGCGGCCGATGGTCAGCACATCCCCGAACCGGCCGAGTAGCGCATGCAGGTCGTCGCCATCGAGGCCGAATACCTCAATATCGATATCCTTGGCATCGGTGCCGCGCAGGCAATCCCGAACGTAGCCGCCGACGATTACCGCCCGTCCTCCCGCGCCATTGATCGCGGAGAAGACAGCGGTTAGCCGTTCATCAATGCCACGCCAATTGTCCATCCTGCACCTGCGGGCCGTGCGCTCCTTCGGTTCTTTCACTTCAACGAGAGCCAACGGGCACGGTTCACCCGCGGCGCGCGTATTCGCTGCTACGGAGAGTTTCGCCGCGGCCCGAATGGATTGGAAGTTGTCCACCCGGAGTACCGGTTCCTCGCTGAGGGTGAGACAGTAGAGGTCGAAGCACACCTCACACCCGTCTATCCGGCCACCGAGGGGTTAAACCAAACCGCCCTGCGGCGGTTTGTGGGCGCCGCATTGAGTCGACTCGAACGCGAACCGATATTGAGCGAGCTGCTGCCCGATGCGATTCGGCAGGCGAACGACTTGCCGAGCTTGCAAACCGCCCTGGCCTTCGTGCATCACCCGCCGCCCGACATCGACCTCAAGGCACTCGAAGCCGGCGCCTTGCCCGCGCAACGCCGTCTCGCGTTCGAAGAGCTGCTGGCGCATCACCTGAGCTTGCGACTGGTACGCCGAACCATCGACCACCAGGCAGCACCTGCCTTAAAGGGCGACGGACAGCTCATCGGATCATTTCGCGACCGGCTCGGCTTCGCCCTGACTGCGGCGCAGTCCCGAGTGACCGACGAGGTGCTCGCGGATCTCGCAGAGACACGCCCAATGTACCGGCTGCTGCAAGGCGACGTCGGCTCGGGCAAGACCGTCGTCGCCGCCCTCGCCTGCTTGCGCGCGGTGGAAGCCGGGCACCAAGCGGCGCTAATGGCGCCCACCGAGCTATTAGCGGAGCAACACTTCCGCAACTTCGAGACATGGCTCGCTCCGCTCGGGGTAAAGCTCGCATGGGTCGCTGGCAAGGCGCCTGCCCGGGCCCGGAAATCAGCCGCCGCGGCGATCGCGAACGGGGATGCCGACATCGCAATTGGCACTCATGCCCTGTTTCAAGATGAGGTCCGGTTTCGATCGCTCGCCTTGATCGTCATCGACGAGCAACACCGCTTCGGCGTAGACCAACGACTGGCATTGCGAGAGAAAGGGGTCAGCGGGCAAGCGCATCCGCACCAGTTAATCATGACGGCAACGCCCATCCCCCGCACTCTGGCCATGACAGCCTATGCCGATCTCGACACCTCGGTCATCGACGAGCTGCCGCCGGGACGAACGCCAGTCGAGACCGCGGTGGTGCCGGATCATCGTAGAGACGAGGTGGTGGCACGCGTGCACGCCGCGGCGGACTTCGGGCAACAAGCGTACTGGGTGTGCCCGCTCATCGAAGAGTCGGACGTGCTCGATTACCAAGCAGCGACCGACACCGCCGAGAGCCTGTCCGCGGCGCTGCCTGATTTGACCATCGGACTCGTGCACGGCCGGCTCAAGGCGGGCGAGAAAGATCGGGTCATGAGCGCATTCATCGCGCACGAGGTCAACGTGCTCGTCGCAACCACCGTCATCGAGGTCGGCGTTGACGTCCCGAACTCGAGCCTCATGGTCATCGAGAACGCGGAACGGCTGGGGTTGTCCCAGCTGCACCAGCTGCGAGGACGGGTGGGGCGGGGGAGTCAACGCAGTGTCTGTGTCCTGCTTTACCACGCGCCGCTCTCACGCATGGCGAAAGAGCGGCTCGCGGTGATCCGACAAACGACCGATGGCTTTGAGATTGCCCAACGGGATCTCGAGCTTCGCGGACCAGGCGAAGTGCTTGGCACGCGACAGACCGGGCTGGCCCAGTTTCGCATCGCGGACTTGCACCGTGACCGGGAGCTTCTCCCCGCGGTAGGCCGGGCGGGAGTGCTGCTGCTCAGCGACCATACCGAGTGCGTCGCCCCCATGGTACAACGCTGGCTCGGCCACGCGGTCGCCTACGCCGACGCTTGAAGCGCCGAAGCGCCGGGACGACAAGGGCATCGGCTACACTCGCGCTCATGGGCATTCCCTCAACCCATTGGTCCGGGCGCTTGCGCGATTACAGCCAGCTCATGCGCATCGACCGTCCGATCGGGACCCTGCTGCTGCTTTGGCCAACATTGTGGGCATTGTGGATTGCCGGCAACGGACGACCCGACCCCACGCTCGTCGTAATCTTCACCCTCGGTGTCTTCGTCATGCGCGCGGCAGGATGCGTAATCAACGACGTCGCGGATGAGAAGCTCGATAGTCAGGTAAAGCGTACCCGGGAGCGCCCCCTCGCTGCAGGGCGGGTAAGCCGCCGCGAAGCCCTAGGGCTTTTCGCGGCGTTGATGGCCCTCGCCTTCGTGCTCGCCACCTTTCTCAATCCCCTCGCCTTGGGTCTTGCGGGGGTTGGCGCGTTCTTGGCCGCAACGTACCCGTTCACCAAACGCATCACCGATCTCCCGCAAGTCTACCTGGGGGTGGCTTTCGGCTGGGGGATCCCCATGGCGTTTGCTGCCGAGCTCGGTCATGTGCCTCCCGTGGGGTGGTTGTTGCTGCTCGCCAACGTCTGCTGGGCCGTCGCTTACGACACTATGTACGCGATGACCGATCGCGATGACGACATCGTGGCGGGCGCCCGCTCAAGTGCCATCCTATTCGGCCGCGCTGACCGGCTGTGGGTCGCTGTGTTCCAGCTTGCAACGCTTGGGCTTCTTACAGGGATAGGGCTCGGATTGGGCTTGGGGTCGCTCTACTATCTAGGCCTCGTCGGGGCGCTCGGCTTCGCGCTCTATCAGCAATACCTCATTCGCACCCGCGAGCGCCTGCCGTGTTTCGCGGCATTTCTCAACAACAATTGGCTCGGCGGAGCCATCTTTCTCGGCTTGAGCTTGAGCTACACCCTATGACCCCTGCCGTGCGTGCCGCCGAAAAGGCCCAGATCGCCTTTTCGCTCCACAAGTACAGCCACGATCCCAAGAATCGAGCATACGGTGAAGAAGCCGCGGATCGCCTCGGGTTTCCCGCGGAGCAGATGTTCAAAACCCTCGTCGTTGATCTTGGCGTCGCGCTTGCGGTCGCTATCGTTCCGGTTCCAGAGAAGCTCAATCTCAAGGCGTGCGCAAGCGCTTTCGGTGCCAAGCGTGCGGAGATGGCCGATCCGAAGCATGCCGAGCGGAGCACAGGGTATATCTTGGGAGGCATCAGCCCGCTTGGTCAGAAGAAACGCCTTCCAACCGCACTCC
>JACLAC010014867.1_pt1 | contig 13216 bp, 9 predicted proteins | sample 8027881 | NCBI WGS metagenome assembly JACLAC01 (sample SAMN15725517, study PRJNA655200) | protist metagenome | isolation source: fluorescence activated cell sorting (FACS) single amplified genomes of... | place: Spain: Blaines Bay Microbial Observatory, Mediterranean Sea | collected 2016-01-19 | reverse complement strand
TTGTAAAAATTGATTTTAATATTGGCGCGCAAGGCGCAAGAGAAGATGTTATGGAAGACATGTATCAAAAGTCTATTACAAGCCTTTTTGATTACGTAAACAAAACAATGTCTAAAGATAATTTGTCTGCTATAGAAAAATCACAAAGAGAAATATTAAAAAAGTACAACAAGCTAAATGCGCCTGCCGTTTTTGATGAAAATGGCAACGAAATAAAATCAGCTGGTCCTTTAAATGTTTCAAAACAAAAAAAAGAAGAAATAAAAAAAGATGTTAACAATATTAGCTTTGCTGTTATTGAAAGGCAAATTGAAACTGGTTTTTATGGGGCTAAAACTGTTACAGACCAACCATACGAACAAGAGTTAAAAACTTCTAAAAATCAATTAATAAAATCAGGTATACAAAACCCTACTCAAGAACAAATTATAAAAAACGCAAAGAATAATATAATCCAAACGCGTATACAAGAGCTATATGATCAAAAAGCAACTGATTATATGAACTCTAATAAGGTTGAAGAAACTGATTTAGATGCTTTGTTAAAATTAGGTAGTTTTTTAAATAAAAAAATAAATTTTGAAACTAAAAAAAGAATATCTAAAAACGATACAAAGCTATCAAATCTTATAAATGATTTTGAAGTAAATTTAGATGATATAAACAGTCAGATAGGTTTAGCTAATGAGTTTATTAAAATAGTTAGCTCTAAAGAACCTACTAATTTAAATGTTAGCGATAAAGAAGATAGAATTGTTCTTGAAAATGGTACTATTATGGCTAAATCTGATTATGATAATTATTTAGTGGCCGTTAGTTCTTATCAACAAGCTTATAATGAAATAGAAAAAGTTCAACAGCAATTGTCTAATGACATACAAAAAGTTAAAGACGAAGATGTAAAACTTGATTTAGTTAGAAGAAACTATAACGATGGTCAAAAGTTTATAAATTTAATTGGTACTGGTTTCGTGGATATAGCGGTTAAAGCAGCTTATGGATCAAGTAAATTACAATCAGGTTTAGCTGGTATTGACAACAAGCTTATAGATAAAGATTTTATACAATATCAAGAAGCTAGCGAGATATATAGAAATAAATTTCAAAAAGATATAAAATTCGAAAAAGCATTTAATAGTAAAAATATGGGTAGGTTCTTGTTGCAAGAAGTGCAAAACCAAGCACCTATATTTGCTACTATATACACAGGCCCCGTAGGTATAAGTGTTTTAGGTTTATCTAGTTCTGGTGAAAACTGGAGTAGAATAGTACAAGAAGATAATCTTTATGGAGACGAAACTTCTTTATTTAAAAAAATGCTTACTAGTGCTGGTTATGGTGCGGCTGAAGTAGTGTTTGATAGATATTTAACGCTACCTGTAATGAGACGTAGTGGTAGATCTTTATTTGGTAGTATGAAAAAATTTAGAGATGCCACTAGGCCTAGTATGTTATCTTATACAAAACAATTTGGCAAAAGACAACTTTTATATGATCCTGCTTTAGAAATAGCTTCTGAAGGATTAACAACTGTAACACAAAACATTATAACAGGTAGACCTATTTCAGAAAACTTAGGTCACGCTTTATTTAGCGGTGGTTTGTTTGGTACTGCATTTGGCCACGTGCCTTTTTACAAGGGCTTAGTTATGTCAAAGTTTGGCGATTATGATAGCTACGCTGGCTTTAGAGATAATTTAAATAAAATGTCAGGCTTGCAAATAACTCTTAAAAAATTAAATACAAGTTTAAAAGCAAATAAAACAAAAGGTAATGATACATCTGCTATAGAAGGAAACGTAGAAACTGTTAATCAAGAAATAAACCGTTTGCAAAAAGAAAATGACGGGATTATAAAAACTGTTGAAAAGAAAACAAATAATTTATCTAAAAGGTGGTTCGATACATATAACGCGGCCACCGTTGCACAAGAGCAAATACGTATCGATGTTGAAAATATAAGTAAAGACGAAAGTCTTTCTAATGTTGAAAAGCAAAAACTAATAGATATTAAAAAAACTATGTTTGATAGTTTTCAAGCAACTAGAGATATTTTAAGAGATGATAAAAACTTTGGTAATGCTTATGCTGGTTTTAGAAACAGCGATAAACAATCAGACAAAGATAGGTTACAAGAAATACAAAGTCAAGCTACAACAGAATTAATAAACGAAGGTAAGTTAGAGCCAAATGATGATGCTATAGATACTAGAGCTAGAATAATTTATAACACACAGGAAATAAATAAAGATTATAATAGTAAAAAATCTATGCTAGATGGTGCTGGTTTTAAAAATTTTCAAACTGTAAATCAGCTTATTAATTTTGTAAATAAAATGGATTTATCTGATGCAGATAAACAAGCTATTATATCTGGTTTTGAACAAGGCGCACACGGTGTAAATGTTGTGGAAGCCAATGGTAATATAACACCTATGCAGGTTGTAGAAAATATGGCTAAAGCTGATCGTTTAGAAACTAGAACCCATGAGATTGGTCATGCTGTTTTTGCTTCGGCGTTTGGTAATAATCAAGAAGCTTTTGATGGTATTGCAGATTCCGTATTAGAATTTGTTAAACAAAGAAATCCTAATTTACATTTAAGGCTTTTAAACCAAGTACAAAGATACGCAAAAGGTGATAAAAATATTCCTGAAGGAAAAAAAGAAGGTGATTTAATAAGTGAGGAAGTTTTAACTAATTTTTTAGAGCTTATAGCTGAGGGCAAAATAGATATTAAATCTGAAAAAAATAAAGGTTTAGGTGGTTTTATAGCTAACGCTTTAAATTTAGGTTCTAAAAAATCTTTAGGTGAAAAAGCTGATTTTAATTTTGAAGGAGAAACAGATGCTATTAACTTTTTAATTAATCTTGGTAAAAAAATAAAAGCAGGTACACTAACTATAAAAGATATTGAATCTATAGAGCGTGGTAAAATAGCGGAAAAAGTAGACACAAAGCCTGAAACTACATTTTCTAAAGAAGCTTCTGACAACGTACAGCGTATATATAATGAGCAAGGTGAGGCTGGCGCTATGGATATTATAGACGCGTTTAAACCTATAACAAATAAGTTAGTACAAAGACGTAGTGAAGCTCCTAATTTTGATAGACAATTACTAACTGATGAAATAGAAACTGGTAAACGTGGTATATTTGATTTAATAAGAGAATATAACCCTGAGTCTGGTGTACCACTAGCTGCTTATATAAATAAGTTTTTACCAGCTAGAGCTATTGAAGCATCGCAAAGAGTATTAGGCGAAGAGTTTACAGATGATGTATCAGAAAGAGTTGATATAGCCGCGGAAGAAGTTACAACTGAAACTAAAGCAAGGCCAAAGCCTAAAAAAATAGTTTTAGCTGATAGATTAAATGTTAAAAGTAAAGTTAATGAAGCTATTAAAAAGCAACTACCAACGCTTAATGTTAAAGAGTTAACATTTAAAAAGTTAAAAAATTTAGCACCTGAAATAACAGGTGAAATGTTTGGTATAAGTCCTAGAAAATTAAAAACTTTAGCTAATATAACTAAAAAAGAGCTACAAGCGGCTCAAATGTTTATTAATAAAAATGCAGATTTATTAATAGCAATGTTACCTGAAGGATCTACTCAAAGTGGCACGGCTACCGGTGTGCCTAATAGTTTATTAAAAGCTTTTTATACTAAAACTGATAGAGCTAAAATGGCTAAAACAGGTAGCACATCAGGTTTACCTATACAAGTTAAAAACAAAATTAACAAAAAAGAGTTTTTAGAAACATTTGGCATTATAGATGGCAAGCCAGATCGTACAGATAGAAATACATCGGCTAGAGTATTAGCGTTGGCTAATTTAACAGGTAAAGTAATGACTAACCAAGCAGTAAGAGAAAACTTACAGCTTTTAGGTAATAATGAACAAGTTGTACAGAACATTAAAGAAGGTGGTTCTAGTGTTATGTTTAGTAAAAGTGTATCAGATTTAGGTTTAGTTGATTTTAGAAAATTAATAAACGATCCTAAAAATGGTATTAGTAATTTTGATTTGTTTACTGATAAAATGATTTTACTTGCTACTTACATGCCACCTGGCTTAATTAGAGTTGTTGATTTACGTAATTTTGGTATTACTAATCCTGCCGTTAAAGACTATGCTAGGTCGACTACTTTATATGAAGACTTAGGTGTTTTTACTATTGGTAAGTCTAAAGATAGAGACTATCTTAGACCTGGTGCTGTGTTAGGTAAAAACGTTAAAGAAATAACTAAAGATAAAGTAAAAAAATATAACGAATCAGGTGAAGCTAATTTTGACGCTATGGTTGAGGGTATTAGAAAAGCAATTGAAGCTAATCCAAATGACAAACAACTTCATGGCGCTATTTATGCTTATTTATCTAGTGCTGTTAATGATACTACACATCCACTTAGAACTGGGGCAAAATATATTGGTGGTGATATAACTGCTACTGGTGATATAATATATGAACATGCTTTACAAAATGCTTCCGTAAGAGATTTACTGATGGACACTCTTTTAAACAGACCAAAAGATTTTAATAAAACTTTAAAAGCTATTAAAAAGAATTATAAATTAATAGCATTAAGCAAAAAAGATGCAAACGCCGTAGATACTGCTACATATATAGATGAAAATGGTAACTTAATAAAATACAAAAATGGCATGGGTGTTGGTTGGGATATTTTTGTTGACAACTGGTTTGATAGATATTTTAACACAGATATTAATGCTGTAAATCCTAATAACATTATAGTAATTGAAAACGGTAAAACTTTTGCTGACGAATACGGTGTTACTATGTCTGGTAGATCGCCAGTTATAAAGTCTAATTTAAAATCGCAACAAATACTTAGCAAGGCGGTAAACAAAGCTAGAACAACATCATTTTCAAAAGAATCCCAAGGTATTACAGTTTTAGATTTTGATGATACACTAGCTACTACTAAATCTTTAGTTAAATTTACTACACCAGATGGTAAAACTGGAACTCTAAACGCTGAAGAATACGCTAGTACGTATGAAGATTTATTAGATCAAGGTTTTACATTTGATTTTTCAGATTTTAATAAAGTTGTAAAAGGTAAATTAGCACCACTGTTTAATAAAGCAATAAAGCTACAAGGCAAGTTTGGTCCTGAAAATATGTTTGTACTAACAGCTAGACCACCACAAGCTGCCAAAGCTATATTTGATTTTTTAAAAGCTAATGGCTTAAACATACCTTTAAAGAATATAACTGGTCTTGGTAATTCTACAGCTGAAGCTAAAGCGCTTTGGGTTGCTGATAAAGTTGGTGAAGGCTATAATGATTTTTATTTTGCTGATGATGCTTTGCAAAATGTACAAGCAGTTAAAAACATGTTAGATCAATTTGATGTTAAGTCAAAAGTACAGCAAGCTAAAGTTAAGTTTAGTAAAGATATGAACACTGAGTTTAATAGTATACTAGAAGATGTTACTAAAATTGATGCTGGCAAACGTTTTTCAGAGCAAAAAGCTAGAAAACGTGGCGCTAGTAAAGGTAAGTTTAGATTTTTTATACCACCATCACATGAAGACTTTGTGGGTTTACTTTACAACTTTATGGGTAAAGGTAAAAAAGGTGATCAACATAGAGACTTTTTTGAACAAGCTTTAGTTAGGCCTTTAAATAGAGCGTACAGAGAAATAGATACAGCTAAACAAGCTATAGCAAATGATTATAAAGAGTTAAACAAACAGTTTGTAGATGTTAAAAAGAAACTTAGAAAGAAAACTCCAGATGGCGATTATATTTTTGAAGACGCTGTAAGAATTTATTTATGGAATAAACACGGTTATGATATACCTGGTTTATCAAAAACTGATCAAGCTAATTTATCGGAGTTGGTAATGAGTGACCCTCAATTACAAGCGTATGCAGAAACTTTAAATGTAATATCTAAACAAGACACATACGTAGAGCCTGGTAAAGGTTGGGATGGTGGTAATATAAAAACAGATTTAATAGATGCTACAGGTAGAGTTGGTAGAGCGCAATACTTTACAGAGTTTAACGAAAATGCTGATGTAATATTTTCACCTGAAAACTTAAATAAAATTGAAGCTGCTTATGGTGGTAATTTTAGAAGTGCTGTAGAGGATATACTTCATAGAATTAAAACTGGTGTTAATAGACCTAAAGGGCAAAGCGGAACAGTAAATGCGTTTATGAATTATTTAAATGGCTCGGTTGGTACTGTCATGTTCTTTAATGTTAGATCAGCTATATTACAGCAGATGTCTATTGTAAACTATATAAACTTTGCTGACAACAATATATTTGCTGCTGGTAAAGCCTTTGCTAATCAGCCTCAGTACTGGAAAGATTTTGCATTTATATTTAACTCTGACATGTTAAAACAAAGACGTGGTGGTATTGGTACAGATATTAACGGTAATGATCTTGCTCAAGCCGTAGCTGGTTCTAAAAATCCAACTAAAATAGTTATAAGTAAACTTTTAAAATTAGGTTTTTTACCTACACAAATTGGTGATAATATAGCAATTGCTACTGGTGGTGCTACTTTTTATAGAAACAGAATAAATAAATATATTAAAGATGGTTTAAGTAAAAAAGAAGCTGAATCAAGAGCGTTTACAGACTTTCAAGACTTAACACAATCAACTCAGCAGTCATCAAGACCTGACATGACGTCACAGCAGCAAGCTAGCTGGATAGGTAAGTTGGTGTTAAACTTCCAGAATATTACGTCACAGTATAACAGGATAATTAAAAAAGCCGCTTTAGATATTGGTAAAGGTAGAATATCACCACCTTATACAACTAGAACGCAAAGTAACTTAGGTAATTTATCTAAAATATTATATTATGGCGCTATACAAAACGTTATATTCTATAGTTTACAAACCGCTTTATTTGCTGTTATGTTTAACGACGATGAAGATGAAGATCAAATATTAAAGAAAAGAGAAAGAGTAATACAAGGTAGTATTGACTCTATATTAAGAGGTGCTGGTATATATGGGGCTGTTGCTTCTACTTTAAAAAATGCTTATATTAGATTTAAAGAACAAAGAGAAAAAGGTTACAATAAAGATGAAAGTGCTGTACCATTAGAACTTGCAAACTTTTCGCCTGTTGTGGGTATTAAACTTAGACAATTAGTCAATGCTGAAAAAACACTTAATTATAACGAAAACGTTATAGGTGAAATGGAAACATTTGAAGCTGATAATCCAATGTGGTCGGCTGTTACTAATTACACGCAGGCTTTGACTAATTTTCCAGCTAACAGGTTGTATCAAAAAAGTATAAACATGCGTAATGCATTAGATAAAGATTATACTAATTTTCAAAGAGTTTTATTTTTTAGTGGTTACACAACTTGGAGTTTAGGTTTAGGTGATACTGAAGCTGTAATAGAAGCAAAAGAAAAAGTTAAGATAAACAAAGCAAACGCTAAAAAAGAAAAAAGAGCACAAAAACAAATAGAAAAAATTGCGGCTAATAAATCTATTGTTGAAGAAAATAAAAAGAAAAAAGACGGTAGATGTGCTGCTATAAGCACTAGTGGTAAACGGTGTAGCAACAAAGCTGTTAAAGATGGTTTTTGCAGTATACACGAAAAAGTAGAGCAGAGAGAAGATGGTAAAAAATTACGTTGTAGAAAAACTAAAAGTGATGGCACGCGTTGCAGGATGATGACAACTAATAAAAGCCAATACTGTTACTACCATGATTAGGTAAACAATTAAAAAAATAAGTGATAATATAAAGATGGTGAAAAGACTAATAATAATACTAATAATGGTTATAACTGCTTGCTCAGCGCCTAAAACGTGTTGTGGACAAGTAAAAAAAATAGATATAAAAAAGCTTTTAAAGTTTTCTACGTTCTATGCCGCTGTAAATGGTGGAACGTCATTATCTGATGTTGATATATTTTCTGTAGACAACGGTTTGTCTACACAAACTATTTCAACTCCTTATGATTATAATTTTACCATAGGACTTCGTAAGATAGCAAGATTTGGATATGAAAACAAAGCACAAACGTTTTATGATGGAACGGAATCTAATTACAGTGACGCGGCAACTGTAGGTAAAGTTAGAGGAGTTGAGTATTTATTTGAAATAGATTATAAACGACAAGAGGGCGTGGACTATATGGATCAACACCACTTTATTAGATTTAGCTCTGATGATGGTTGTCCAGACGAAGTGTGTGTAAACTTTTTTGCTTTAAAGTTTGAATACTTAGAAGATGGTTTTGCTGATATAAAATACTTTGAAGCATCCGAAAGATATAGACATAGAAAAAGTAGAAATTTATCTTGGAACGTGGGTTTAACACATCGTCTTGCCGAGCCATATGGTTACAATGCTTTAGATGAGTGGATGCTTGACAATGGCAATATACATTATACATATTTAGCGCTACAAGAAGGTTACACCGTAGATGTACACAATGGCGAATATTATAATCCAGCTGGTGAAGTTGTAGCCACTAGCCCTGAAGTTTGGGAAGCGGTTGTTATACCAACAGTATTATCTGATTATACTGAAAAGAAAAGAGACGAATTAAAAAAATTAATACAACACTCATTAGTTATGGGTTTTGATTATTATAAATATACTAAAACAAACTGGTTACATGCTTGGGGAAGTATAATGCCTTGGCACTATGATGATGGTAATGAGTTTAGTTATCATAATTATGTTGATGGCCAATGGTATGATTACTCATTTGGTTTAATATATGGAATAAAACAAAGTAAACAGTTAGGTTATTTTGTAGAAGGTAAATATAACAAGTATTGGAATCGTGAGTGGTACGACTTCAAGATAGGAATGAATTATACTATATTTTAAGATGGCAAAAGAATTAAACGAAGATACTGGTTTTCAAGTAAGTATAAAAAGCTTAATCGCTATTGGTTTTGCAATGGCAACTATTATAGGTATGTGGTTTGCTTTACAAGCTGATATAGCGGAAGCAAAAGAACTACCAGCTCCACCAGATCCAGAAGTTACACGTATGGAGTTTGATATGAAAGATCAAATGATACGTAACACTATTATGACAACACAGGAAGATGTAAAAGAAATAAAAGAGTCTTTAGAAAAAATTGAAGATAAATTATACAATAGATGAAAAAGCTATTATTTATATTAATGCTGTTTAGCAGCGCTATTTTTGCACAAATAGAAGCAACACATTTTAATGCGGGTTGGAACGAGGTTAACAATGTGCCTTGGTTTATGGATTTAGACTGTAAAACTAAAGGGCATACAGATATAGCTAAAAACCCAGATATAGCTAAAAAATATAAAATAGCAGTTGTACCAACTATTATAATATTTAAAGATGGTGAAGAAGCCTTAAGGTTTCAGGCTGATTTATCATTTAAAATGGTGGCGACAAAAGAAGAAGTAATTGAAGCAATAGATGAATTATTAATGAGTGATTTTTAATTATGCCAGGAAGCGAAAGACAAAACAGTATGTTTAAAAAAACTAAAGGGTATACCCAAGAAGGTAATCCTTTTGCTGTTACTAGTTGTGGTAGGCGTAGAAACGATGGATCACCATTATTTGCAAAAGCAGAACCAAGAAGAACAATAGGTAAAGGTAAAAACTTTAATCCAGTAGCTAAAGACAAAAGTGCTACAGGTGGTGCTGCTGGTGGTGGTATGACTGAAAAAGGTGTTAGAGAATATAAAAGAAAAAACCCAGGTAGTAAATTACAAACAGCAGTAACTACTAAACCATCAGAATTAAAAAAAGGTAGTAAAGATGCTAATCGTAGGAAATCATTTTGTGCTAGATCAAGAAGCTGGAAAAGCGAAAGAGGTTTAGCCGCAAGACGTAGGTGGAACTGTTAAAATAAAAAATTATGAGCAAACAAAAACTAAAAGCAATATCAGGTAAATTAAAAAAAGCTAGTAAAGCACATGCTGGACAAGCTAAACAAATAGATAATATGCTAGCAAAAAAATCACCTGCTTTAAAAAAGTTAAGCGCTAGTTGTAAAGCCGCTGCTAAACGTAAATTTAAAGTGTACCCTAGTGCCTACGCTAACATGTGGGCATCAAAAACACAACGACAAGGTAAGTGCTAAATGTATACTCAAGGCAATAATCCTTTTAAAAAGAAAAAGACTTCTAAGTCTATTACTTGGCACGACTCTGACGCACCAGATGCTAAAGGTAAGTTTAAAAGCTTATCACCATCAGGTTTAGCTAGCTGGTTAATTAAAACGCGTAGCGGTAAATTAAATAGGATTATAAGTAGTTTAAATCAACAGTATGTATTTAATAGAGGTAAAAAACCTAGTTATGCTGCTAAAATGAAAACTACTATGAATATAGTTAGAAAAAGATTAAAAAAAGATGTTTAAAGATTTTGACATATCAAGTTTTAAAAAGATGAAGCCACCGGGTGACAATACTTTTGATACATCACAAGAAATAAAAGCTTTAACTAAAATACCTTTAAAAAAAGAGTTTGTAAAAAAACATGACAATATAGAAGCCGCATTTAAAAAAACAGCCGAAGAGCAAGATATAAAAGATTACGATAAAAAAATAGCAGCAAAGCTTATAAAAGAATCTGCACCTGTAATATTAGAATTAAAGAAACATTTTAATAGGCCAAGACCGAAAGTATTAGCTAAAAAAATGAACATTAAAATTAAGGATATAGAAATGGAATCAATGAAAACACCATCGTATCCTTCTGGACACTCAGCTCAAGGAATTTTAATAGCAAAAGTATTAGGTGATAAATATCCTAAAGCTAAATCTGCTTTTGCAAAAACAGGTAAAAATATATCTTATAGCAGAAACGTTGCCCGCGCTCACTATAAGTCTGATAGTAAAATGGGCGAAGAATTAGGTAACTCAATGTATAAACATATTAAACAAAATTAAAATGAAACAAAGAAAAATCGATGATTCAAAAAGAAAGAAAGACAAAAAAATAACAATATCAAAAAGACCAGATTTAAGAAAAAAATTATCTCCTGGTAATAAAGAAAAATTAACAAAAGCTGGTAAAGTAAAAGGCAAAGCAGCAATGATGATGAAAAAAGCTGCTATGAAAATGAAAAAAGCTCCAATGAAAATTACTGAAAAACAAGCAACTAAACTACCAGCTAACTTAGTAAAAGCTATTAAAGCTAAAGAAGCTTCTGGTATGAAAATGAAAAAAGCTGCTATGAAACTTAAAAAAGAGTCAGCTATGATGCTTAAAAAATCAGCTATGGAGATGAAAAAAGCTTCAGTTATGAAAATGAAAATGAAGAAGAAGAAGTAATGTACACTCAAAAAGGTAATCCTTTTAAGAAAGTTAAACCAACAAAAGCTAAAGGCGGAGGTACCACTAAGGTGTGCTTGCCTAAAGCTAAAATTGCTAGTATGAGCCAAGCTGAAAGACAGAAAGTTATACGTGCTAAACGCACTGCTGGTAAGGCCGGAAAGTATAAACGTTCTAGTAAAAGTAATGTAACTGGTACTAGCAGTGGTGGTAGTTTAAAAACATGGGTTAAACAAGACTGGAGACAGGTTGGAAATCCTAGTAAAAAATGTGGAGAAAAATGATTAGAATTTTATTATTAATATTATTACCGATTTTTACTCTTGGACAAATTAACAATTTTCCTTGGGTACATGATTTTGATAACCTTGTGGGCTTACAACAAGATCAAAATGATTTTGGCGATTGGATTTTAAAACAAGGCGGTACATATAGTTTTGCTACTGGACCTGATGGTGATCACACTACAGGTTTTGGCACTTATTACTATGTAGAGTCTTCCGGTGCCGCACATCCAGATAAAGTATTTAAAGTTTATACGCCTACGTTTGATATATCTGCTACTCCTGGCAAGGTATTGTCTTTTTGGTACCATATGTATGGTGCTGCAATGGGTGACTTAGAGATCGCTATAATCAGCGATAGCGTTTATACACCTATAGACACTATATCTGGAAACCAAGGAAACCACTGGCATTTAGCTTACTACCCAATACCACCTGTTGATTCATTTAAAATAGCATTTAAAGCTACTACAGGCTCTAGTTTTACTAGCGACATATGTATTGATGATATAATGATTAGTGATCCGTTTACAGTTGTATATGGGTGTACTGATAGTGTATCATCTAATTATGACTCAACAGCTACACATAACAATGGTACTTGTATATACTACTTTGGATGTGTTGATCCTGATGCTACTAACTATAATCCATGGGCTAATGTTGATGATGGTTCGTGTGTTCAAAGCACTGATTGTGATTCAACAGAATCTTTAATTGATATAGCTATAAAGCTAGACAACTGGCCAGGTGAAATTTTTTGGGAGGTAACAGCTAATGGCAACGTAATACACTCTGTTACCGCTGGTACTTATGATTACACACAAACAGGGCAAACAGTACACGAACAAGTTTGCATACCTGTTGGCGATACTATAGTGTTTACACTCAATGATACTTACGGTGATGGTATTAGTGGATCTGTAGGTGGTGGTTGTTTAGTTACAAACGTAGACTGTGAAGATACTTTATTTTTATTAACCACAGTGAACTTTGGTAATACTATATCGTCTGGTCCTTATGTATCTGATACTTGTAACAACGATACTGTAATATATGGTTGTACTACGCCTGCTTATTTAGAGTATGATTCTCTTGCTACTGCGGATGATGGTAGCTGTGTGACATTAGCTAGTTATGGCTGTACAGATGTAAACGCTTTTAATTATGATCCTACAGCTGATAGGATGTTATTGACATCACCTTGTACTTACGATTTAATATTGTTTGATGATGGTGGTGATTCATGGGGAGCTTGTTGGTTAGGCGTTGAACAAGGTGATTCATTATATCAGTTTAGAATAGATCAAAACGGCGCGTACTCTGACACGTTTCAATTAGATTTAAATTCTTACGATGAGGTTTATTTATACTACTTTGAAATACCTACACCACAGCAAAACCCTCAACAATTAGATATTCAAACTATTCAAAACTCTTTTAAATTACAGAATAGCTACGGAACTATATTATACGAGGGTAATAACCCTTGGCCTGGACCAAACGAAAATAAATTAAGAAATTACAGAAGCGATTTAGATATTTACGAAGCACAGCCTTATTGTGGTACAGAGTGTGTAGAAAGAGTTAAAGGATGTATGGATCCGCTGGCGTATAACTACAATAGT
>JACLAC010011213.1_pt1 | contig 13216 bp, 13 predicted proteins | sample 8027881 | NCBI WGS metagenome assembly JACLAC01 (sample SAMN15725517, study PRJNA655200) | protist metagenome | isolation source: fluorescence activated cell sorting (FACS) single amplified genomes of... | place: Spain: Blaines Bay Microbial Observatory, Mediterranean Sea | collected 2016-01-19 | reverse complement strand
TATCCGCTCCATCAATTCGTTTTCGAAGGAATGCTGCGGAATATTTGCAAAGCTGCATCCTCACCACCTTTAGCCACATCGGATGAAAACAGATCTTCGGTGGCAAACTAGCGAGCCTCACCTAAAACCCTTGGAAATTTCCAGAACAAGGTTGCCTGACTTCAATTGGTAACGGTTAACGCCGAAAGGGTGTCCCGACATAGACTGGTTGTATTTCCATGGAAAAAGTATTCCGATCTGTTGCGTTGATTCAATCGTTTGATGAAGAGAAGTCGCAGTTCTTACTGAAACTTAACGCAGGTAGAAATCAGCTGGATTTTGTGGTCGGCGAGCGTCTTGAAAAGGAGAGCTTCCGAGAGGCAATCACTCGCGAAGTAAGCTGGCAACTGGACCTTGAGAGAAACCGAGATTTCCTCGTTTCCAACATGGCACAGCTATCGATGGAATACACCGGGGTAGTTCCCGGAGATGTGAGCGAGCGAAAAATCGCGGTCGCCTTTTATCTCGTCCATCTCTATGGAAAATCTGCTCGCTCTCAGTTCAAGGATTCAAAGATAACTCAGTGGGTCACCGCTGCTGAGATCTGCCGTGGTCGAACCAATCTGGGAACAGAAATCGACCCGATTTCTGTACACTGGATAAACCGCTGGGAAATTTTACAGGCCTGGCATTGAACTCAAGACCCGCTTCGAGATCATTCGCATCCACACCGGCTTCGATTCTTACTTCCTTAAAGTCGACATTCCACCATCGACGGCAAGCACTTGTCCCGTCATCCAGCTCGATTCGCTGGAAAGTAAGAACCGAGCAGTTGAAGCAAGATCCGCTGGCAAGCCTGTCCTTCCAAGCGGATACTTTGAGGCCATTGCTTCGCGGTTCTCTGGAGAGCTAAAAAACCGGGAAGCCAGAGGAGTATCGGTCAATGCTGGAGCAATGCAATTGACGCGAATTTTTGGAGCCCACTCTGCTGCAAGAGAACGAGTCAACCCCTCAACCGCCCCCTTAGCCGCTGCAACCGACGCATGCATGGACAAACCCTGAGCAACCGCAACCGTGCTAAACATAACCACACTCGCTCTCTTGTCCATCGCCCCTTTCTTAAGGGAGGGCAGACAGCCCTGTAAAAATTTAACCGCGCCGACAAGATTCACCTCAAAGTCTGTGATGAAATCAGCTGGCTTCAGTGCTCGAAACGACCTCAAATTGATCGTCCCTGGACAATAAACAACTCCGTTCACAACCTCTGGGACGTTTGAGAAATCTAGATCTGCTCCCGTAAAATCCATATCGTGTCGGAATACTTTGTCATGGTCAGCCAGTTCTCCCTGCGACCGGGAAAAGACGTCGATGCGATCCGCAGTCGGTATTAGCTGATTGACTATCTCAAGGCCAATTCCCTTACTGCCACCCGCGATTACAAAATTTCCACCCATCGTCTTTTGCCTCGTTATTCAAAAAAAGCCCGATTTGCCGCGATTGCCCTCAGACGCGACGCCCCATCCTGCCGATTTCCGCCGGTGTTCGTAAAGCAAAGAGGTCGGCGTATTTTTTGCGAACCTCAAATCCCAGAATTTATTCGCGTGATTTTCGACGTTTACAAACGGTTCTGCCATTGTTGACCGTATTAACAGCGTTCAGCGTAACGAACAACTTTTAGCAATTCATAACCACTTCGATCCATTATGCTTCCTCTTCAAAGCCATCTATCCGAGCGTTGCCGTTGGATCGATTCCGAAATCGATTTCAGCACCCTGAAAGCAGGTGGTTTCATCCTGTACTGGATGCGTTATGCACTTCGCGCTGACGAAAACCCGGCACTCGACGTCGCGATCCAACTCGCAAGCCTTCACGATTGCCAGTTACTGGTTTATCAGGAATTAAACTGTCGAGATGAGTTTTCCTCTGACCGCCATTACACGTTCGCTCTAGAAGGCGCTGCCGACGTTCAAGAACAACTGACGAAAAAAGGAATTAGCTATGCTTTCCATCTCACTCATAATAAAGACGAATCTTCTCCACTGATTTCGCTTGCTTGCGACGCTGAACTCGTAGTTACCGAAGAGATGCCAACGACCTTCGCCCGGAAAGAGCTGGATTTAATCAACGCATCTGTCGAGACCTTGTTTCTGTCGGTTGACGCCTCCTGCGTTCTCCCCATGCGACTTTCAAAAGACGCATTCACACGTGCTTTCGAGTATCGCAACGCAACCAAAGACCAGTACAGCAATCGGATTTCACTGCCGTGGCCAATAACACCACTATTACCTCACTCATTCCCAGTTGATGCGTTACCGTTCCTACCGATTGATTTCAACTCAACCAACACTTCAGATCTCATCGCAAGTTGCGAGATTGACCACTCCGTTTCGCCCGTCGCCGATACCTTAGGGGGGACAACCGCAGGCTATCAGCGCTGGGAGGTTTTTAAATCAAAACAGCTCAGTCAGTATGCGAGCCGTCGGAACGATCCTCTCCTCAGTGGGGTCAGCCGAATGTCAGCTTACATTCATTACGGCATGGTGTCGCCATTGCGTTTGGCAAGGGAAGCCGCAGAACTTGGCAACTCAGGGGCTGAAAAATATTTAGATGAGCTGTTGTTTTGGCGAGAACTCGCTTTTGTTTTTTGCTTCCATAAAAAACAGCATGACTGTTGGAATGCCATTCCGAATTGGGCAAAAAAAACTCTTGAATCCCATGAAGAGGATATCCGCCCAGTCCTCTACTCTTGGGAAACTCTAGCAAGAGCCCAAACGAATGATGAATTCTGGAACGCCGCGCAGCTAACGCTCCTAAGGCATGGTGAACTCCACAATAACCTCCGAATGACGTGGGGTAAGGCGATCATTAACTGGACTAAAAATCCTCAAGATGCATTGGGTTTGGTTTTTGACTTGAATCATCGATATGCACTCGACGGTCGCGATCCTTCGTCCGTTGGTGGCATCCTCTGGTGTTTCGGGCAATTTGACCGCCCGTTCAAACCGGCTCGTCCAATTCTGGGAACTGTCAGAGAGCGATGCACTGAAACACACGCAGACCGCCTCCCAGTTTCAGATTATCGCGAGCAATTCGTCCGTCCAAGAATAAGACACCGGCCACGGATCGCCATCATCGGCGCTGGTATCTCTGGCCTCTTCGCTGCAAGAACGATCGCCGACCAGGGGCTGGACGTTGTTGTTTTTGAGAAAAGTCGTGGCGTAGGCGGTCGAATGGCCACTCGCCGCACTCCGTCTCAGCAAAGATTCGATCACGGTGCACAGTATTTCACGGCAAGAGACGAACGCTTCCTCAGGTATGTTCGCTCTTGGCAAGCGCAGGGAGTGGTGGCGAATTGGCCTGACCCTAATCAAGGCTCCAGCGAGCAAATTGCGGTAATTAAGAATGGGAAAATTGAGTCCTATTCAGTCTCTGAACTAAGGTTTGTCGGCACTCCCGGAATGAACGCAATCGGCAAACATCTTGCTGATGGACTCAACGTCCAACTCAGAACAGAAGTTGAGTCTATTACTCCAACGCAGAACCAGTTGGCCCTAAAAGATTCCTCGCAAAATCTGATTGGAAATTTCGACCGCCTGATCATTTCTGCCCCCGCCGCTCAAACAGCAGAATTGCTTTCTCAGTTTCCTACCCTCGCAAAGCCGATTTCAGAGATCAGGATGAACCCTTGTTGGGCCGTGATGGCCGAGCTCCCCCAACCGCTAGACACAGCTTGGGTAGCAGCGTTCGTTCATGGCTCGCCAATTTCATGGGTCGCACGCAACCAAACCAAACCCGGGCGGCAGTCATCTCGTGAGCAATTGGTCCTTCACGCCAACCCTCAATGGAGCACCGACCATTGGAACGAGGATCCTGAAAAGGTATCGGCGATGCTACTCGATGAGCTTTGGCGAGCAACTTCGGTAACCCCGCAATTCCCTACGACCTCAATCGCTCACAGATGGAAGTACGCTATCCCTGTCAACTCAACTAAAATTGAAAGCTACTTTGATGCCCAGTCTGGCATTGCTGCTTGCGGTGATTGGGCAAACGGCTCACGAGTCGAAGGAGCGTTCCTAAGTGGAATGTCTGCAGCGGGACGAATTTTAGGGTCAATAACTTCGATGACACGCAACGGATTGGCAAAAAGTGAGAGGCTCTCGCCAACCTTCTAAGTTGTTTTTACAACCTAATTGCGGTCTTCCGATAGCAACGAAACCATTTTTAATATGCTAATTCCCCGTTTACCCTGAGATATTTGAAAAATGCCGGAAGGACATACAATTCACCGACTCGCAAAAGACCATCAAAAGTGGTTTGCTGGCCAGAAAATGGGAGCACTCTCCCCTCAAGGAAGATTTTCTGATGAAGCTAATCAAATTTCGGGACTAAAATTACTCTCCACATCCGCCCATGGAAAACATTTGTTTTACCATTGGGAAGGTGGGCAGACGATGCACATTCATCTCGGCTTGTATGGCAAGTTTCGGGTTCATAAAAACCCGGCCCCCGATCCTCGCGGTGCTGTTCGTGTCCGCATGATCGGAAACGAACGGACGTTCGATCTTAATGGACCAAACTGCTGTGAACTGTTGACGCCCAACGGTTTAGAAACTTTGTTAAACCGACTAGGACAAGACCCGCTTCGCAAGGATGCCTCTCCCGAAATTGTGTGGGACAGATTCTCTCGGTCTCGCTCCTCCATTGGCACTCTGCTGCTGAACCAATCTGTGATTGCCGGAGTTGGAAATGTGTACCGTGCCGAGATCTTGTTTCTTCTGGGAATTCATCCGGAAACCCCGACGAATACGATCGACCGCGATACGTTCGACCAACTTTGGAAACTCACATCGGATCTTTTGAAAACAGGTGTAAAATACAACCGCATCATCACGGTAGATCGGGAAGAGAGTGGGAGGCCACTCAGTCGCCTCAACGCACGAGAGCGACTCAATATTTACAAACGTGTTCACTGCCCACGCTGCAATCATCGCATTCGAATCTGGGAATTAGGGAACCGAAAGATGTATGCTTGTGAGAAATGCCAATTACTTAATAACTAATATTTAATAAACTCCAACCGATCAATAGAAAAATACCTCAGCGATTCACACCATGGAATTTTCAGTTTTACTTTTATTGACCAACGCGATAGCGACACTCTACATGACAGGCCTCATTTGGATGGTTCAGATTGTGCACTATCCATTGTTTGCAGAGGTCGGATTGGAGCAGTTCCCACAGTACGCCCGGAAACACCAATTCCTAACCTCAATCGTTGTCGGCCCGCCAATGCTTACCGAAGCGTTTAGCTCAGTGCTGCTCGCATGGTATATCCCGCCAGGCGCGTCCCTCTCGATAGTAATTGTGGGAATTTTTATCGTCATTACCATTTGGGCATCCACTGCTTTGATCCAAGTGCCTTGCCATGAAAAACTGGAGGAGGGGTTCACAAAATCAATACACAAGAGACTCGTACTGTCGAACTGGTTCCGAACAGTTGCTTGGACCGCGCGCGGAGCATTGGTCATCTGGATCTTGACTTTGGTAATCACCGACATTTCCATCAATTAAGAAAATTCATCCCAATCGCCAACACGATTGTCACAGCTAACTTAAAATCTATTGAGGATCTAAGCTTGGAACCGCCCAAAAAAAATACGCAGGAACTCGTGGTCTTAATCCACGGTCTCGGTGGTACGCGAATGGACATGTTACCCATTGCAAGAAGACTTAAAAAATCTGGCTTCCAGACACGGCGATGGGGCTACCGAAGCCTGGGTAACCGAATCGAAACCCATGCCAAACGGCTCGGCATTTTTCTCAAAAAAATCGAATCTGATCATCCCGAACAAAAACTCCATCTCGTCACACACAGCATGGGCGGGATTATCACACGAACCATGCTGTCTCAAGTTCAGTTAGACAATCTCGATCGTGTCGTGATGCTTGCACCACCTCATCAAGGTTCCCATGCGGCAAGAAAATTATCCCCCTTTTTCGGTTGGCTCACACCAAGCCTCAAACAACTGTCCGATGCGCCCGACAGCTTTGTTCGAAATTTGCCTAATCCATTTGAAAACAATCAATTTGACTTCGGCATCGTGGAAGCCAAAAAAGACCGTGTCATCGAGAGAGGTAATGTTTTGTTAGAGGGCTACCGAGACTACGCAGAAGTTCGCGGACACCACGGAATTTTGACTTGGTATTCGAACACTATTCAATTGGTTGACAACTTTTTGAACCACGGCTGTTTCAATTTAAGTAAGGCTGAGTCCCATCCCGAACAACAGCACTCAATCAATGCAGTTTAATAATCATATTGGCATCGATTACAGCGGAGCCGCGACCCCCAAAACCCGCTCGGCCACAATCCAGGCATACCACAGCCAATCGAGCGACGACCCCCGTCTGGTTGCATCACCAGTGTCAACGGACAATCGAAAAAGAAACTGGAATCGCATTGAACTTTTCGATTGGATGGTCAGGCAATTTGAACAACCCAACCCAATTATTATCGGGATTGATCACGGACTGTCATTTCCGATTTCGTACTTTAATCGATACCAACTAAGTTCATGGAATGATTTCCTAGAGGATTTCTCAGTTCATTGGCCGACCGACCAACCCGAAGCAACCGTCGAACAGTTCAGGAGTACATCGCCTCGAGTTGGAACTAATGACGAAATGCGAATCACCGAAAAGTGGACTTCCTCTGCAAAGAGTGTTTTCCAGTTTGATGTACAGGGTTCGGTTGCAAAATCTACACACGCTGGATTGCCTTTTGCCTGCCGTCTCCGGAGTGCGGTTTCCAAAGTACATTTCTGGCCCTACGACGGTTGGGAAATACCGGTGGGCAAATCCGTTTTGGCGGAAATCTATCCTTCCATTTTTCGCAACCGTTTTGCCCGAGAAGCGCGAACCGTTGATCAGCAAGATGCTTATTCGGTTTGTCGATGGCTTTTTCAGATGGATCAATCAAAACAGCTACCGGTATTCTTTAATCCTCCACTCGATCCACCAACAAAAGCGGCAGCGGCAAAAGAGGGTTGGATCCTCGGAGTATACTAGCTGACTCATTTACGCCGCTGACTCTCTGAATCAACAAAACTAGACACGTTGAGGAAAAAGCCACATGACCATCGAAGTTGCTGCAATCCCCTGGTATACGTCGGCAAAAACTTACAAAGAATTCCAGTGCTCCGCCGAGGATGCAACGAATTTCTTTCCAACTTTTGAAAACTGGGTCGATGCAGCAACCAGCCATGAAAGGGAAGCGGAATCAAGAGGAATCCCTGTTGTCCGTATTCGTATGGACACGCAAACCTTTGCAGAGTTTTGTCTTCATTCAGGGAATAAAAATGATGGCGCTGGTAGAACCGCGTTCGCCAACGATCGAGCGGATAAATTTCTTGGCAACAACAGCGATCCTCTTTAAGTTTAGGTCGCCATTCAAGTGAGCTAATCAAGAATCAAGCTGCTTCAAGAAGGCTTCGGCATTGTTGAGATGCGTTTGCCTTTTCTCTTCGTCCATTTTTTTTGCCATACTGCACATCATTGCCCAGCGCGGATTTTTGCCCAACTCGTCCGTGTGATTCCAGATCCACCTCCAATACAATCCATCCCAGACATCACACCACTCACCCTTTTTATGGTGGCTCATCTTTCGAATGTACGATGAACCGGAAAAGTATGGTTTAGTCGTGATTAACCCACCGTCCGCGTTTTGGCTCATCGCATATGCGTTGGGAACCATCACCCAATCATAGCTATCAACGAATAATTCCATAAACCATTGATAAATCTCGTCCGGATCAAATTCACATAAAAACATGAATCCGCCCAATACCATCAATCGTTCGATGTGATGGCAGTAACCCGTTTTGAGCAAGCGCCGAATGGTATCATCGACAGGAATAATTCCCGTGGTCCCGTCGTAAAAAGAGGGTGGGATTTTTCGGTGGTGCCCCCAATGGTTAGTCGTCCTCATTTTCACGCCGAGATCGTGATAGGTTGCCCGCATAAACTCTCGCCAACCAATAATTTGTCGTAAAAAACCTTCCACTGAATTGAGAGGAACATCGTACTTCTCGTAGTGATCGATCGCTGATTTGACAATTTGATCCGGTGTAAGCAGCCCCACATTTAGCGCAGGGGTAAGCATACTGTGCCAAAGCCATGATTCGCCTTCGACGATTGCGTCTTCATAAGTGCCAAATTTTTCGAAACGATATTTTAAAAAATGCTTGAGCCAGGCCTTCGAGTCTTGATGGGAGGTGGGATAGAAAAGCGTGTCAATTTCACCAAAATTGTCAGCAAAGCGCTGTTCGACGTATTCCCTCGCTTCTTCGTCAATTTCATCAAGCTTGAGTTTTAGCAACTTGGGAATCTCAGACAGCAACTTTTTGGGAACCTTCTTCCTATTCTCTTCGTCGAAACTCCACTTCCCACCAATCGGTTCCTTCTGTTCCATTAGTAAATTCATTCGCCGCCGCTGCCATTTGTAAAAGTCGGCCATGAACCAGCGTTTTTTACCGGCACGATACTCAGCATTTTCGCCACTCCCGTTGAGAAACATCGGGTTAGGTAGATACTTCAGTTCGATGCCCGCGTCGTCTGAAAAACGCTGGAGCCTACGGTTGAGTAGATAATCATCAGGCTCAACCACCATCATTGGATCTTGAGCATTCTTTTTCCCCTTCCGCAAACTCGCGAGTTGAGCCTGCAACGCTTGGGGGTCGGAACAATACTCGATGTAGACTGTCTTAAACCCTTGCTCCTCGAGGCGAGCCTGATAACGCTTCATCGTCGCGCGGTGCAGCCAAAGTTTCTGTTTGTGAAATTTGACGAAATTCTCTGCGTCGCCAAAAAAAAGACTGTCCTCAATGAGTACGACCCTGTTTGGCTTACACTTAAGTCCTGGATGATTCTCAAACAATTGATGCGGAAATACGAGTAGATCCAATTTTTTGCGCCTGATTTAACACCGGGAAAGTCCGTTCGTTGCAACCGCGTTACCCAAACCAAGCTTAACCGGTTATCTTATAAGCCAGTTCTTGGTTTTGGGTTTTTTCAGCCCCTCGCCAACCGTCAAAATCCAGTCAACGCAAGTACATCGCGATTCCAATGTTAACATTTAGTGCTCAACGCGTGAGGGAAGGTCTTCCGCGATGATTGTAAACCGCCTTGCCTGGATCACGCTTGTCTGCTTGATCATCCTGGTTGTCGTTGGCGCCACGGTACGTGTAACGGGCTCCGGCTTGGGTTGCCCGGACTGGCCAACGTGCTGGGGCTGCCTGATTCCACCAACCCATGTAGACCAAATTGACGTCGACAAGTTGGATATCGAAAAGTTCAAACGGCATGCTGTTAAAAAAGGAATTGACCCCGATACGATCACCCGTGAAACCGTGCTTGATAGTTTCGACCCCGTGCACACCTGGATTGAATTCGGCAATCGGCTTACCTCGCTGCCTCTGGGGCTTTCATCACTGCTGCTGGCGTTCTTCTCCTTCACAGCCAAGCGGCACCGAGGGTGGATTATTTTACTCAGCTGGCTTGGACTGCTTGATGTGATCGGAAACGCAATCATGGGAGCCCTCGTCGTGAGGAGTGGATTGCAACCAGGAATCATAACACTCCACATGGGGCTGGCGTTTTTATTGATCTGTATGATGGTTTCCGTTGTCTTTTTATCCCGACCAAAAGAAGCCTCGACAACCACTCATCGAGTCGATCCAAAACTAAAGCAAAAGCTACTATTTGTTTCACTCCTGTTTTTTGCTTTTCTTTTTTGCGAGGGTCTCATGGGAAGCCAATTGCGCGAGCAGACTGACGAATTTGCGAAAATAGCGGACGGACTTTCTCGAGATCAGTGGGCAGACAAACTGGGAGAGACTTGGATCTACAAAGTCCACCGAAGCTTTTCGTGGAGCCTGTTAATCACCGCCGGCCTAATTTTTTACTGGGTTAAAAAACAGACGAAACTCCAGCTTCGCGAACCAAAACTCATCGTGGCAATGGTGGTGTCCATGATGCTAATGGGAATCATCCTCGCACACATTTCCGTTTATCAAGTCGTCCAGGTTCTACACGTTGGGATGACAGCGATACTGCTTGCGGTTACATGGCATTGGATTATGAGGCTTTACTCGCTTCAAATCGATATTGACGAGAGCTAAGAATTGTCAGCTGAGCCTGCCATTCACACTTTTTATCCGACCCGATTAAGCGACCCGATTAAGCGACCCGATTAAGCGACCAAATCGCATAATTCAGGCATGACGCAAAGGTTACCCACGCACAGTAGGGAGCCAATAACATCGCCGCGATTTTCGAGAATCGATAATACAGGACCATCGAAATAATGATGGAGATCCATAGCAAGACAATTTCAATCATTGCTAGATCAAATCGTCTCATCCCGAAAAACAGCAGCGACCATGCCGCATTGAGTAAAAGATGGAACCCAAACCAGGCAAGGGCAGGGTAGGTCACTGAGATCCGATCCGCCTTCCATACCAACCACGAAGAAACCGCCATCGTAAAGTAAAGAAAGCTCCACACGGGAGCAAAGATCCAATTGGGCGGATTCCAGGGCGGCTTCACAATCTCCCGATACCAAGAGTCGACGGCTCCGGCAGTCGCCAACCCTCCAATTGCTGCGATTCCGTAACAAACAAAAAGCGATACCACAAAACCCAAAACGAGCACGTTTGTGGAACGCGGATTTATGGCGACAGCTGGCTCAGTATTCATTAATTACACACATTTTTTGGCATCAGGTTCGTTTGGATGTCGACCATCGTAGCAATCGAAAGGCAGATTGCCATCAATGTCAAATTATTATTTCGAGTGTTCCTGGCTACCGTTTAAATTTATTTGTTTCTGGAATTGAAACTGGTAAGCTGCAACAGCTTTTAAATAACTGAATATTGAATTACCAAGCACATGAAAATTAGAAAAAACAACTCCAAAATTTCAATGGTCGCTCTGGGCGTTTGCTGCCTTACCGTTCTGAGCTTTCAAACTGTATGTGCTGAGGTCAATGGCGCCCCTCAATCCAGACCAGATCTTCCCAACGTCATTGTCGTGATGGCAGACGACCTTGGACTGGGAGATGTCTCTCCGACCAACGCAGAATGCAAAATCAAAACTCCGAACTTGCAAGCGATGGCAGATGCTGGACTTACGTTTCTAGATGCACACACTCCCAGCTCTGTTTGCACGCCAACTCGCTATGGATTGTTAACGGGGCGTTACAACTGGCGCTCTCGGCTAGCCAAGGGAGTGCTCAGTGGTCGCAGCGAGCACTTAATTCCTGCCCAGCGGAAAACTCTCGGGCATCTCATGAAATCGGCTGGATATCACACCGGCATGATTGGCAAATGGCACCTCGGTTGGGATTGGCACAAGGTCAATGGAAAAATAGATTTCACGCAGCCTGTCAAAAACGGGCCTGATATCAATGGCTTCGATCAATACTACGCGCATTGTGGATCACTGGATATGCCGCCTTACGTTTGGGTGGACACTGGTAAAGTCACCGCCGTTCCCGATCGCGAGGAAGGGGTAACTTCGGCACAGGATCCGTACGGTTGGTACCGCAAGGGTCCCATCGGATCCGATTTTCATATTGACCAGGTTTTGCCTCATTTATTTGAGCAATCAATGACATTTGTAAAAGAACGCTCCAATGCCCAAAACTCGGGAAGTCCGTTTTTTCTTTACCTCGCACTTCCCGCACCGCATACACCCATCGTTCCCGTTCCACCCTTCAAGGACGCGAGCGGAATTAACCCCTATGCAGATTTTGTAATGCAGGTGGATTTCCACATGGGACAACTCATGGACACGCTGAAGCAGTGTGGAATTGAAAATGAGACACTCTTAATCTTTACCAGCGACAACGGTTGCTCGCCCCAGGGAAACTTCAAAGTACTCAAAGATCACGGACACGATCCAAGTGCAGGCTTCCGCGGCCATAAAGCTGACATCTACGAAGGCGGGCACCGCGTGCCCCTGATCGTCAGGTGGCCAGGCCACCTGACCGAAGGCACAACTTCCCAAGCGATGGCTTGCCTAACCGACATTTACCCAACTCTTGAATCAATCACAGGTCAAACCAAAACTGACACCGGAGGCGAAGATGGATTCGATTTAAGCCCAGTCTTTCAAGGGGAAAAATCATCTGATCGTGAGACCCTAATCAGCCACTCGATCGGTGGCTCATTCGCAATTCGCAAAGGCCCTTGGAAACTCTGTATCTCGAGAGGGAGTGGCGGTTGGAGTGCGCCGCGTGAACCCGATGCTCGCAAGCAGGGACTCCCAGCGATGCAGTTATTTAACTTGAAGCAAGATCGAGCGGAGACAGAGAATCTCATCGAAAAAAACCCTGCCAAAGCCCAGGAACTATTGAGAATCCTTGAGGAGGAAATTGCCGCAGGGAGATGCTCTCCCGGAAAACCGGTCCCCAACGACCGTAAAGTCGTCTTCATGCCAAAAGGCTAAAACAGCAAAATCGCTTGCCTATTCCAGAACATGCTTTATTCCAAAACATGCTTTTAACGCCGCCAATGTGCGCCGTTGAATTCAGCCGATTGAATTGAGCCGATCGGTTGCCGCAACGCGGCACCGATCGCTGAATCCGAGTATCTCAATTACTCAAGCGACTTCCAGGCATCGTCAATTTGGCTTACGTCGAAATACTCGATTTTGGCCATCGTGAATGGTTTGCAAACTTTTGCCATCCACTCTTCCCACTTACTTTCACCGACCATCGCAATTTTTTCAATCTTGCTGCAATGTGTTGTGGCAAATTTCGTATCGTCCCACAAAGCGTGCATGTCCCAGCCGTGGAAATCATGAAACCACACAAGCATTTTTAGTTTCCCTTGCTCAGCAATCGCTTCATCGACTTTAGGAACGAAAGTTTTATAGTCTTCGTCATGGAGTTTGCCGGACAATTTAAAGGCCACTACATTGGCCACTTCTGAGTTCAGTTCTTCAATCATCGTTTGCTTTCGATTGTCATAAAATAGAAATTTTTACTTACACGGATTCTTCAGTCAGCATTGGACATTTCGCCGACCGCAAGTCCCGGGAATACTGGCACATTTGGAAAAACGCTTACGCTTGCAATCTAATCAAATCGCAATGGATTCAAATTGTTTACCGTGGATTTCCATCGTACGGTTCTTTTTCCCTATTAGCAACCAATTAAGAACCAGCCCGGACGAGG